>OFGR01001561.1_pt1 | contig 17833 bp, 13 predicted proteins | sample 1521811 | NCBI WGS metagenome assembly OFGR01 (sample SAMEA3504098, study PRJEB24116) | mouse gut metagenome | biome: mouse gut; feature: mouse-associated habitat; material: faeces | place: Denmark | collected 2011
TCTAAGGAAGGCAAGGCCGCGACGGGAAAACCGCCGTGGCCTTCGTCTTTTTAAATCGTCAGGGTCACGTAGCGAATGATATTTTTATATATCTTTGTTTCATGTTACCTAAAGTTTGTCATATTTATCGCGCCGGGTCCAAGAGTACTTCTGAGTTAAAGAAGGAGGCTCGTTCCGTAGACGCTGATTTTATACTTCTGTGTGTTGATGAATCTGTACCACATCTGTATCCAATGTCTGTTGACCGGATGATTAAAGTGGCTGATTCGGTTAGTGCTTCAATTGTCTACTCTGATTACAGGCTGATAAGTGATGACAGTGTAGAGACTGTTGTACTTATAGAGTGCAGTGATGGTGGCGTGCTTCGAGATGATTTTGATTATGGTCCGGTTTTGTTGGTACGGCGAAGCTGTTTTGTCGAGGCTCTTGGGAAGTGTGATGCTGATTACCGATACTGCGCGTTATATGCTGCGATATTGATAATGTCCTGCAGCGGGAAGCTTCCTTTTCACATCTCCGAAACTCTTTATGAAATCAAAAAAACTGATAATCGGAGTGCTGAGCAGAAGATGTTTGATTATGTCGACTCTGTCAAAGAGTTGCGTCAGCGGGAGTGTGAGAGTGCGGTTACATTATATTTAGGTATGATAAATGCACTTGTCGGGGTTAATGATGAGCCTGTTGTACTGTCCGGAGATTTTCCGGTGGAAGCATCAGTCATTATTCCTGTCAGAAACCGTGTATCTACAATTGCCGATGCGGTTAATAGCGCTTTGGCACAGACTACGGATTTTGACTTCAACGTTATTGTAGTTGACAATCATAGCTCGGATGGGACCACGGAGTATCTTCGCTCAGTCAGTGACAGCCGTTTGGTTCATATTATTCCGGATGAATTGCATCTGGGGATAGGCGGTTGCTGGAACAGAGCGTTACAGGATGCTCGGTGTGGCCGATACGCTGTGCAGCTCGACAGTGATGACAAATATAGCACTGATGCTACATTACAGCGGATAGTTGATTGCTTTCATGAAGGTGGAGCGGCTATGGTGGTAGGTTCGTACATGCTTACTGACTTTGACGGAAATGAAATTCCTCCAGGGTTGATAGCGCACCGTGAATGGACTCGAGAGAATGGACCTAACAATCTGCTCCGTGTTAATGGAATGGGTGCGCCGCGGGCATTTGCTACAGAGATAGCCCGCCGGTATCCTATGCCTGACGTATCGTATGGCGAGGATTATGCTATGGCCATTAGAATAAGCCGCAGTTATCGCATTGACCGTATTTATGATTGTCTGTATTTATGCCGGCGTTGGAAGGGTAACAGTGATTCAGCATTGAGCCGCGACAAGATAAATGTCAACAACCGGTATAAAGATATGCTACGTACCATCGAACTTAATGCCCGCAGAAAGAAATGAATATTGACGAATTTTTCAGCGCACAGCTTGAAGCATGGCCGGCAGCCGCGGCGGCTTATCGAAATCTTGAGCAGGTTTTAGTGAGGACAATTGACGTAGACGGCGCTGAGGTAAGGTTGCAATGCAATCCTGCGAGGGCTGTATCGACTGACGCCAAAGTCGATTCGGCTTCCATTGCAGCCCGTCGCTGTTTCCTGTGCAGTGATGCCCGGCCGGCTGAGCAGATGTCATTGGCAGTGCTTGACGGGAAATATGAACTGCTTGTCAATCCATATCCTATATTCAATCCGCACTTTGTAATAGCCGAACGCAAGCATCTGCCTCAGCAGATTGCAGACAGACTTGCCGATATGGTGAGCCTCGCTGAGCGGATGCCGGGATTCTCACTGTTCTATAATGGAGCCAAGTGTGGCGCATCCGCACCGGATCATCAGCATTTTCAGGCTGTGCATTCTGACGAACTGCCTGTATGGAAGAATATTTACGATGCAGATGCCGTAGTGCCCGGCAATCCAATACGTATTGCAGCACCGTGTGCGCAGACGCTGCTTAAAGATATGGAGGATGCTTTGGGAATGCTCCCGGGAGATCCGGAGCCTGATGTGAATATCTTTGTCAGAGCTGACGGCGGGTGCTATCAGGCTGTCATATATCCGCGCAGGGCACACCGTCCGTCATGCTATTTTGCAGAAGGTGATGAGCGTGTGGCTGTCAGCCCAGGAGCCATAGATATGGCGGGTGTGATAGTGACACCGCGTGAAGAAGATTTCGCAAAGCTTGATGCCGGAATGGTGAAAAAGATTTATCAGGAGGTGTCAATGCCGCCGCAGCGTACCGTGGATGTCGGGATAATGACAGTACCTTCCGTGGAGGTCAGTTTTCATGGCGAGTTCTTCGGTATAGACCCTGCGGAGGATAAAAAAGTGCGATATGACGCATCGGCAATCAGTTCGGAACTGAGAATCGCACCGATGTTTGACAACTCCGAGTTCTCAATAGGCGGTGTCACTATCGGGGTGGGATTCCATTGGCAGCGCGAGGAAGAGCAGCGTTTCAGAGGCGAATTACTGCTTAAGCCGGCTGCTGAAGGGACGATAGCTGTAGTCAACCGCATAGGTGTGGAGGATTATCTGGCGAGCGTAATATCGTCGGAGATGAACGCCGGCTCACATATCGAATTTCTGTCAGCCCATGCCATCATTTCGCGTAGCTGGCTTATGGCCCAGATAGAGCCACGCATGCCTTGGCCGGGTGAAATGACAGAATCGGATGATGTGACGATAAAATGGTATGACCATGATGACCATACGCTGTTTGATGTATGCGCCGATGACCACTGTCAGCGGTATCAGGGTGTAGGACGTATCAGCGGAACCAAAGCCCACCGGGCAGTAGGGATGACCCGTGGACTTGTGCTGACCGATGGAGATGGCTCGCTTGTTGATGCCCGCTTCTCCAAATGTTGCGGAGGAGCCACTGAGGAGTTCTCCACATGCTGGCAGGATGTCAGTCTGTCATATCTGCAGGCATTTACCGATGATATACCGGCAAGGTCACTTCCTGATCTGCGCTGTGAAGGCGAAGCTGTGAAATGGATATACGGACGTCCGGATGCTTTCTGTGCCCGGGCATCGGATGAAATCAAGGCCACAGTGCTTAATGGATATGACCGTGAAATTCCCGATCTGTACCGATGGGAAGTGACTTATGATGCAGATGAACTTGCCTCTATAATACTGGAGAAATCGGGCATTGATTATGGTGAACTGCTGGAGTTGAAGCCACTGCACCGCGGACCGTCAGGTCGGATTGACCGATTGCTTATCCGGGGTACAAAGCGGAGCCGTGTCATAGGGAAAGAGCTGGAAATCCGGCGCACGCTTTCACGCACACATCTTTACAGCTCCGCATTTGTTGCCAAGCCTGAATATGAAGGTGACAGCCATGTTCCTGCCCGATGGATTCTGAAAGGTGCCGGTTGGGGCCATGGCGTAGGGCTGTGTCAGATAGGGGCTGCCGTGATGGCCACCGAAGGGTACGACCACAAGGCTATTCTCAATCATTATTTTCCGGGAACTAAACTTACCGAATTATGAAAAGTAAAGGATGGGCATGGGTGCCCACGCTGTATTTTGCCGAGGGATTACCGTATGTAGCGGTGATGACGGTGAGTACCATCATGTACAAACGCCTTGGTATTTCTAATTCTGAAATAGCGTTCTATACAGCATGGCTCTATCTTCCGTGGGTAATAAAACCGTTCTGGAGCCCGATTGTAGATATTCTGTCTACGCGCCGGCGTTGGGTGATAGCCATGCAGTGGCTCATAGCCGCAGGCTTCGGGAGTGTGGCGTTGGCACTTCCTACCTCGATTTTTTTCAGTGCATCGCTCTGTGCTTTCTGGATTGTGGCGTTTTTGTCAGCCACACATGATATTGCCGCCGATGGATTCTATATGCTCGGCCTCAATGAAAACCGACAGTCGTTTTTTGTAGGCATCAGAAGTCTGTTCTATCGGCTGGCTCTTGTTGTAGGGCAGGGCGCCTTGGTAGTGTTCGCCGGGTATCTTGAGGCACGCAGCAGTTCGGCCAATTCCGCATGGATGCTTATATTCTTCATGATTTCCGGAGCGTTTCTGCTGCTTGCGCTGTACCATAGTGCCGTGCTTCCGCATCCGGAGGCCGACCGCCGGCGTGACACGCGCACGGTGAGCGATGTGGTAAGAGAATTCGGCGCTACCTTCCGGACATTCTTCACGCGCAAGGGTATCGGAATAGCTCTGGCATTCATGCTGCTCTACCGTTTTCCGGAGGCACAGTTGCTGAAGCTTATCTCTCCGTTTCTGCTTGACTCCCCTCAGGCCGGAGGGCTGGGACTAACAACCATGCAGGTAGGGATAGCTTACGGAACCGTGGGGACCATAGGGCTTATGCTCGGAGGAATAGGCGGCGGTATTCTTGCGGCGGCCGGTGGGCTCAGGCGATGGCTTATGCCTATGGCGTGGAGCATGTCGCTCACCTGTCTGACATTTGTATATCTGAGTTTTCATGCCCCGGGGAGCGATTCATTCGCTGTGGTGAACATCTGTATCTTCCTTGAGCAGCTGGGCTACGGATTCGGCGGCACGGCTTACATGCTGTATCTGATGTACTTCTCCGAGGGTGAGTGGAAAACATCGCATTATGCCATGTGTACCGGAATAATGGCTCTGGGAATGATGTTGCCCGGCATGGCGGCGGGATGGCTTCAGGAGACGATAGGCTACGGACCCTTCTTCATATGGACATGCGTGTGCTGCGCGCTTACAATCCTTGTAAGCTCTCTGGTGAAAGTTCCCGCGGACTACGGACGGGCAAAAAGAGGTAGTTAAATTAATATAAACCGGTGTTTTATTGCGATTAAAAGGCGTATCTTTGCGCAAAACCGTACAATTATTTGTTTAAACTAAAAAAGTAAATATATGAAATCACGCTTATTTATCGTATTGGCGGCAGCTGCAGCAGTGACTCTCACCGGCTGTACCACCAACAAGAAGCTCGCCGAGCTTCAGAGCCGCCATGATGCGCTTCAGCAGGAGTACAGTGATACGAAAGTGGCTCTTGCCGAAAGCCGTGCAAACGCCCGCAATCTTGAGCAGATGCTTGAGGGTGCGCGTAAGAACAACGAGGATCTGAAGAAAGCTTATGCCGACCTTAAAGGCTCGCTTGACCAGAGCATCCAGCAGTCAACTCAGGGAAGCATCAATATCTCAAAACTCGTTGACGAAATCAATGCCTCCAACCGCTATATCAAGCAGCTCGTTGACGCCAAGACCAAGAGCGACTCGCTGAATATAGCTCTTACCAACAAACTCACCCGTTCACTGTCGCGCGACGAGCTTCAGGAAGTTGACGTGAAGGTGCTGAAAGGTGTGGTTTACATCTCACTTGCCGACAATATGCTGTTTAAGTCAGGCAGCTATGAAGTGAATGACCGTGCCATGGAGACTCTCAGCAAGATCGCCAAGATTATAAAGGACTACGGCGATTATGACGTGCTTGTAGAGGGTAATACCGACGATGTGCCCATCTCACGTACCAATATCCGCAACAACTGGGACCTCAGCACACTGCGTGCATCATCAGTGGTGCAGGTGCTTCAGAATCAGTTCGGCGTGAATCCGCAGCGTCTTACCGCCGCCGGCCGTGGCGAATTCAATCCTATCTCGGACAATACTTCCGACCTTGGCCGTCAGCGCAACCGCCGTACCGAAATTATCATCACTCCGAAGCTTGACCAGTTCCTTGATCTGATTGACGAAGCTCCGGAAGCTGAGCAGAAGTAAAATAAACGGACATTACCGTATATAAATACCGGCGTCACTTATCATGGTGGCGCCGGTATCTTTTCATCAGTATGTGATTAGCTTATCTGTTGTAGAAGTTGAGTATTCTCAGGCGGAGGAGCCATTCATATTTAGCCTGTATGGCTTCTGCGGCCGATTTGGCATAGGAGGTTTTGGCCTGCTCAAACTCAGTAGGGGTGGCCCGGCCGTAGTTGTACTTCTCCTGCATGGCCAGCATCGCTTCGCGTGAGGTGTTGAGGGCAATGGCACTTGCCGTCTGTTTCTTCTCAGCGGCTACAGCCTGATAATAAGCCTGCTGGATGGTCTTGTACATGCGTGTGGTGGCATCGTCAAGCTGCAGGCGTGCGTTCATCTGCTCCACCTTGGCCCGGCGGATGGAATTGCGTGTGGAGAAGGCATCAAATATCGGGACGCTGAGTGTGAAGCCGATCGATTTGTTGAAATTGTCGCGCATCTGGCGTCCGAACGAGGGATTCTCAATACCGTTAAGATGATAGTAGCTGCTACCAAGGCCGGCGTTGAATGACAGGCGGGGCATATAGCCTGTACGCGCCAGGCTTACCGAGCGTTCGGAGGCATCGATAGCCAGACGGCGGGCACGGATATTGTGGTTGTTCTGAAGCGCACGCTGATAGACATCGTCGGGTGACATCAGCGGCATGCGGTCCTCGGAGAGAGGCTCTATGTCGAATCCGTCGACAGTTGTAAGCTCCAGCAGTTGTGCGAGATCAACGAGTGCAAGCTGACGGTCATTGCGGGCATTTACCTCCGAGAGTTCATCCTGAGCCACCTGATTGCGGGCTTGCGTGAGATCGAGTTCGGGTATTTTGCCCGCCTCAAACAGCTGTTCCTGCCGCTTCAGCTCGATATTAGAGATACGCAGCTGTTCCAGGGTCACGGCGTGAATCTCTCCGGCATAAAGCACCTGAAGATACTGGGTTATGACGTTGAGCTCCACGTCATCCTTTGCTGATTCCTCCATTTCAATCAGTGTGCGCAGGTTGGCCTTCTGATAGTCGAGGCGGCGTACTGCCGACAGTCCCTGAAACAGCGGGAGCGACAGATTGACATTCCATCCTGTGCTCGAAGTGTTGCGGCTCACGTAGGTATTGTCAGAGGTCAGTCCACGGCCGAAATTGAATGACTGCGAAGCTCCGGCCGACAGCTGTGGCAGAAATGCATCCTTCGCTTCGGTCACTGACAGCTCACCCTGCAGGCGGTCAAGTGAGCGTGAGCGTACCGTGATGTTATGCTCTATGGCGTAGTTGATGCAGCTGTCAAGACTCCATGGTGTGGCTGCTGTTGCCGACAGGCTGCCTAATACCACACAGCCTGCCGTCACTATTGCTGATACGTGTCTGTTCATTTCTCTTCTTTCTTTTCTTCTCCGCGGAGTATGGTTTTGCTGTCAATACCTGATTTCACCTCAATGTCAATACCGTTGCTTATGCCTGTAGTTATTGACTTACGCTCGAATTTCTGCTTAGGCACGCTGTCAGTCAGGCAGTAGACGAATGTGCTGTCGCCGGAAAATTCCACAATTGCTTCGGGAACCGACAGCACGCTCTTGGCTCCGTTGAGTGTCACTGTGGCATTGGCGCTGTATCCGGCACGCATCTGCACACCTTCCGGCAGCTGAAGTGCCGCCTTGACCTCAAAGGTATTTGCTCCGTTGCTTTCGGTGCCTTTAGGCGATATATATTCTATGGTAGCTGAGGGGTTGACGTCCGATAGAGCTCCTATCTCTATAGTCATGGGCATTCCTACCGCCAGATTGCCAACCTCAGTTTCGTCGACGGTGCCTTTGAAAATCAGATTGTTCATATCGGCGATGGTGGCTATCGTGGTGCCGTCGTTGAACGTATTTGACTGTATGACTGACGAACCCACTTTGACCGGCACGTCAAGAACAAGTCCGGTTATAGTGGCGCGTACCATTGTGTTGCTCTCCGAGGCATTGTACATCGATACTCCTTGTTTCACGATATTCACGGCATCCTGAGCGGAGGTAACCTCTTCGCGTGCACGGTTGTAGGCGGCAAGAGTACCTTCGTATTCCTCGCGGCTTATCACTTTCTTCTCATAGAGCGAGCTGTTGCGCTCGTGCTTCTGCCGCGCCTCTTCAAGATTGATGCGCGCCACATTCACGCGGTTTTCGGCCGATGACAGCTGTGAAGCCTCCGGGATGACCTTGATTCGGGCTATTACATCGCCGGCCTTGACCATCTGGCCCGGCTCGACGTTGATTTCCGTGATGATGCCTGATATCTGTGGCTTCACGGCTATTTCGTCGCGCGGCTCTATCTTTCCGGTCAATACCGTGGTGCGCTCAATGTCGATGACCTTAGGTGTTACTGTCTGGTAAATGACATCCTTTGTCTGTGAATTCTTGTACAGGAAGATGAATGTTCCCGCAAAGATCAGGGTTATCACAACCCATAGCAAGATTTTGAATACCTTTTTCATATCTGTTTTTTCTGACTTAATTTCGGGTGGAAGTTATTTGGAGTTCAGAGCCTCGATAGGCTTGATGCGCATGGCTTTGATGGCGGGGATGAACCCTGCCGCCGTTCCGAGTACGGCGAAAGCCACCATTATATATACCGCATGGCTGAACCGGAGTTCAAAGCCGGCATGTCCGAGCGTGGGGCTGTAGGTCATGTGGTCGGCCACGCCGAGTATCAGGGTGGCGAGTGTGAGTCCGGCCAGTCCGGCTATGGCGGTGAGCACCATCCCTTCGGAAAGTACCTGCACAATGATGTCGCGCGGTTTGGCGCCTATGGCACGGCGTATGCCTATCTCCTGTGTGCGTTCCTTGACTATGATCCACATGATATTGCCTACTCCTATTATTCCGGCCATAAGTGTCCCGGCGCCGACGAAGAGCGCTATCAGGCTGAACGCCGTGAAGAGCATGTCGACCTTGCCGAACTCCTCCGATATATCCTGAAAGTTGAAAGCATTGTGGTCATCGGGGTGTATGGGATGATTCGAGCGGATGATACGTTCGAAAGCCGGACGCATGTCCGTGGGCCTGAAGCCAGGTTTGGCCGTGAAGAGAAACACATCCACGTTTGTACCGCGGTTGAACGCACGGCGCAGTGTGGTGAAGGGGAGTGTCACCGAGTCATCGATGCGTGAGCCGAAGTTGAGTTCCGAGGTCTGGCCGGCCACCCCTACCACCTGGTAGAACAGTCCGTTGACCGATACGAATTTCCCTATAGGGCTTGCTTCGCCAAACAGTTCGTTGGCCACATTGCGCCCAAGTACGGCTACCTTCCGGGTGTGCGATACGTCGCTTTCATTTATGAAACGTCCTTCGTAAATAACCGGGAGCTGGATTCCGGCATAGCCACCCTCCACGCCTGATGCGTAGGTGCCTGTCGATTTCGACCCGTAGGCCACGGTCACTCCGAATCCGGTCATGGCCGACGATGATTCTATCTGCGGCACGAGGCGGCGTATGGCACTGATGTCGGCGTCGTCGAGCTGCCAGGTGTAGCCTTTGTTGAATCCATGATAGGACATTGTGGTGCGTCCGCCGAACAGGAATCCCATGTTGGTGGCAAATCCGCTGAAGTTGCGCCGGAGCATTCCTTCGGCACCCGAGGCTCCGCCCCATAGCAGAGCCAGCATGGCTGTGCCCCAGAAAATACCGAACGCTGTGAGGAATGTGCGCGTTTTGTTGCGGGCGAGGGTTGTGCCTATCTCGCGCCAGTTGTCGAGGTCAAATAGCGGGTTATTCATCGCGCAGTGCTTCTACAGGTTTGACTTTTGTTGATTTTATGGCAGGGAAGAGGCCGGCCATAGCTCCGGCTATTATCAGGACTATGGTGACTTCAACGGCTATCGACAGGTCCACTCCGGGATTGAGAATCACTTCATTGTTACCTATCAGCGCTCCAAGTCCGGCGGTGAGGGCCATGCCGGCCACTATACCTATGTAGCCGAACAAGGTGGTTATGGCCACACTTTCCGTCACAACCTGAAGCATGATGCTGCGTGGTTTGGCACCGATGGCACGCCGTATCCCTATTTCATGGGTGCGCTCGCGCACCGATACGAACATGATGTTGCTCACTCCTACTATGCCGGTGAGGAGGGTCAGTATGCCGAGCACCCAGATGAAGGTGGTGAGAAGCCCCATGGCTGTCTGCGAGGTCAGATAGTTGTTGAAGCGGTTCCAGATATGTACGGCTCCGGTGTCGTCTTTGTCAAACGAGCGGGTGCGCGACAGTGTGGACCGTATGTTGCTCTCAAGCTCCTCTCCATCGGCTTCAGATTGCAGGTTGGATGCTATTACGGTGATTTCGCCCACACGTCCATTGTTGCCCGACAGTTCGAGGGCTGTTGTGTAGGGGGTGTAGGTCTTGCTCTGCCATGGGTGGGAGTAGACTCCCACCACAAGCCACGACAGCTTCATGGCGTTTACACGCTTGCCTACAGCATTACCGGCCGAGCCGAACAGCTGCTCTGCATTTTTTTCGGAGAGAACCACCACCTTGCGCTTCTGTTCCATATCGGCCTGATTGATGAAGCGGCCGCTTATCATGTCGATTCTGCTCAGATTGGCATCCTCGGGGAATACGCCTGACATTCCATCGGTCAGATAATCGCGTTGTGTCGACACCATTGCAGAGTCAAGTGTCTTTGTGGCGCTCACTGACTTTATGTGGCTGCGGTTGTCAGCCTCGAGGGCCTTGATGTCGGTGTTGAGCAGCTCTATACGGCGCCCCTCCTTATATCCCTTGTAAGGCTTTGATGTCCATCCGCCCCATACGTTCATTGAGCTTGTGGCATCCGGATTCATTCCGGCTTCAAAGGCATTGATCATACCTTTCGACAGGCCGAGAAGCACAATCAGCAGGAATATGCCCCACGCCACGGCAAATCCCGTGAGAGCGGTGCGCAGCTTGTTGTGGCTGAGCGTCTGGATTATTTCGCGGAACAGGTCAAACATTTTTGCAGTCCGGAATGATCAGGTTATCGTCAGGGTTCACTATCCGGCCGTCGGCTATGCGGATTATACGGTTGGTCTGAGCGCCCACGCCGGGGTCGTGAGTCACTATCACCACCGTCATTCCGCTTTCGTTTACCTGACGGAACACTTCCATCACCTCGCGTGAGGTCACCGAGTCAAGAGCGCCCGTCGGCTCGTCGGCAAGAATTATCGAGGGCTTGGTGATGAGGGCACGCGCTATGGCCACACGCTGTTTCTGTCCGCCCGACAGTTCGCCCGGCAGATGATGGGCGCGGTCAGCGAGCCCCATGCGTTCAAGCTGCTCCATGGCCAGATTGTTGCGCTTGCGGCGCGATATCCCCTGATAGAACAGCGGCAGCGCCACATTCTCAATGGCATTCTTATAGCTGATGAGGTTAAATGACTGGAACACAAATCCTATCATGCGGTTGCGGAGCTCTGAGGCACGGTTTTCGCTCAGATTGCGTATCGTCACGCCGTCAAGCACATACTCGCCCGAATCATAATTGTCGAGGATGCCGAGTATGTTCAGAAGTGTGGATTTTCCGGAGCCCGATGCGCCCATGATGGACACGAATTCACCCCGCTCGATATCGAGGTTTATATCTTTGAGCACGTGCAGCGGCACTGCTCCGGGGTAGGTCTTGTTAATATCTTTCAGATGAATTATCATAGTGACTATTTAGACGCAAGGTTTGGAAGATAGTTGCACGCGGCGATGAAATTGTTGAAAAAAATATTTGCATGATTGAACACGGGTGCTTATCTTTGTGTTGTAAAGATACAGCAAGAGAGCTATAGAAGATTGAAAATATAACCACATCAAAGTTGATTGGGAAACTCATCAATTATATGTGAAATACCGAGACAAGCTTAGCCGGCTGATGGCGGGCCCCATCCCTGCAAAGGGAGGCTTAATTAGCCCAGGCGGATTACAAAGGTCGGCGAGCGCTCAAATCCTGTCATCCGGAGTTTCATCGCATCCTTTGGTGTGGCTCACATAGCCGGCGGTGCCATTAATTTGGTGCCGCCGGTTTCTTTATGGCATATCTTTTATGGCATAATCGATAAATCGGTAGCAAGAATTGTTATTATATCAATAACTGGTATTATATTTATTGATATGCTCACCGTAAATTTAAAACGTGCTTACGACCCGCAACAGCCTGACGACGGCTACAGGGTGTTTGTGGATAAATTGTGGCCCCGTGGACTTAGCCATGCCACATTCCATTATGATGAATGGGATAAGCAATTTGCACCGTCGGACCTGTTGAGGGAGTGGTTTCATGCCGACCCGGATAATCGTTGGAACGAATTTGCCACGCGTTATGGAAAAGAACTTGATGATAATGCCGCGTTTGCTGATTTTAAGTCGCGTATGATGAAGTTTGGAACTGTGACATTGCTGTTCGGTTCACACGACCGTGTACATAATAATGCCGTAGTAATCCGCGATAGGTTACTTGATTGATGTTCCACGGTTGAAATGGTCGCTTCTTGCCGTTGTACCGTAATCGTTGCCGACCGGTCCCGATATTGACTGTCTACAAAAAAACAACAAGGCACGCCCATGGTTTATGTGGCGTGCCTTGTTATATGGAGATATTTATCCCGAGGTTACTTTTTCTTGGCAGTAGCCTTAGGTTTGGATTCTTTTTTGGTAGCAGTGGCTTTTGTTTTGCAAGCGGCTTTGGGCTTGCAAGCAGGTTTCTTTGAAGCTTTTTCCGCTACGGGTTCATCTGACGCGGATTCCTCCTGATTTGCTTTCTTCTCGCGAAGCAGGTGTTCCTCATTGAAGTGCTCTATGTTTTTGCGCATGGAGGTCACTTCTTTGTTGAGGGTTTCTATTTCGCGTTCTTGATTACGGATAGTGGTGAGAAGGGCGTTGAGCTCTTCGTTTTCAATTGACAGTGGATACTGTTCTTCCACGCGCACTATGAAGTCGGCAAGCACATTCATATAATTGGTAAATGCTTGGAACGGAGTTTCGTATGGGCTGAAGTTGGAATGAGCGGCACCGTCGGCGAAATGTTTTGTCGCCATATAGAACAGGTGGTCGGCAGCCTGAAGATAGTACCAGTCCTGTTTCAAACGGCGGTCATCGCACAGACGCACACGTTCCGATACGGAATAAAGTTTCTCGAATGCTTCGTTCTGGAGCTTATTGCCCAACCATGCTGAAGTGTCACGCGATTCGTCGGTCCAGGATATGGGGTGCATTATCGACAATTCTCCTACCGGTTTCAGTTTGGATATGGCGTCGGACGGAGTCCAGAATTCCACACCGCGTTCCTTGGCAAAGTAGGGTAGAGCTTCAAGGAATTGGAATATACCGGTGTCGCGGGTCTGGAATTCACCGAATGTCTCAAGATTCATGAACAGGTTGATTATCTGTTCCTCGGCGGGTGTCGATGCAATCCAGTCCATATATTTGTCGGCGGTCAATGGATATGCGTCCCATTCGGTATTGCTGAAGCGCTTTGCTATATCGTCGCTCAGTTTGGCATTACGCAGCAATATCTTTAGCTTGGGTGCCGATGCGGCGCTGTACACGTAGTTGGGCGATTTCCATCCTAAGATATGTTTGGCGCCTTCGGTGATTACACCCTTGTAGCCCATATTGAGAATCATAGGAGCCATTTCATCGCAGTACACAAGCTCGGTATTGCGGAGAACTTTGGGTTTCACACCGAAAAGTTCCTCAATTTTGTCGTTGTGCACCTTTACCTGATTGATAAATTCCTCAGGGTCTATGAGCGATGACAGTGAGTGGGCGTATGTCTCTGCAAGGAATTCCACACGGCCGGTAGCCGCGAGTTTCTTGAGCAGGTCTATGAATTCGGGTACATATTGTTCGCACTGTTCCAATGCCACGCCTGTGATGGAGAGTGCGCAACGGAAATTGGGGTATTGCTCCAACATGCGAAGCAGACTTTCGGCTGCCGGTATGTAGCTGTGTTGGGCTATGCGGGTTACGATATCATCGTTGGAGAAGTCATCGTAATAATAGTGGTCGTTACCTATATCGAAAAAGCGGTATCTTTTAAGGCGGAACGGTTGATGGATTTGAAAATAAAAACAGATTGCTTTCATGATGTTGAATATCTGGATAGAGGATTTTTAAATTTTATAAGATGCTTGCTATTGGTTACTGGCGGTCGGCTATCACCTTGCGGTATATGTCTATCACCTTGGCGCCGGCCTTGTCCCATGTAATACGGTTCACTTCATCAAGCCCGTCCTCGCGCAATTGGTTGTACATGGCAGGGTAGGTGATGATGGAGTGAATGGCATCGGCCATGGCGTCTATGTCCCAATAATCGGTTTTAATCACATTGTCGAGAATTTCAGCACATCCGCTCTGTTTGGATATGATGGACGGCACGCCCATCTGCATGGCTTCGAGCGGAGATATGCCGAATGGTTCGGATACCGACGGCATGATGTAGACATCGCTTGCCTTAAGCATCTCGTAAACTTGTTTTCCTTTTTGGAATCCCGGGAAATGGAAACGGTCGGCTATACCGCGTTCGGCGGCAAGCATGATCATCTTGTCCATCATGTCACCGCTTCCTGCCATCACGAAACGCACGTTGTGGTTGTTTTTCAATACTTTGGCGGCTGCTTCCACGAAGTATTCCGGTCCTTTCTGCATGGTGATTCGACCCAGGAATGTCACTACCTTTTCCTTCGGTTTCGTAGCCTGTACATTGAGCAGTTCATCGCTCAGCGGAGTCACCGCATTATGTACAGTAGTCACCTTGGCGGGGTCTATGCCATACTTTTCAATCACCGTATTCCGTGTTAGGTTACTTACGGTGATGATGTGGTCGGCTTGCGTCATACCATCCTTTTCGATACCGAACACTGTCGGATTAACATTGCCGCGCGAACGGTCAAAGTCCGTGGCATGCACATGTATCACCAACGGCTTGCCGGTAACCTGCTTGGCATGTATGCCGGCGGGATAGGTGAGCCAGTCGTGTGAGTGTATGATATCGAAGTCAAGAGTGCGCGCTATCACACCGGCACAGATGGAGTAATTGTTTATTTCCTCCAGCAGGTTGTCGGGATAGCGTCCCGAGAATTCAAGACATCCCAGATCGTTGGTGCGCATATAGTTGAAATCGGCGTAGATATGTGAACGCAGATTGAAGTACAAATCCGGATTCATGTACTTTCCTATGCGCTGTTCCACATACTCACGGCTTACATCGCGCCAAGCGATAGGTACTTGCGATGCTCCTATTATATGTGCGAAACTTTTGTCTTCGTCACCCCAAGGTTTGGGTATGACGAACGATATGTCCATGTCGCCACATTCCCACATGCCTTTAGTGAGTCCGTAGCTGGCAGTGCCGAGACCGCCGAGGATATGAGGTGGAAATTCCCACCCGAACATTAAAGCTTTCATGCGTGGTGGCGGGTATTAGATATTAAATTTTTTAAGTGTCTTGATTGTGCGCAATATTCCGGCAACATTGGTGGCATGGCTTATGGCTCCGCGTCCCGAGAACGGTGGGTTACCGTCGTAAAGTTGCGACAATGAGCCTATGCAGCCTTGCGTCATTTCATCCTCGTAGCCTATGAGCATACGGTCTATGTAGCTCACGCCGCTATGTCCGAACACACGCAGATAGGCATCGGCATAGAATCCGAACAGCCACGGACGGGCGGGACCGTTGTGCAACGCCATCTCACGCTCCTCGGGCGAACCGAGGTACGACGGACGATAACCGAAACTCTTCGGTGATAACGTGCGCAATCCCTTGGGCGTCAACAGCTCACGCGTTACCACGTCAAGCACGCGTTTGCGCTGACGACGGTCGAGTGGAGAATAGTCCAATCCTATGGCAACGGCCATATTTGGACGCACCGACGGGTCGGCATAATTGTCATTGACGTAGTCAAACAGATAGCCGTAATCATTGAGGAATGTATCGATAAACGCTGGCTTCAGTGTCTCTACCGTCTGTAGCATAAGCTCACGCATGGATGTATATGCCGCTTCGCCTTCTGTGAGCGAAATGGCAAACATCAGAGCATTGTACCACAACGCATTGAATTCCACGAGATAGCCCGTACGCGGCACCACCGGCTTACCGTAAAGCGATGCGTTCATCCACGATACCGGCGTGTCGGTACCCACGGTGCGTACCATGCCACGCTGGTCTACCTGTAGATTCGGGTGACGGTTGTCGAGCAGATATTCCATAATCTGTCCCACAAGCGTCATGTAATTCTTCTTGCAATCCTCCGCACCGTATGCCTTGGCATACTGTTGCAGCGCCCAGATGCACCACAATGGGATATCCGGTAGGTCAATACCCTGTATGCGCTTGTCGAGCTGACCGGTTGTTATGAAGTTTTCCAGTGCTTTCTGTGCCGTTGCCATGATTGCCTCATAATCGGCACGGTGGTCTATGGCTATGGTATTGCCGGGAAGCGACATGAATGTATTGCGTGCCAGAATCTTACCCCATGGGTAACCCGAAAGCATGAACATACCGTCCTTATCTCTCAGATAGAACTGCTTGGCGGCATTTTTCAGGCAATTGAAGAAACTTGTGCGGCACGTACGTATGGCTATCTCATTTTCGTACATCTTAGCCAATGAGCGGGGTGATACCTCCGATGTGCCTGCCGAGAATATTATCGACTCACCTTTTTTTATCGGAATTTCGAAATACCCCGGTACCCACAGGTCCTCAGTATAGGGCACACCTCTTTCGAGGTCCTTGAGATATTCAAACCCATTGTACCAATGTGGTTCGTAGTTCCATTGCGGCTTGTGGTTAAACTGCATGTACAGATTCGGGTATCCTGGATAAAGGCAACAGGAAACACCGTTGGGCACCTCCGGGCAATCCTGGTTTAGATTACCGTTGGCAATTACCAACTGGTTCACTTCGCGGAACGCGAGCATCGGTTTGAATCGCAGGGTTGTGGGAGAATGAGCCTCCACGAGTGTGTATCGTATTAGCAATCGGTTCTCGTGCGAGATGAAAATCTTTTCCTTGGTCAGAATCACGCCACCCACGCGGTAAGTGGTACGGGGCACGCTCTCGCAATCAAATTCACGTATGTATTTGTGTCCGTTGGGGCTGTAGACGCCCCCTTGATAACGGTGAAGTCCAAGATTGAATTGGGCTCCGTGCTGGATCACTGAAACATCCATGGACGAAAGAAGCACGTGCCAGGAATTGTCCATCTCCGGAATGGGGACAACCAGAAGTCCGTGCTGCTTACGGGTGTTGCAGTCAACCACCGAGGTGCAGTGATAAGCGCCCGATTGATTCGTGCGGAGCATTTCTTTCATCAAAGATTGCTCCAGGTTGATCATGAGGCTTTTATCAAATTTCAGGTAACTCATGGGTAGGAATAAAATTTTGGTATTTCAGAGGGTATTAATGTAATATTGCGAATATACAATATTTTTTCTCCGTATGCAATTATTTTAACTGATTTTTTTCAATTTTGTTTAGATTAACGTCAGAATAAGCCATTTTGTCGATTTTTTTGAACTGGTAGGCTATCATTATTGCTGTGACAAGGGTGGCTAACGCATCGGATATCGGGAACGACATCCACACTCCGTCGAGCTGGTACAGATGTGTCATCAGAAGCAAAAGCGGTATGAGGAACAGAACTTGCCGGGCAAGACTGAGAAATATTGATTGGCCAACCTTTCCTATGGACTGGAAAAATGTTGTCGAGACAATCTGGAACCCTACGACGAAGAAACATAGCAATGCGATGGAAAGTCCGTGGCTGGTTACGTCTATCAGACCTCTGTCGGTGGTGAAGGCGCGTCCTATGAGATTGGGAAGCGATAGGCCGAAGGTTGCACTGACCGACACGATTATGGTGGCGCAGCAGACGGTTAGCCAGTAGGCGCGCTTAAGGCGGTGGTAGTTGCCTGCACCGTAGTTATAGCCCACAATGGGTTGCATTCCTTGGCAGATGCCGACAACGGTCATGCAGATCAGGGATGTGAAAGTTGTGTATATCCCGGCAGCGGCCACGGCATTGTCGCCACCGAATCTCAGCAGGCTGTTGTTGACAATGGCATTGATGAAG
>OFGR01001566.1_pt1 | contig 17809 bp, 11 predicted proteins | sample 1521811 | NCBI WGS metagenome assembly OFGR01 (sample SAMEA3504098, study PRJEB24116) | mouse gut metagenome | biome: mouse gut; feature: mouse-associated habitat; material: faeces | place: Denmark | collected 2011
AAATCCGGCGCCGATGTTTCCCGGCTTTACAAGTCTTTCTGCATATGAAACATTTTGGTCTGTAACGATAACCCCCTACGGAAAAGATATAGAACCGTATGTGCCGGATATGCGCCAGGTCATGCGCTCCTTTCAGAAATTATCTGAAATGGCAGGCGTGCGGAAAGTCAGCTGGAGGTATGATCCGGTGTTTATTACAGAATCCTGTCCGGTCGACTTTCACATTCGTCAGTTTCAGAAAATGGCTCAGACGTTAAAAGGTTATACGAAGCAGTGTGTCGTAAGTTTTTTGGATTTGTATGAAAAAACAAAAAGAAATTTTCCAAAAGCCAGAACGGTTGCCTGGCAGGAACAGCTGGAGCTGATAACCGCAATGGCCGGGATTGCCGCGGAAAATGAGATGCAGATTCATCTGTGCTGTGAGAGCGGCAGTCTCGTCAGAGATCATGTGGACGCTGACGGATGTCTGTCGAAAGAAATACTGGAACAGGCAATCGGATGTAAACTGACGGTTCCGAAAAAGAAAACGGCACGGGACGCCTGTGCATGTCTGCTCGGAGCAGATATTGGCGCCTACAATACGTGCGGGCACGGATGCCTCTATTGTTACGCGAATGAGGACAGGCAGACCGTACTGCACAATATGAAATGTCACGATCCGCATGCGCCGCTATTGATCGGTTCCGTCAGAGAAACGGATACGATCAGAGAGGCGGAACAAAAATCATGGAAAGAAAATCAGCTGAATATTTTTGATTTTTTAGGAACATAACAGATGTGTAAAAACAGCGGCACGAAGGCAGTCCGTGTCATTTGAACAGAAAAGAGGATGCATATGAAGTTTCTCCACATTTCAGACCTGCATATCGGAAAGCGTCTGAATGAATTTTCGCTGATCGAAGATCAGATTTATATCTTAAACCAGATATTGGAAATTGCAAAAGAGCAGCAGGCAGACGGAATTTTTATTGCAGGAGATATTTACGATAAGCCGATACCTTCTGCCGAGGCAGTAAAAGTATTCGATCTGTTTTTAACCCGTCTGGCAGATCATAAAATCAAAGTGTTTGCGATCAGCGGCAATCATGATTCACCGGAACGCATTGCGTTCGGAGCGCAGCTGATGAGCCGCAGGGACGTATATGTATCGCCGGTTTATGATGGAACGGCTGCAAAAATATCGTTAACGGATGCCTATGGAGAACTGTACGTTTACCTGCTGCCGTTTTTAAAACCGGCCGTTGTGCGCCATGTGTTGGAAAATGAGAAAGAACAAAATCTGCCGGAAAGTTATCATGACGCGGTTAAAACAGCGATCGGGCGAATGGATATCGACCAAAATCAGCGAAATATTCTGCTTGCGCATCAGTTTGTTACCGGAGCGGGAAGGTGTGATTCAGAAACTATTTCTGTTGGCGGTATCGATCAGGTGGATGCAGAAGCGTTCGACGCGTTTGATTATGTCGCGCTTGGTCATATTCATAGTCCGCAGTTTGTAAAGCGGGAAACTGTGCGTTACTGCGGCACGCCTTTAAAATATTCTTTTTCAGAAGCGGCACAGGAAAAATCGGTAGTCGTCGTGGAGTGCAAAGAGAAGGGACAGGTAATGCTGCATACGGTTCCGTTAACGCCGCTTCGTGATATGCGCAAAATACGCGGAACGTATCAGGAAGTGACGGCGCGTACGTTTTATCAGGGAACGAATATGCACGATTACGTACAGATTACGCTGACGGATGAGGAAGATGTGTTGGATGGTCTGCAAAAACTGCGTATCATTTATCCGAATCTGATGCAGCTAATATATGACAACAGCCGTACGAGACAAAATCGTCTGGTTGAGATGACGGAAAACGCGCAGCGAAAATCAGAACTGGAATTATTTGAAGAATTTTACGAGCTGCAGAACAATCAGCCGATGAGTCAGGAGCAGACAGCGTTTGTCAGCCGTCTGATCGAAGAGAACCGGTAAAGAAGAACGATACATACCTATCTGCAAAGGAGGATACAATGAAACCTGTAAAACTGATTATGAACGCGTTCGGGCCATATGCCTCAGGCACGGAGATCGATTTTGAGCAATTCGGCGGGCAGGGGCTGTATCTGATTACCGGCGATACCGGAGCAGGAAAGACGACGATATTTGACGCGATTGCGTTCGCATTATATGGAGAAGCCAGCGGCGATGTGCGCAGGGCAGAGATGTTTCGCAGTAAGTATGCTGCCGATGACGTTCCAACGTTTGTAATATTTACGTTTGACTATCGGGGAAAACGATATACGGTAAAACGGAATCCGGAATATATGAGGCCAAAAGGGCGCGGAAAAGGATATACGCTGCAGAGGGCAGACGCGGAGCTGACCTATCCGGATGAAAGAGATCCGGTAACAAAAGCAAAGGAAGTGACACGGGCAGTTACAGAGCTGATAGGACTGGATCGCAGACAGTTTACACAAATAGCGATGATTGCACAGGGAGATTTCCAAAAACTTCTGCTGGCCGGGACGGAGGAATCCCTGTTCCGCGCCATTGAACTGGTAAGGCCGGGCGCCTTGCTGGCGGACGTCTGCGCGGCGGTGGAGGGTTTCGTGCGTCCCCGCGGTTTTACTGTGGTTCGGGATTTTGTGGGGCACGGCATAGGCCGCCACCTGCATGAAGAACCCCAGATTCCCAATTACCGCCCCCATTACAAGCTTCCGCGCCTGAAAAAGGGGATGGCCCTGGCCATTGAGCCGATGGTGAATGCGGGCAGGCCTTCCGTTAAAATTCTGGATGACGGCTGGACGGTCGTCACGGCGGACGGCAAGCCTTCCGCCCACTTTGAGCACACGGTTATCGTAACGGACGGCGCGCCCCTGATTGTGACGGACCGCCCCCGCATCGCGTTGCCGGAGCAGCTCGGCATTGCTCCTTTGTAACTTCAGCCTCTCCAGGGAATGACGCCGCCGGAAGCCTCCGTTCCCGTGATTCTGGAGAAGACCGCCGCCCGCCGGATGGTGTGGGTGGATGTGGCCCGCGTGGCCGCCTGCATCCTGATTATTGCGAATCACATGGCTTTCTATTCGGCGGAGCTGTACCGGTGGATATGGGCGGAGTTCCTGGCGGCGCGCACGCCCTTTTTTCTGCTGGCGGCGGGCTATTTTGTGGGAAGAGGGTCTTTTGGCCCTCTGGATGGCGGGAGCCTTTTCCTCTGGCGGCGGAGCTGGTTTCTTCTTCGTCCGTACCTGGTGTGGGGACTGGCTGCGGCCGTTCTGATCGGCTGGTCCCCCCTGCACGAATATTACGCGTCCTACCGGCCTATGTATGAATGGCTGGGAGGGGAAAAGGGAGCCGGGTTCTGGCCTGCTCTCGCGGCGTTCGGCCGCTGCCTGGGCATTGCCGGGCATCCGGTGGACGCTCCCATGTGGTTTCTGCGCGATATCATCATCTATACCGCTGCGGCCCCCCTTCTTTACCGTTTGGGGGACTATCTGCTCTGGGCGGGCATGGTCATGCTGTCCCTGAACTATTTTGCGCTGGATCTGGCGGATCATGATTATCCCCTCGCCAACAGCCTGGGATTTTTCCTGCTGGGAATGTATGTTTCCCAGTATTCCCTCTCGTTCCTGACGGAATCCGTGCGCCGGTACGCGGTGCCCTTCCTGGTCGCCACGCTTGCGCTTACCTGGTGGCTGGCAGGCCACCGGGACCAGCACAACTCCATGCTCATCGCCCTGGGCATGCTGGGGCTGATGTCCCTGGCCATTCTGTTCACGGAATGGTTTCCGCGCGCTGCCAGGTGGGTGGCGGAGCTGGCTCCGGCATGTTTTTTCATTTTCGGAACGCATTACATCGTCATCATCCTGCTGCGTGAAAGCGGCTGGATTACATGGAAGGGGGCGGCCTGGGACATGCTCTGGCTCTTTCTGGTTCCGGTCATTTTCGCCGTGCTGGCGGGGCTTTTTTTCTGCATGAAAAGATTTGCCCCGCGGCTGGTTCCCCTGCTGGGGGCCTATGGGAAATAACCGTCTTGAAGAGCCGTTCCGCCGGGACGGGAAGGGAGCCGCGCTTATCTCTTGCCGTCAAAAGGCAAATTCTTTATTCTTTCCTTTGCTGGAAGGGGCGGAAGCGGCTTTTTTGTCACGTTGCCGTTCTTGCTCCACGGCCGGGAAACAATACATGGTATGGCAATGATTCAAGGTGAGCAGGTTCAGGATTCGGAATTATCAACTCAGGCGGTGATCTATCTGGGCCCGAGCTCCATGAGCCTGATGGTGGCTGAGGCTGTCCGGGACAGGATTCGCCTGCTGGATTTCCTTCAGCAGCCCGTTCCGATGGCGCGTGACATTTTCCGGTTCCACCGCATTTCCCGGCATACCATGGACCGCTGCGTGCAAATCATCGGCGACTATCTGGAAATTCTCAAGGAATACGGAGCCGGCAGCAAGCTTTCCGTCCGGTTCATGATTTCCAACATCATTTCCGAGGCGGATAATGTGGACGTGTTCGTGAACCGCATGCACGTGGCCCACGGCTTGCGGGGGCGCCGCATTGACGACGGCAAGATGACGCGCCTCATTTACGTGAAGGTGCAGGAGGCTCTGGCCCAGTATCCGGGGTTCAGCAAGAAAAAAGTGCTTGTGGTCCATACGGGACCGGGCAATACCCGCGTGCTTCTGTTCCAGAAGGGGCGCATCGTGCGTTATTCCTGCTACAGGCTGGGAACGCACCGCACGGGGGAGGCCGTCGGGGAAATCGAGTACGGAGACGATGTGGCGGAGCTTTCCATTCTGCGGGAGCACATGCGCGGGCAGGTGGACCAGATTTGCCTGGATTACGGGGGCGTGAAGGGCCTGGCGGGCCTTATCGTCATCGGCCAGGAAATGCAGCAGCTCCGGGACCGCCTGGCCCCCACGCCGGAAGGCAAGGTGGCGTGTTCCTCCCTGGCGGCGGAGGCGGAGCGGATGTCCCGCACCACTCTGGAACAGCGCATGAATGTTTACGGTGCGGATTTTGCCGGGGTGGACTCCCTGCTACCCGCCGTTTTGATGACGGAAATGATTGCCCGCAGCCTGAACCTGGATGACGTCATCATTCCCGCGAGCGGTTATGACGAGGAGTTTTCAAGCAGCCTGATACGTGCGGAACAGCATCCGGGGGATCTGGAGGCGGAGGTTCTCCATTTCGCCGGGATTCTGGCGGACAGGTACAAGGCGGACAAAGGGCACCGCGAGCATGTGGCGCGCCTGTGCATGGAAATGTTTGACCAGCTTCAGGACCTGCACCGCCTTTCCGAACATGACCGGCTGCTGCTGGAAGTGGCCTCCATTCTGCATGAGGTTGGGTCTTTCATCAACCAGCAGAACCACCAGCTCCATTCCCAGTATATCATTCTCAACAGTGAAATCTTCGGCCTTTCCCGGGATGATGTGGAAACGATCGCCCTGCTGGCCCGCTACCACCGGCATGAGGTTCCCGCCAATTCCGATCCCATGTACGGGGAGCTGGAATTGAGGGACCGCATGCGCGTAGCCAAGATGGCCGCCATCCTACGCGTGGCGGATGCCCTGGAACGCGGCCATGCCCAGCGCGTGAACGGCGTCCGGGCGCACATCCGCGGGCGCATGCTGGAGCTGGAGCTTCAGGGCGTGCGTGAAACCGCCGTGGAAGACCTGGCCCTGCGGCTGAAGGGCGACCTGTTTGCGGATATCTTCGGTTATGACGTCGTGCTGGCGCCCCAGCGGTAGGCTGATTAAAAAAACTTCCATTTTCCATTTTTCCCATGTCTGACGAATATATCAACAGAGAACTTTCCTGGCTGGAATTCAACCAGCGTGTGCTGGACCAGGCCGTAAGAACGGATCTTCCCCTCCTGGAACGCCTGAAGTTTCTGGCTATTACCGCCTCCAACCTGGATGAGTTTTTCATGGTGCGCGTGGGCGGCCTTCAGATGCTGCGGCATTCCGGTTCCCGCGTGAAGGATATTTCCGGGCTGACGCCCACCCGCCAGCTGAAAGCCATCCGCTCCCGCGTGGGCCGCATGATTGAGGACCAATACCGCCTGTTCCATGAGGAAATTCTGCCGTGGATGGAAATCAACGGCATCAATCCCCTGGCGATGGAGGATCTCAGCACTTCCCAGAAACTGACGCTGGAGCAGTATTTCAACAACCAGATATTCCCGCTTCTGACGCCGCTGGACATGGATGCTCCGGAAGCTCCCGCGCTGCCATCCCTCAAGCTGCTGATGGGCGTGGAACTGCGCGACAATGAGACCGGGGAGGTGCGCTCCGCCGTGGTGGCCCTTCCGGACGGCCTGCCGCGGCGCGTTCCCGTCCCTTCCGCGGAGGCGGAGCGCTACGTGATGCTGGAGGACCTGGTCCGGGAGTGCATCGGCACCGTTTTTCCCGGTGAGACCGTTCTTTCCGCAGCGGTGTTCCGCGTCACGCGCAATGGGGACATTGCCGTGCAGGAGGAAGACGCCCTAGACCTGGCGGATGAGATGGAGGAAGTGCTCGTAGCCCGGAAATTTTCCGAATGCGTGAGGCTGGAAGTAGAGTCCTCCGCGCCCGCCCCCCTGCATGACAAGATCATGCGGATTGTAGGCGCCGGGAAGGAGGAGACTTATGACCTCAAGGGTCCCCTGATGCTTTCCGACTTCATGGAAATGGCTTTTGCCCCCGGCAATGACCAGTTGAAGGTGGAGCAGTGGTCCCCGCAGCCGTCCCCTTCCGTGAATCCGGCCGTCAGCATTTTTGAAAACATTGCCGGCGGGGACATTCTGCTCAATCATCCCTATGAAAGTTTTGAACCCGTCCTGCGCCTGGTGGAGGAGGCAGCGGAAGATTCGGACGTCATTGCCATCAAGCAGGTGCTGTACCGTACCGCCAGGAACTCCCGCATCGTGGCCGCCCTGAAAAAAGCGGCGGAGAGCGGCAAGCAGGTGACGGCGCTGGTGGAGCTGAAAGCCCGTTTTGACGAAGCCCGCAATCTGGAAAAGGCGGAGGAGCTTCAGCGTTCCGGCGTGCAGGTTGTTTACGGCGTCAAGGGGTTGAAGACCCATGCCAAGATTTGCCTGGTGGTGCGCCGGGAACAGGGCATGCTGCGGCGTTACTGCCATTTCGGCACGGGGAACTACAATGAGACCACTGCCAAGATTTACACGGATATTTCCTACCTTACCTGCGACGACCAGCTGGGAGCGGACGCTTCCCAGTTCTTCAATTCCGTGACGGGGCGCACCAAGCTCATGCGCTTCCGCAAGCTGTATCCCTCCCCGGTGTTGATGAAGGCGCGCCTTATTGAACTTATTGAAGGGGAAGCGGAACGCGCGCGGCAGGGGGAACCCGCCCGCATTTCCGCCAAGATGAACAGCCTCCAGGACGTGGAAATCATTGACGCCCTGTACAGGGCCGCGGACGCCGGGGTGGACATTGAACTGAACGTGCGCGGCATTTGCTGCCTGAAAACGGGCCCCCGGCCCAACGGCAAGGTAATCCGCGTGGTCAGTATCGTGGACAGGTATCTGGAGCACGCGCGCATTTTCTTTTTCCACCACGGCGGCAACCACCAGCTTTTCATCGCCAGTGCGGACTGGATGACCCGGAATCTGGATAAAAGGGTGGAGCTTATGGTGCCCGTCACCAACGGGAAGCTGGCGCGCCGCCTGAAATCCATTCTGGACGCCTGCTTCAGGGACAATGTCCAGGCCTGCAATATTCTGCCGGACGGCACTTCCGAACATGTCGTCCGGAAAAAGGGTCAGAAAGCCTTCCGTTTGCAGCAGTACCTGACCAAGGAGGCGCGCCGCCTGGCCAAGGACAAGGAACGGGAACGCCAGCAGATGCTGGAACCGCACACGCCGCATTAAAGGCGCTCGTCACGGGCGTTTGAAGGTCCGCCGGGAACAGTCTCCGGAGTACGCCGGTTTTCCGGCCGTCTGCGGAGGCTGCCCATGTTTCCCGGAGAGGGGGGAAGCCGGTTACGGTTTTCTGCCGTCAAGAATGGACAGCAATTTTTTCAGCCACCTGATCTTGTCCCGGCGTTTCCGGAAAATATGGCCCCGGGAGAAGAACAGTTTCCATTGCTGGCCGCGGATATGGCGCTGGAGGAGCGGGGCCAGCCCCTGGGAAATCGCATCCAGTTCCTCCCGGAACACGGGAAGCCTCTTTGCTTCCGGCCACCAGAAAAAGGAGTACAGGATCCAGTGGAACTGCCCCATGGTTCCGGGGGTGTCAGGGAGCCGCCATGGTTTTTCCGGGCCTACCATGTGCAGCAGTTTCCATGAACGCCCGCAGGATATGGTCGGAACGTTTTCAAATTCGGTTCCGCGCAGGAGCCGTGTTTTTTCTTCATCCCAGGTCCAGGACAGGAATTGGAAGTTCCATTCCGGAGGCAGCGTCGTCATGTCTCCGTGCAGGGCGATATTTAAGATGTCCTGGTCCGGATAGGGGAAGGGTTCCGGGCGGCTCCGAAGCTGTTGGAGCAGCCGGTGTTCCAGGTTACGGCGGCGCATCTGGTCCAGATCCAGCACCAGGACGCCGGAATTGCAGTAGGAAAGGGGGGAGGAAAGGTAGTTGCCCATATATTCCAGATGGGGATGCATCGTTCCTTTTTCAATGCTCCAGAGGGCCAGGCCGTCTCCGGCCGCCGCTACGGAAGCTCCCCGCAAATCGGAAAAATACAGTTCGGCTACGTCTCCGGCCAGCAGGACATCTGCGTCCAGATAAACGATCCTGCCGTACTGCGGGAACAGGCTGCCGGCCATCAGGCGGGCATACGCAAGGGGGGAGTAGCGGTCCTTGTTGCCGTTTTGAAAGAGATGGCGGAATTCTTCCGGAAGTTGCAGGAAAGAAAGGGAAACCTGCGGAAAGGGGGCGGCAACCTGGTTCAGCTCCTGTATTATTCGCGCGTCCATTCCGTCGTGAACGATGTGAATGTCATAAAAGCGTCCGGAACTGGCGTGAAGGCAAAGGGTGTGAATGGCTACGCCCAGGGGCAGGCCCCAGCCGCCGGTGGCGGAAAACATGACGGGGATGCGTGATTTCTCCGGGGATGCGGGAACGGGCGGGGTTGTCATGGAATCGGGGAATTTCATGGGAAGGGTCTTGAAGAAGGGGCTGCGGGAAGGAATAGGCCGGGGAGGGAAAGAGCATGGAGGCTCCGTTCAGGCCGGAAAAGGGATGTCTGTTATTTGAAGAAGGGGGCGTCTGAAGTCTTTAAATGCCGGGACCGGGATTTTTGCGGGGGGTAACCGTTTTTCCCCGCATGGAAAATAATTTGGCGGTTTTCGTTCATTTGTCCGTTTCATGGTTCGGGGCGGCTTTTCGGGCATTCCTGTTCCTTTGGCGGTTCCTGCCGGGCGGAGAGAAGGGGCAGGAGCAGTCCGGCTGTTTTCCCTGCCTGGTACGCGCGGTCCGGAGGGGAGAAATGGAAGGGATCTATATATCTGCGCCCCTGCATGAAGTCATGGTGGTCTGAAAGAACCGCGCCGGGCAGGGAAGATGCCGCCTCGCGGACAATGGCATTAAAGGCGGTGATGATTTTCTCTTTTTCTTCATTCAGCGTGCCGTCCGGCCCATCCATGATGGACGTACTGGTTGCCAGGATGAGGAAACGGCAGCGCTTGCTGAGCTGGGAGACGAATGCCATGTAATTTTTGCGGAAGTCATCCACGGAAATGGCGGAGACTTTATTGGTGACGTGGGAACCGAAGGAAACAATGACGGCTTCGTATCCGGCGGAGGGAAAATATCCTGCAAGGGTGGGGAGATAGTCCGGATCTCCGGGAATCAGCGTGGAGGAGAACAAGTCAATGTCTTCCTGAAGTTCTGAGGCAAGGGGCCGCCACAAATGCCGCATGACGGAACCGCCAATGAGCAGTATGCGCGCCTGCCCTTTTTCTGAATGAATGGCCGTAATCCAGTCGGTTTCCTCACGGTAATGGGGAGGGGCCGCCAATGCCCTCCAGCGGGCAAGCATGCGTTCCTTCCGGCGTTTTCTTCTTTTCTCCAGCAGGCGGTGTATTTTCCCGGAACGCCTTCTCACCCACGTTTGGCCGAAAGGCAGCCGGTGGAGGATCTGTTTTCCCAGATTCCGGTAAGCTTCCGGGAAATCTTCTTCCCCGGAGCCGGGCAGGGGGCGGCATTGCAGCATATCGCCGCAAAAGTCAATGAATGGAAGGTTCAGCTTGCCTGCCAGCGTGCGAAGAAGGGCGTTCCAGGCTTCAAGGACGCCCGGTTTTTCCGCGTAGGGGTGCCGGGCGCTGCCGTAGTCGGAGGGCGGGGATGACAGGAGGATCAGGCGGCGCGTCTGTTTCCGCAGAAAGGCGAAAAGCCTGCAAAGCATATCTTCGGCGCTTTCCATGGGCCCGCCCCCTTCCGGGGGCTTTTCCATGAGCCTGCCGTTGGCCGGGGAAAGATGCAGGGGCGGCCACATGAAAAGAATGATGCTGTAGCGGGCGCCGGAAAGGCTGTGCTCCATTTGCCGCCACAGGCGGGGATGGTTGAGCAGGAAATTGAAGATGAGCGTGTCGGCGGCCAGTCTGGACGATTTCAGATGACCATGGTTTTTTGCCAGAGCGGAACTGCCGATCACCAGCATTCTGTCATTGCCGGGCAGGAGGCGGTCGTGTTGCTGGTAGGAATAGATGAACACGGGAAAAACAGCAGTTACAGGGATGATCGGGGGAGCTTCTTTGCAGAATAAAGAGTGTATCCGAGGATTTGGAGCGTGTCTATTCCGTTTTTGGAAAACCTCAGCCGGAACATTTTCCTTCTGGCGGTCTTGAACTTCCAGAAGCATTGAAGGAGGCGCAGGTAAATCCACCGTCCGGCCAGGGCGGCCTCAAGATAAGCCCTCTGTTCCCTGGGCATCCCGCAAACGTGTTCGGAAGTGATGTCCGCCTCCCGCCAGAGTTCCGCCCAATGCCTGAGCCGCCCGGCCGGCATTTCATTGTCCGGAAAAAGCAGGGGGACAATATAATTCATGTAGGCCGTGCGGTTGCTGCCCAGAACCCCTTCCCGGAGTTTTTCCCTGGTGAGCATCTCGAATACGGCGTAATAACTTGCGGGCCGGGTTTCCGCTTTCCGGTTGCGAGAAGAAACGGATTGGGGGCCGCCCAGCCCGTAGTGGTAGAGTTTTTCAGAGGTGAGGGCGACGCTGCGGCAGCGGGCGATGGCCCGGGAAACGTAAAGGGTGTCTTCTCCGCTGGTGAAGGAAGAAGGCAGGCGGACTTCCAGGGGGGCGGAACAGCCGGGGAGGAGCCGCCTGAACAATTTGCTCCAGACGACGCCGGTGATCCTGTCTTCCAGAAAGAGCCTGAATATTTCTCCTTTCTCCGTAAAGACGCCGTCGCAGGCGGTGTTTTCAATATGAAGGAGTTTTTTCTCAGCCATTCCGCGCGATTCTCCGCTTTCAGCCGGAAGGAAGGGGGAATAGGAACATTGGACCATGTCCGCCCCGCTTTCTTCCGCGAGCCGGTAGAGCCGTTCGTACATGTCCGGCTCAACGTAGTCATCCGGATCCGCAAAACCCAGGTAAGGCGCCGCAGCTGCCCTGATTCCCGCGTTACGGGCTTCCGCCCTGCCGGAATTTTCCTGTGTAATCAGGCGGAAACGACTGTCTCCGGAAGCATATTTCCGGACGATGCCTCCGGACCCGTCGGTTGAACCGTCGTCCACGCAGATGATTTCCAGGTCGCGGAGGGTTTGTGCCGCCAGGCTGTCCAGACAGCGCGGAAGAAGGGACTCCATGTTGTAGATGGGGACGATGACGGAAATGAGGGGTGAGGGGAGAGGCATGGTCTGCTGTATAGGAAACGGGGTTATATCCGGAGCCATGAGCCGGGGATGAGTGCGTCATCCGTATGGTACCGGTCGCCTTCCTCCCTGTTGAACCAGATGCGCGGCGCGATGACGATTTTCTCCGCGTGTTCGTTGAGCCAGGCCGCCCACCAGGAGAAAGTGCTGTTGGCGATGATGTGGTGGCGGCAGTTTCGCATCAGTTCCAGATCGAAGTAGCCGGTGCCGCCGTCATTGATATCCACATGGACATGGGGCAGGGCGGGCCTCAGGTTTTGCCGGGCCCATTCTATGTCGTCCGAGAAGATGAAGTAACGCAGGGATTCCTGCGGAGCGCCTGCCGCCCGCAGCCTTCCTTCCATTTCAGCCATGCTCCGGAGGTAGTATTCCAGAGGCGGCGGAGAAAGGTAGGGGTTGGAGAGGTAATCCGTTCTGCGGATGTGCAGGGAAATGGAGCAGCATGAACGGATATCTTCAAGAATGCGGGCGTTTTCCGGAGTCAGGGGAGTTTTCAGACGGAATTCCCTGCAAAGCTGTTCCCGGCAGTGGAGGAAGTATTGTTCCGTCTGAAAATATCCCTTGAAATAGGTATGGCGGCGGGGAGGAGCCGCGAGACCGGGATCGAACCCGTGCCGTTTTTCCTCCCGGAAATGAGGATATTTGGGAGCGGCGAACAGGGAACGCAGGCAGGCGGGAATACGGGACTTGCGGAAAGCCCAGGGGGGAGGGCCTCCTTCAATGGGAAGGGAAACCCGGAAGTGATGGAGTTCGCAGACCCTCTTATCATCATGTTCATATGATGAGGTTTCCAGTCTTGCTTTTCCCCCTTGCCGGGAGAGCGCGAAGAGGAAGGCGTATTGGAACAGCTGGTTTCCCAGCCCTCCGAAAAGACGCATGACTATTATTTTTCCTTTTGCCATGTTCAAGCAGGGGAAGGGGTTAAAACGTGATATTCCTGCGTATTTCCTCCAGCTGTTCGCGTACTTGCCGCAGCTGTGCCCTGCCATTCCTCCTCCATGAGGGGACAGGGCAGAAATGGAGGAGCTTCCGGCGGATTCCGGTGTTTTTGCCGGCCCTCCGGAGCCTTCTTCCGAAATCTGAAAAGCCGGAGGATTGCAACAACAGGCGGAAAGGAAGATGCAGGGAGGCCCTCCGGCACTCGGCGGCCGTGCAATGGGCGTTCAGGAAGTCCCGGATGATGCTGTAAAGTATTTCCTGCTCCGGCGGGGAGAAAGGCATGCCAAGCAGCCTCAGTTCAAATGGTTCATGCTCAATAAAGCGGACGAGATGGCCGGCTTTTCTTTTCCAGAGATGGCGTTGTTCATAAAACTCTTCAATCAGGGAAAGCCACCGGGGGATCATGGGCAGGATGTCGGCGGTTCTTTTCCGTATCTGGTGGTGGTTGCCCTGTTCATGCTGGCGGTAATGGTAAACGGCCTCCGGACAGAAGGAAATTTTTTCTGTCAGCGCGAGCACGAAATGCGAGAAGAGGCCGTCTTCACAGGGGTGAATGCCTTCCGGGAATTCCAGATTGTTTTTCAAGGGGAACTCCCGGCGCAGAAATATGCCGCAGGTGGGCAGGGCGGGGATTTTGTCCGGCGGAAACCTGTCGCAGAACAGCTTTCCCGCTACGGTCAAATCGCTTGCTCCGCGGTCCGAGGCGTCCAGAAGATGTTTGAGAAAGGCCGCGTCGATGAAATCGTCACCGTCAACAAAACACAAATAGCGCCCGGAAGCGTGCCGCATGCCCAGATTGCGGGCGGAGGAAACGCCCCTGTTTTCCTGTTCGAGGCAGAGGATTCTTGAGTCCTCCTCTGAAAAACGCCGGGCGATTTCCCCCGATGAGTCGGAGGACCCGTCGTTGACGATGATGCATTCCCACTCCGCAAGGGTTTGCCGGCGGATGCTGCTGATGCACTCTTCAAGATATTGTTCCTGATTGTAAACGGGAACGATGACGGAAACCTGGGGCTGTGGCGGGCGGGTTCGGGTCATGGGCGGGCCTGTTGAGGTTCGGAGGGGGAGCATGCGGCAAGGGCCCGCTCCAGATTGGAACGGGATTCCCTGTCAATATCCCTGCCCAATTGGAGAAGCGCCTGCTGCATTTCTGCGTATTCCTCTTCCGTTTGCCTGATGGCGCGGAGCATGGCGCCGCCAAGCGTTTCTTCCCTGTAAAGGAGTGCGTTCCTGTCGTTGAAGCCGTAGAAGGAAGCGAATTTCTCATGGATGACCGGGATTTTCGCGAATCCGTAAACAAGCTGGGCGGAACCGGTGACGCCGGTGGTAATGTAGCGGTTATGCGCCGGATTGCCGGGATCAAGCAGGGGCAGGAAATAGTCCGCCCGCCTCATGGCCTCGTACATGGCGGGGAAGTCGAGCTTTCCGGCCACATGCAGGAAGGGGCGCAGATGGCCGGGGATTTTTCCCAGCTCTCCTTCCCCCACGATGATGACGGAAAAGTTCCTGTACCCTTCATTGCAGACGGTTTCCAGCGCCTCAACCAGGAGTTCGTGGTTTTTCCGCTGTGCGGAGAGGGACCCTACGGTGATGAACACGGGTTCGCGGTTCCGGGGCGCAGGCGGGATTTCCCCGAAAAAGTGCGGATTAACCATCATGCCCCTGGGAAAGGAGCCCAGCGTCAGCAGCCGTCCCTGGCGGTCAAGTTCTTCTTCCCCGAACCGGGGGATATCCTTTAATTCATGTTCGACGGCCAGAAGATTGGCGAATTTGTCAAGCCCCGTCATGTGAAGGAAACTTGCCCAACCCGGAATGTCATAAAAGGCGGATGTTGATACCAGGATGGCTTCGTACCGGGTGAGGACGCGCGCTTTGGCCAGGCGCTTCCATGAAGTGCACATGGCCGTGAAAATATGGATATCGCCTTCCTTGAAACAACACAGGGGGGATTGCCTGGCCAGGCTGTGATGCATCAGGACATCAACGCGGTATCCCATGTCGAGCAGGTGGCGGCAGAAACCGGGGATGACTTCCCCGTGGCAATAGTTGGGTTCCAGAATAAGGATGGTACGGCCGGCCACTGGATGCCTGCGCCATGCGCGCATGCTTCGGCGGGCGTCCCGGTCATAGTCGGACAGGAAATCGCGCAGGAAAGTGCGCCATTTTTTACGCAGGTTCCGAAACGGAATACACATGGTCAGCAATCGGAGCATGACTGTCTGCGTATGTGTCATTGGTTTCATGGTGAAAAATTGCAGGAAATATAATGAATATCGCCTGACGCGGATGATGAATGGCCCTTGTTACCGTTCCGGGCGGTTTTTCCCCCGCCGGGTAAAAAAGAATACGTTGTGTGACGAGGGCTGAATACTTAATAAATTCATACTGAAAAGCAATATCAAAAAAACTCCTTGGCGCATGATGCCGGAGTATTCCTGACGGTTTGAATTTTCCGCCGTATTGCAGCCGTACCACAGCCCTCCGTTTCCGTTATTCCCGGGAACTTCCTTCGGGAGGCAGCCTTTGCATTTCTTTCCGGAAACAGTTTCCCTCTTCCGGTTGTTCCGTTTTTCAACAGATGACGTTGCTGTTTTTTCTTGATGTGAATTTTCAATCCGGATAAAAAAGGACGCTTCCGCCATGAGCGTATCCGTTTCCATCATTGTTCCCTGTTATAATGTTGCCGCTTATTTGGACCAGTGTATGGAAAGCCTGGCCGGCCAGAGCATGGAAGATATCGAAATCATTTGCGTCAATGACGGTTCTTCCGACCATACGGCGGAGATATTGCGCGAATGGCGGGACAGGGACGGCCGCGTCCGGGTAATTGACCGGAAAAACAGCGGTGTTTCCGCAGCGAGGAACAGCGGCATGGAAGCGGCTGCGGGAAAGTATATCGGCTTTGTAGACCCGGACGACGTGGTGGATCGGAATATGTTCCGGCGCCTGTTTGATGCGGCCGTGGAAAAAGATGCGGACGTAGCGGTGTGCGGATACCATGAGTTCTGCGACCGCGGAGGCATGGATATGCCTGAAAGCGGCTGGTCGCCGTCAGCCGGGTTTTTCCCGGAAGAAAAAGCGGAGCGGTTCCGGCGGGGGACGCCCTGGAGCCAGTGCGCAGGAACGGTGTGGAATAAGCTGATCCGCAGGGAGCTGCTGGAAGAAAACGGTGTGCGTTTCGTTCCCGGATTGCGCCAGGGGGAGGATTTGTATTTCTGTCTGATGCTGTTGACTGTTGCTCCGCGGCTCCTGATCCTTCCCGACCGTTTGTACCATTACCGGAGGGAACGCCCCGGTTCCGCCTCCTGCGGGCGGGATCCCCGCCTGGGGGATTTCCGCATGGATTTGATGGGCATGGAATCTCTGGCGCGTTTCTGGGGGGAGCGGGGGCTGCTTGATTCACCCGCCGCCTTCGGTCTGGTGGACTACTGCATGGAGTTGATGCGCAGGCATTTCATCATGAAAGAGGGAGCTTTTTTCAAAGCGTCTCCGGAAGACCGGGAAGTTCTGCTTTCCGGCTGGAAAAAGTGGCTGGAGCTGGTGGGCGCGGAGAACGTCCTTTCCCGTCTGGACCGGTGGGACCGGGCTTTTTGCCGCCTTCTGCTGGATTGCCCCCTCCGAAGCAATTTTTTCTCTGCCCTGCATTCCCGCCTGATGTCGTCCCGCAAGGGGCGCCGGGGGGCTTACTATACCCTGAAAAGGCACCTGATGAAGTGAAAAGGGGGAGATTCCCCCTTTCCCTGTTGTTCCGGCGCCGCATGGGGTTGCGGAAAGGCGGAATGCCTGCCGGCATCCTACAGGCCCGTGTAGCACATCTGCTCTTTGAGCTGGGCCACCTGGAGGTCTTCTCCCAGATATTCCCCGATGGAGTAGCCGAAGAGCATGGCGGCGCCGGGGCCGTTGGCGGTGAGCATGTTGCCGTCCAGTACCACATTTTCGTCTTTCACAATATGGGCGCCGGCTTCGTTGAGTTCCCGGTAAACGTCCTGGGCCGGGTAGGCCGTGACGTTCCTGTCCCTGACCAGGCCCGCTTTGGCCAGCACGATGGGGGCGGCGCAGATGGCGGCCACCAGCTTGCCCGCTTCATGCATTTTTTTGACCAGATGGATGACTTCCGGCGTGTCGCGGAGTACCCAGGAGCCCGCGCCGCCGGGCAGGATCAGGGCGTCCAGCTTGTCAGCATGGAGTTTATCCAGCATGGTGTCCGTGCTGACGGTTACTTCATGGGTGCTGACCACCTTGTCGGACTGGACGCCGGCAAGCACTACGTCCATGTTCAGGCGCCGCAGGATGTCCAGCGGAGCCATGAGTTCGATTTCTTCAAATCCGGGGGCGGCAAGTATGGCGACTTTTTTCATGGTTGGTAAGACAGGGGGAGGAAGAGGAACGTTCAAGGAAAAGAGCAGCATGTTCCGGTATCCCTACAGGAGGAGAAGAACCGGGTTTTCCAGCAGGGTTTTGAATTCGGCGGCAATGTTGGAAGCCTTGCATTCCGGCAGAATGCCGGCGTTCACGTACAGGGTGACGGGCAGGATGAGTTTGGACACGGGGCGCCCCGCTTCAATGCCCGTTTTCGGCGTGGTGCCTCCTATGCTGATGATGCTGTGGGGCATTTCCGGCAGCACGGCGCGCTGGGCTGCCACGTTCACGCCGCTGTCGCAAAGAAGGATGTTGGGCGCGACGCTGCCCGCGGGGAGAGGGCCTGCCGCGGGGGCGGCCAGGCGTTCCATGGCGATGTTGTAAATCGTCTTGCCGGAGGCGTTTTCAATGAAGACGTATTTTTCCCCCTTGTCCAGCACCATGAGCAGTTCCGCGGCGGCGTCTCCGGCCAGCCATTCCGGCTCGCTGGCGCATGCTTTCACCGCCGCGCGCACCACGTAGTCAAAGAGGCTGTAGCGGCCGCCGATGAGTTTTTCGCACTGGACGGCGATGGGCGTGCTGATGGCGGCCAGGTAAGCCATGTTCGCCTCCAGGGAATACAGGTAAAAGTTGTCTACGCGCGTGGCGTGGCGCGTGTCCCGGGGCGCCAGCGGGGTCTGCACCCGGCGGGCGGGGCCGTCCGCGGGGCGCA
>OFGR01001567.1_pt1 | contig 17807 bp, 13 predicted proteins | sample 1521811 | NCBI WGS metagenome assembly OFGR01 (sample SAMEA3504098, study PRJEB24116) | mouse gut metagenome | biome: mouse gut; feature: mouse-associated habitat; material: faeces | place: Denmark | collected 2011
CAGTTCTAACATTGTAACTTACAGATCAGGCAGAAGACCTTGACCATGTCAAAGCCTTCTGCTTGATCAATTGAATAGGAGGTCAAATGAAAGAATCAATATTTAATTACCACTTCTTAATAAATGATAAGGAATACCTTTTCAACACGAACAATGGCGGTTTGATAGAACTAAATCCCAATGGTTTTACTGATGAAGAAAAAAAGATTTTAGGTGAAAACCGCTTTTGGGTCGAGGATCAGTGCGACGAAGTCTGCGAATTAGAAAAAGAAATAAATGAAAATATCCAGCAAGGCAGTGAAGATCTAACGCTCACGCTCGCCCTAACATATCAATGCAATTTTCATTGCGTATATTGTTTTGAAGATAAGAATGACAAGGTCATGAATAAAGAAACAGCGCAGGAAATCATCGAAAAAGTCGCGCAGATATTGCCCGAACATAAGTATAACAGATTAAAAATACATTATTACGGTGGCGAACCTCTCTTAAATTTAAATGTATTGCTTTATTTTCATGAGAAATTCAAAATAATTTCCGAAGATATGGGAATTCCATACAAAACATCCCTTACTACAAATGGATCATTGCTGACGAATGAATTGATTTCTTACTTAAAGTTTGATACAATACAATTAACATTTGATGGTTTAGCAAAAACGCATAACAGCCTCAGAGTTTCAGATATATTTCGCTTTGACGAACAGGTACAATTGCTGGGGAGGATTCTGGAACATTCTGATACTCAGATACGATTCCGTGTCAATCTATGCAGACAGAATAGAATTGAAGTCATGGAATTATATCATTATATTACAGAAAAATACGGAAAGAAAAGAATCTTATTTATTCCAAACAGAATGATAAAATTCCATGAAGCAGATCCGTTTGACATGCTTAGTATCAAAGAATATTCAGATGCGTTATTAGAAATAAAGGATGCACTGTCTGATACGTATAAGCTTCCAAGTCCGGAAAGAACCCCGTGCAATTTTGTATGCAGAAATGCATTTTCAATTGATACGGACGGAAACTGCGATTTTTGCGAAACAACGAAGGAAAAGAAAAGTTACAAATTCAAAGATATTGATGTGCGGAAAAAGAGAGCAATACACTTTCGGGAGGAATGCAGAAACTGCAAGTGCCTTCCGATCTGTCTTGGCGGCTGTGTTGTTCAGCATAACCTCAATGCAGGATCCTGTACTTATGAGAAATATCATATGGAACATATCATAACGAAATATCTCCAATCCGTCAATACCGGTTCATGATAAGGAGTCCAAAATGAAAACAAAAGTGCTGAAAAAATACCCCATTCAGGTTCTGATGATGACAGTCACGTTTCTGATCACAATGGTGCTGCCTGTGCTGATGAGCTACCTGATCGACAATATTCTGGAATCAGGCGATATGCATACACTGGTTCGGTGGTTTGCAGTCACATTCAGCGTGTCGGTCGTGGGATATCTGTTCAAATTCTATTTCTGTGAATATACTCCCGTAAAGCTGGGCATCAGAAACACATTTCAGTTACAGAAAAGATCCGCTTCAGATATCCTTAGGATGAATCAGTCCTTATATACACAGAAGGACAAAGGATATTATTACAATGTCTGCTCCAACAGCTGTGCTTCTTACGGCGACCTGCACGAAGAGACCCATCTGAAAATGATCAGCTGTCTGCTCTATATTTTTAGTATCCTTGCTGTTATTACCTGCGTGGATACCTTTTTTGGCATCTTTTTTCTGGTCTACGGGGCAATTCTTGTCGTGATCTCTCTCAACAGCTCCAAACCGCTCTATGCGATGCAAAAAGTAGTTTTGCCTACACAGGATAAATATCTTAGTGGAATACGCAATATCATTGAAAATAAGGCAGGGATCAATGCCCTTCATACAGAGGACTACTTCGAGAAAGAGTACACAAAATATGTGGGCAATTATGAAAAATTTGTTTTACGATATCGTTTCTTTGAATATTTCTGCAGTTATCTTCCCAGCCTCATCAACCAGATATTTGGCGTGGCATATCTGTTTATTGCCGCCGTACTTGTATTTCAGGGAAATATCACCGCCGGCGTGCTGTTGATGGGTTATCAGTATCTTGGTTACTTCTCCAACCCGATCTCGATCGTTTGTGGTATACTGATGCGCTATAGATCGAACAAAATACATATCGAGCGGGTCGATGAGCTGACGCTGGACGCAGAGCAGCCAAACGAGCTGGCAGCGTACCGCACAGAGGAGGAGGCGATTTTTGCAGCCGATGATCTTGACTTTTACAAGGGAGACCAGCCGGAAGATTTCCTGTATCACATTCAGCACATGGAGATCAGGAAAAACGGCCTGTATGTGATCAAAGGGGAAAACGGGAGCGGCAAAAGCATGTTGATGAACCTGATCCTTGGAAATATCACGCCCAAAAACTGTAAGGGAACTTTTAGTGTGGCAAAGGACATCGACAATACTGCGTTTTTAACCTATCCTATTTTCACGGTTGACGGAAGCTTCGAGGATAATCTGTACGAAAAACCCAGGAAGGATCATTTGATCCAAATGCTGGGGATTGATTTTGAAGATAAGGAGATCGCGAGCAATCCGATCAACCTGAGCTACGGACAACAGCAGAAACTTGCCCTGTACAGGGTATTTGCGTCAGATACGCCGGTCTTCTTTCTGGATGAGCCGCTGTCCAATCTGGATATAGAAACACAGGAAAAGGTTCTGGCATATATCAAGAGTCTCAAAGGGATCAAAACGATGCTCGTTGTCATGCACAGCAGCGAATTGGATGATATTGCAGACGGCATTATACTGATCAGAGACCACCAGGCATCCATCGTAAAAACAGGGATGCAACCATGACATACTTTGATGCTGCAAGGAGCAGATTGCCGGAAAGATCAAGGCGAAAGCAGGAGGTAGAACCGTTGAATCTTCAAGAGGAAAAGGAACATTTACTTGTTGGTCTCAAAACTTTGCAGTCAGCAGCAGACAGGCTGCTGGAAAAGGTGGCGCACTATTCAGAAAGCTACCGTGATTCTGCAAGATATGTCTGGGAGAACCAGAGTGAATTCGATGAATACGAAGCGATCTTTAACAAGCTGCTGATCGACCATGTCGTCGATTCAGGAGAGCAGACAAAAGAAAGACTGCGCCAGATCATCAAGATGATGGACGCTCCCTATTTTGCACGGATCGATTTTCTGATGGAAGGGGATCCCGAACCCATGAAGATTTATATCGGAAAGTTTTCTTTCTGGGACGATAAGGGTGAATTTGAAGTATTTGACTGGCGTGCGCCGATCTCCGGAATGTATTATGAGTACGGATATGGCAATGCCGGTTACGATGCTCCGATGGGAAGGATCGAGGGAGAGCTGGTCTGCAAGCGTCAGTACAAGATAAGCCATGGGACTCTGGTCTATGCACTGGAGAGCGGCATCAGCATCAGCGACGACATATTGCAGCAGGAACTTGCAAAGAATGCGGGTCATAAGATGACCGATATTGTTGCCACGATTCAGAAGGAGCAGAATAGACTGATTCGGGATCATTCATCAGATACACTGATCATACACGGTGTTGCCGGTTCGGGCAAGACTTCCATCGCACTGCACCGGATCGCCTATTTTTTGTACAAATATAAGGGGAAGATCACCTCAAAAAATTTCCTGATCATCTCACCAAACGGTGTTTTTGTCGATTACATTGCAGACGTCCTTCCTGAGCTTGGCGAAGAGAATGTTCGCTGTATCGCCATGGATGATATCGCGTCAACGATTCTGGGGAAGGAATACCGTTGCGAAAGGATGGAGCTGCAGGCAGAACGGTATTTGCAAAGGGAAGAAGATACTGACTGGAAGAACAGAAACCAGTTTAAAAATTCTGTAGCATTTTTCAATCAATTGGAGGATTATCTACGGAAATGCGATCAGGAAAATTTTCGAGAAGAAGATTACCACTACGAGGGCGGTATGGTTGAAGCCGCGTACCTGAGAAAATGTTACGATATCCGAGGAGGATTGCCCGTCCGGGAACGTTTTCAGGAAATTGCCGCGCTGATATCCAAAGACATCAGAAAAGTTCATCGAAATGATCTGTTTGAATGGTTGATGGAACGGTATGATACGAATCATGTACTACAGTTATACAGGAGCTTTTTCGAATATATTGGAAGATCGGATTTCTTTCCTTATGCGGATGAAATGGAAATAGAAAGCTCCGATATTTTTCCGCTCGTCTATATCAAGATGTATCTGGAAGGTTTTACAAGGGAACCGGAAATCATGTATCTGATCATCGATGAAATGCAGGATTATTCACCGATCCAATATGCCGTGATCAATAAGCTTTACCCGTGCAGAAAGACCATTCTTGGCGATTTCTGCCAGAATGTCGTACCATTTGCTGAAAATCATTCTGACTTTTTTCAGCAAATGTACACCAATGCACAATTTATAGAAATTCACAAAAGCTATCGTTCAACTTATGAGATCATGAAATATGCGGAGAAGATCAGAAAAGATCAAAAAATCGATCCCATAGAGCGGCATGGAAGTACGCCCCGGGAGATCGCATTTGAGAGCCGGTCGGATGAGGAATCTTATCTGATCAGCGCGGTCAAACAGACACAGGCAGACAACAAAAACGGCAGACTGGGCATTATCTGCAAAAGCCACCCACAGGCGGAAGCCTTGTTTTGCAGACTGTCTGGCACCGATGACGTTCATCTGTTTACGTATGATGCAGATATGTTTTACAATGGTGTGATCGTGACCTCGGTGTCACTTTCTAAAGGACTGGAATTTGACGAGGTCCTGATCGTGGACGCCGACCAGCAAAACTATTGTACGGAATATGACCGGAATCTGCTCTATGTGGCGTGCACGCGGGCAATGCACCATTTGAATCTGCTCTATTGTGGAGAAAAGAGCAGATTTCTGAAAGAATGAAGGAGGTTTTCATGAATAAAAATCGCAGATTACTGCAGCAGTGTCTCATAGAAAATATGGGCTTAGTCATTGTGCTGCTGGCGCTTTCCATATTGATCAGTATACTGAGCCTGACAGTGCCCTGGTTTATGCAGTATTTCACCGATACCGTCGTCATTGGCGGCGCGTGGGAAAATGTCCGTACCGTGACCGGAGCTTTTCTTGTCATTATCTTACTGCGGTTTGCCATCGATCTGATGTATGAACGGCTGATGGCTTATCTGATTTTTCAAAAGATCACGTTGTCTCTCAGAAAGAGAATTGAGCATATCCTGATCTATATGAAATGCAGATACCTTTATAAAAAGAAAGAGGAGATCGCCGAGAAGGACATTGAAACAATCCTGCTCGGCGATGTGGATGCTTTCAAAAATGTATTATCCCAGACGATCAAATTTTTTACAGAGGTGCTGAAACTGATCGTATACCTCTCCGTCCTGCTCTACTATTCATTGCCTGTCGGGCTGGTGGTGTGCGCAAGGATCCCGGTATATTATATCGTTTCCAATCTATTTGACCGCCCACTGTCCACGCGAAGCGAGAAAAACAGGGCAGTCCAGTCGAAGCTGATCCAGAAGGTCAAAAAAATCTTTCAGTCCCTGCCAGCCATCAAGACCCTTCAAATGGAGTCGCGCGTTGAACAGGATCTGGATGGACAGGTGACAGACTTTTGCAGGAATCAGGGAAAGATAGCCATGCTCAATGCCGGATATCAGGAACTCAATACAGCGATCAACACCGTTCTGAATGTCCTGGTTCTCGTACTGTGCGGCAGGGCGATCCTGCTGGGCAGCATGACACTTGGTACGATGATGCTGATCTCCAATATTCAGTCCCGGACGACCATGCCGCTATTCTTTTTCAACAATTATTATCTGCAGTATAAGAGCAGCTTTCCCGGAATATCACGTCTGGTGCGTTTTCTGGAGACAGAAACTGAAAATACCGCCCCCTGCCCTGACAAACCGCATTTTGAGACACTAGCTCTGAGGAATGTGAGCTATTCCTACGTGGAAGGGCAATGCGCACTGAAGGACTTTTCACTGGAAATCCGGTCAGGCGATAAACTGATTCTGACCGGCGACAATATGACCGGGAAAAGTACCCTGTTAAAATTGCTGGCGGGGCTGCTGACTGCTGACAGGGGGCAGATCCTCGTAGACGGAAAAGAATCTGCAGATCACGAGCTGCGGGATCTTGCGACTCTTTTTCTGCAAAATCAAGACAGCTATTGTTATTTTGATCAGGAAGGTTCCGGTGGTGAAGTGCAGCTCATGAACCTGTCCATCATGCGTGATGTATCAAGCCCGCTGATCCTGTTGGATGAAGCGGATGCAAGCATCAACCGCAGCCGTCTGGATGAAGTCTACCAGTTTCTGGATTCCGACGCGACTGTCATTTTGGTCACCCACAGGAATACAGCGCACATTTTACAGCATTACCCCGAAGCGAGGGTGATCCATATGGAGGCATAGCGATCGTATTCCGTTTCATGATCGATCCGTGTACAAGCATCACAGCATCGAAGCCCGCAGCTCCTCCGCGCTCTTTGCGCTCAGATACGCCGGCGCGATGTCAAACACGGTCCTGCACCCGCGCTGCCCCTCTCCTGCGAGGCGGTGCGCCGCCCTCGCGTAGGCTGCGAGCACGCTCGCTGTGAATTCCGGGTTCGAATCAAGCTTTAAGCTGTACTCGATCAGATGCCGGTTCTCTTTCTCCCAGCCTGTCACGCCGCTCCGCAGCACAAAACCGCCGTGCGGGATCCCGCTGTGATCTGCCAGAAGTTCCTCCTCGCTGATGAAGTGCACTGTCGTGTCGTAGTCCGCAAAGTAGTTTGGCATGGTCTTGATCTCCTCCTCGACCTTCGCCGCATCTGCGCCCTCCTCGAGCACGACGAAACACTCCCGCGTGTGCTTCTGCCTTGTCGTCAGCTCCGGGTTGCTGCCAGAGCGCGCCGCCTCCAGCGCCGCCTCGACAGGGATCGTGTACTGTTTTGCGTTTCTGACGCCCGCGATCCGGCGGATCGCGTCAGAGTGTCCCTGGCTCACACCTTTTCCCCAGAATGTATAGTCCTTTCCCTCCGGCAGGATCGCATTCGCATACAGGCGGTTCAGCGAGAACATTCCCGGATCCCAGCCGACGGAAATGATGCCGACATGCGCGTTTTCCTTTGCCGCCGCATCTACAGCTGCAAAATGCTCCGGAATCTTTGCATGGGTGTCAAAGCTGTCGATCACATTAAAATACTTCACATACTCCGGTGTCTGCTGTGGCAGGGGCGTGGCACTGCCGCCGCAGATGATCATCACGTCGATCCTGTCCTTCCATTCTGCCGCTTCTGCGATATTGCAGACCTTTGCCGTGTCCGTCAGGATCGAGACGGATCCCGGATCCCTGCGCGTGAACACCGCCACAAGCTCCATATCGTCGTTTTGCCTGACCGCGCACTCTACGCCGCGCCCCAGGTTTCCGTAGCCTAAGATTCCTATCCTTATACTCATTTCATTTTCCTCCCACATCTTTATTGTCTTATCCCTGCTTAGGGACTGTTCTCCTCACGATATTGTTCTACTGCTCCTCAGGCGTTGTCCCTGCAGCGCACAGCGCACTCCTTACCGCAGAAAGCGATGCCATAGCAGCTCACACACTTGTATCCGTCATTTCGGAGTTCCATATCGTACTTTTTCTCTTCGATCTGCCTTAACGCCTCGTCCGCTTTTGCCTCCATATCTTCTATGTCCCTTGCGACCTTGAACTCTATGACAAAAGCTTCTCTGCTCCGGCGGACCGGCTTGACAAACAGGTCGCTCCGCCCTTTTCCCCCTTCCCGGTTAGAGCGTATGCCAAATCCCTTGATCCCTGTCAGCAGCCCGGCGACCATTCCGTGATAATAGTATTCATTCTGATCCATGTAGCTTATCGTTTCCTCAAAGATATCGTTGATCTGGTCTTCCAATGCGGCACAGTCCTTGTCGACAAATGCCGTGTAGAGCAGCGTCATATCCCTTGCTCTCAGCTTCTCCCGAAACCAGACCTGCACCTTTTCCTCAAAAATATACTGCACTTCCCTGTTGGGAATGGCAAGCTCGGCAAAGATCGCAGCCCCCTCCAGCCACTCCCTCATCTTGCGGAAATATCCTGTGAAGTACATAAAATTCCACAGATTGTCACTGCTGTCATAAATCTCCCCATAAGTTATGTCCTCGTGTATCTGCACCCTGATGCTGCCGCCTGCCAGCAATTCCTCTATCTGCATCTTACCGTCGTCGTCAGCATGGTCGATCAGTGTCCTCACGATACTGTTCGAGGAGGTATTTGCCCAGTATGCCATCGGCAACCAGTCTGTATTCACCCGGGCATCATCGATATACTGTATCACACTCCACGGATTATAAACGTCCGTCTGTCCGAACGTATATCCATCATACCATTCCCGAACCGTCCCGTACGCATCATCCATATTATAATAATGACACAGCTGCTGCACTTCATCCACGCGGAATCCGAAATATTCATCGAATTTTGCATTTCGGATCGATACAATACTCAGATTATTCATGCCTGTGAAGATACTTTCCTTTGAGACGCGCAGACAGCCTGTAAGGACTGCAAATCCGAGACTGCTGTTGTCTTTCAGCCCGCTCTCAAACAAAGAGCGGATCAGGTCAATCATCTTATTGTAAAAGCCTCCTGTAAAAGAATTTTCCAAGGGCACATCATACTCATCGATCAGCACGACGGGCTTTTTGCCATAATGCGATTCAAGGCACCTGGAAAGAAACAGGATGGCATTCTGGTATTCTATTTTTTCTGCTTTTCCTGATGCGATCGTCTGATATTTTTCCCTCTCCTGATCAGACGCAACGCTCTCAAGAAGAAAATCATGTCTTTTAAATTCTTCTGCGATCACCATGACGAGCTGTCGGTACGACTCATCAAAGCTCTCTTTCTTCGCATCCTTAAAAGTCAAATAGATAACTGGATACTGCCCCATATGCGCAAGGTAATTCTCTCCTGCCTCCGCAATATTCAGTCCTGCAAACAGACGCGACCAGTCCCTCTTATTTCCACGCAGATCCCTGTCGTCCTCAAAAAAATATTTGAGCATACTCATATTCAGCGTTTTTCCAAAGCGGCGCGGACGCGTAAAAAGCGTCACCTTTGCCTTGTGATCCAGCAGATCCCTGATCATGAGCGTCTTGTCAACATAGTAAAACTCCTTCTCGATCATTTCCGCAAAATCACTGATCCCGATTGGCAATGGTCTGTAAATCATATCTGTTCCCACACTCTCTTTGATATCCGGTATTCCAACAGGATCCTCATCATTCAGCGTCCTGATAATCCCTCAGGATCAGACACTCCGTTTCCGTATATGTCATTCGCCGCACCACCGTATTTTTCCGATGAGTTCCGGAAGCTGTGCGAACGCCTCCAGTCTATAGTCCGGCGCCTTCGCCTCGCCAAATCCGTACGCTGCAAAGATAAACGGTATGCCCGCCACGCGCGCTGACTCCTCATCGCCCGCCGTGTCGCCCACATACACTGCCCTCGTCACATGGTTGCGCTCCATGATGAGCTTGTTGTTCTCGCCCTTTGGAAGCAGGTTGTTGCCCCAGCACTCGATGTCGTCAAAGCACTTCGCGAGCCTGTGCGCCTTGATAAAGCTCTCGATATAACCCTGCTGGCAGTTGCTCACCACAAAGAGCCTGTAGCTTTTTTTCAGTTCCAGCAAAGTCTCCTCGAGCGCCGGATAGAGGATCCCGCCGTGCTCTGACAGGTAGACGTTCTCAACCGCACAGCACTCGTCCATCAGCGTCTGCTGCTGTTTTGCCGTCGTGCCCGGAAACAGTCTCGCAGCTATGTCTGTCATGGGCAGTCCCAGACAGCCTTCAAGCTCCTCGAAAGTGATCGGCTCCTTCCTGTACTCCGGGTGGTTTGCCACCACCTGGTTCCATGTCTTGTGGATCCCGTCGAGCGCGTTCCACATGGTTCCGTCCAGATCAAATATGATCGCTTCTATATTATTTTCCATAACACTCCTCATTCTATATGCGTGTATCAACTTTTTTACAGTCCACATACTGCAAAGCGGAGAACTCTGCCGCGCAGTGTTGTGCATTGATTTTGCCTTCCCGCTACCGCATCGATGATCACATGATCTCCGCCCCTGACGGCATCGCTCTCTCCGGCGTCATCAGCGCGAGCTTTCCGTCCGCGTCCTCCGCGCACAGGATCATGCCCTCAGACAGGACACCCGCAAGCTTTGCCGGTTTCAGGTTCACGAGCACCATCACCTTCCTGCCGACCATCTCCTCGGGACTGTAGAACGCCTTGATCCCCGACACGATCTGCTTCACCCGGGAACCGATCCTCACCTGGCTGCACAGCAGTTTCTTTGACTTTGGCACTGCCTCACAGGAGATGATCTCTCCTACCTGAAACTGCATCCTGGTGAAATCCTCGTACGTGATCTCCGCCTTGGGTTCGATGTCGATCACATTTTCTGTCTCCTGCGCCGCATCAGCCGTTCCTGCCATCTGCCGGCTGGCAAGCTCCTCCACCTTCGCATCGATCTCCTTCGGGTCAAGGCGCGCAAAGAGGATCTCCGGCGTGTCCGTGACCTTTGTTCCCGACGCATAGACGCCGAATGTCCCGGTCGACTCAAAACCGCGTATCTCACTGTTCAGCTGTCCCATGATCCGCTGCGCGGTCTCCGGCATGAACGGCTCAAGCAGTCCTGCGCCGATCGAGATGCCCTCCACAAGGTTGTACAGGACGGTCGCAAGCCTGTCCTTTTTCGCCTCGTCCTTTGCGAGCACCCACGGCTCTGTCTCGTCGATGTATTTGTTGCAGCGTTTGAACAGGTTAAAGATCTCCGTGAGCGCGTCGGCAACGCGCAGCTCCGCCATCTTCGCCTCAACCTTGTCGTACGTCCCTGTCGCGACAGCCTTCAGATCCTCATCGACTGCCTCCGCAGCGCCCTTGTCCTCCACCACGCCGCCAAAATATTTGTTGCTCATGGAGATCGTCCTGTTGACAAGATTTCCGAGTGTGTTTGCAAGATCCGAGTTCAGCCTCTCCACCATCAGGTCCCATGTGATCGAACCGTCATTCTCGTACGGCATCTCGTGCAGCACGAAATAGCGCACCGCGTCCACGCCAAACAGCGAAACCAGATCATCTGCGTACATGATATTTCCCTTTGACTTGCTCATCTTGTCATTGTTCTGCAGAAGCCACGGGTGTCCGAACACCTGGTGCGGGAGCTCCTCGCCGAGCGCCATCAGGAAGATAGGCCAATATATTGTATGGAAGCGGATGATATCTTTTCCGATCAGATGCAGATCCGCCGGCCACAGTTTTTTGTACTGCTCCGTGCTGTTCCCGTCCGCGTCATAGCCGATGCCCGTGATATAATTCGAGAGCGCGTCGAGCCACACATAGACGACATGTCTGTCATCAAAATCAACGGGGATCCCCCACTTGAACGAAGTGCGCGACACGCACAGATCCTGCAGTCCCGGAAGCAGGAAATTGTTCATCATCTCGCTCTTGCGCGATACGGGCCGGATAAACTCGGGATGCCTGTTGATGTGGTCGATCAGCCTGTCCGCGTACTTGCTCATCCTGAAGAAGTACGCCTCCTCCTTCGCCGGCTTTACCTCACGCCCGCAGTCCGGGCACTTGCCGTCCTTTAGCTGCGACTCTGTCCAGAAGGATTCGCAGGGGGTGCAGTACATCCCCTCATAGGCGCCCTTGTAGATGTCCCCCTGGTCGTACAGGCGCTTGAAGATCTTCTGCACCTGCCTCTCGTGATCGCTGTCCGTCGTGCGGATAAATTTGTCGTACGCGATGTTGAGCATATCGCAGAGCCCGCGGATCGTTCCAGCCACATCGTCCACAAACGCCTTTGGCGTCACGCCCGCTTCCGCCGCCTTGAGCTCGATCTTCTGTCCGTGCTCGTCCGTCCCGGTCTGGAAAAAGACATCGTAGCCGTCCTTTCTCTTGTAACGCGCTATGCTGTCCGCCAGAACGATCTCGTAGTTGTTTCCGATATGCGGCTTGCCGGAAGTGTACGCTATTGCCGTTGTGATATAGTATTTACCTTTATTCTGCATTATCGCCATCACCTTTCCCTGTCTATACTTATAAAATAACCCAATTATCTATAATTTACCATACTCAGAGGGCTTTGTAAATGAAAAAGAGGGCGATAATCACTATCGTTGTAACAGTTCAGCCTTCGGCTTCCTGTTACAAGCATCAAGCCATGCAAAAACCGCTTCGCGGTTGGCTTGATGCATCTAGACCACTATGCTTTCTCACGGACTTCGCAGCGTAGTGCGAAGTCCTGAGCTGAGCTGTTACCTATCGTTTATACAACGTTGCGATGACTAGTCCTGCACCGAGGATCAGTACAGATACCGCGAGCGCGATCCAGCCGGTGCTGCCTGAAACAAAACTGCCCGCATCGCCCTTGCCGGGATGAACCGTGCCTTCTGGCAGCATAACATTCATCGCCTCAGCTGCCGCTTCATCTTCCCCAAACATGTGTTTCAAAGGATCAGGTCGATCTCTCTCGCCTGTGCCGCTTCCCTCTGATCCCTCCTGCCGGGATGGCACAGCACCCGGCGTCTGACGCTTTTCATTTTCCTGTCTGCCCATTCCGCCGTCCATAGTCCCCATGTCCGCCAGGCTGATCGACGAGGCGTCCGCACAGCCCATGTTTTCGGTCGTCTCTTCACTATCTAGCTGCATCGAAATGCTCTCGCTGCGCAGATCGCAGAACTTCCGCAGGGTTTCAACGCCTTTCTCAAACGCCTCATCGGTGTAGAACGCCGTCGGATCTTTTTCAACGTAAGATTCAATCAGATCATAGGCTTCGTCGATGATCTTTGGAATATCCACTGTGTTCAAAAATTCTGTAAATAATTGGTGATACCGCGCGGTGTATTCCTCGCTCTCGAAAATCCAGTTGAGCATCGGTCGGTCGGAGGAGGAGCCGGACACCGGATTGTCGATCGGAGTGTTGACGGCGCTGTCTGCATCCGCTGCATGAAAGGTTCCAAAAGCAAGGTTGTAGTCCCACGGAATCATCGCCATCTGACCGTCTTCCTCGTACAGATAATAATTGTGAACCATCATGCCGGTATAGCTGTCGTCGTTGCAAACGTAGTTGTGAACCACAAAATAGCGCATCACCTGCTCCATATCGACAACCGATTCAATCTGTTCTCCGTCGGAGAGCTTTTTCAGCGACCTGATAAGACGCTCCTGATCCGCTTTGGTGATCTCTGTTTTGGCATTGTTCCAGATATTCGGGTAGCTGTCCGGCTCGTCATCGATATACTGCAGTTTCACATCCGAAGAACCCATGCCGGATCCTCCAACGCTGAATCTGCCGTCCCCACCGCCCGCGAACATATCAGACGGATCAAAATCCTCCGGCATATCGGAAGCGTCAAACCCCTCCGGCATATCGGAAGCATCAACCCCCTCCGGCACCTCCAGCGCACCTGTCTCCTCGCGCTTTTCAAAATCGCCCATATCAAAATCCCTGCCGTTGCCGCGACCGCCGCCGAAGCTCATGCTGTCCGGCTTGTACAGCTCTCCGTGATCGGATCCGTAGTTTCGTTCAAGAAAACTGTCCTCCACACCTTCCACCGCAAGGTACAGCCCCCAATCCTCACCGTTGACGGTGATATAGACATAGCTGCACAGCGGCGAATCCACACCAAACCTGTTCATCATGGTATAGGTCAGATAGTCTTTCATCATAGTGGAATCCTGAATCAGGTTGTTCAGACTCAGCTTATCAAGGCCATGATATGTAATGGAACTATCATAGTGGTCAAACTCGATTTTGAAACTGTACCGCTCGCTGCCCAGAGAGACGACCGTGGACAAAGAAGTGTTTCCCTTGGCTCGGATCCCCACATTTTTGTAAACTTCCCCGTCGATCACTGCGGCTGCGGCGGCGTATTCCTCGCTGGTGGCATTCGCGATAAATCCATCCCAGTCATCCATGACAATATCCACGGTATGGACCTTTGTACTGTCGAACAGCCGGGTCTCATATCCCATCGTATGTGCCATCGCCTGCAGTCCCAGGGCTCCGCCATTCACAAACAAGACCGTAATGCCCAGGATCAGGACTGTGGCTGTCCATGCGATCTTGTCAAAATGTTTACTCCCAGACATACCCATCACCCCATGTAATCGCCATTGTAGGAGACGATAACTGTATTGTTCACACCGGGCATCTCGGAGAGAATGTTGATAAAATCGGTGTCATCTTCCCTCAGGCGGACTTCTATATTCATTTCAATAGCGCCCTTCACGGCAGACTTGCTCTTGATCGCGGCGCGGGTCACATTTTTTGCGAGGAATTCCCTGGCTTTTACTTCCGCATCATGGTCTGCGCAGTTCAGCACGACCATATAGGGATGGGTATGTGACTTTTGATTCACAAACACCAGCAGAATCAGACCGATGCAGACGCTGCCGACGATCGCCAGCGGGATCATCCCCGCTGCGAGGATAATGCCTGCGCCGATCGCCCAGAACAGAAAAGCAATATCCAGCGGGTCCTTGATGGCAGTGCGGAAACGCACAATGGACAGCGCGCCGACCATACCGAGGGACAAGACCACATTGGAGGTCACAGCGAGGATCACGATGGCTGTGATCATCGTCAGGGCGATCAGCGTTGTGCCAAAACCGGCAGCGTACATCACGCCTCGATACGTTTTTTTGTAAATGAGAAAGATAAACAGACCGATGCCGAAGGACAGCACAATGGTCAGCAGCATATCAAGTACACTGATAGAGGACACATTTTCCAGAAAACTGGACTTAAAAATTTCGTTGAACGTCATTGTTGGTTTACTCCTTTGTTTTTTATATTGGTTGCTCAATCATACATCCGACTGGCGGCATATTTGGAAAAAGCTGTGCTATGTCTGCCGTCAAGCTGCACCGCATCCCGAACGACATCCGGGAGATAGCTGTCCCATTTCACTTCGAGAATGCAGGGGGAATCCTGGATCGGGACGGTCACGCAGTTCGGATCCAGAAAATCCGTGCAGTTCATACCGGTGCGGATCTCATGATCCAGCGTGACCCGGACATTGCCGGGTGCAAACACAAATGGTTCCCGTATGTAGTCCACAATCACTTTGGCTTTCAGTCTCTCATTGCAGATGCGGGTATAAAAGCCGCGGATCACTTCATCGGTGCTATGGGACATCCACCCGGCATCGCCGTCCGCGATCGCCTGTGCCTGTTTTGGCGTCAGGAACGCTGTGTTTTTGCAGCCAAGTCCCACATGCTTAAACTTCCGCTCCAGACGGATGCCGGACGGATCGTTGTTGTACAGACGAATGCGGTACTTTTCACGGGTGATCACGCCATCCAGTTTCTCGCGCAGCGCCTTGTCGTCCGGTGTGTCAAAGTACAGACTGCGTATTTCGTATTGTCCGTTCACGGCATGGCAGTCCGATTTCATTACTGCCCGCAGTCTCTGCCGCAGGATCAGCAGGTCTCCTTTGCTGATCTCATGTTTTACTTCATGCCGGAATTGCAATCGGCATCATCTCCTTTCTCTGTCCTCATCAATCATAAAAAACGAACCTAAGAATTACATAAGAAAAAACCTTCCCGCTCATAAAAGATTACGGAAAGGTTTGTGAACATTTCATATACTTTTATAATGTGGCAGTGAAACGGATCCTGTCAGCCGAAGGGTATTCTGCTGTCAGCTTTCCGCCAAAATTCTCGCAGACCGCACGGGCGGCGGAAAGCCCGATCCCATAGCCAAAGGAATCTCTCTCCTGTGTTCGTGCAGAATCTCCTCGGTAAAATCGTTCAAATAACCGTTCCGGGTCTGCCTCACGAGGTGTGGAACAAGTGTTTTCTTCGACAATCCGGATGTGCCTGCCGCACTTTTTCAGCGACAGATGGATCGTTCCGTTCTCAGGAGTGTACCTGACTGCGTTATCTAAGAGAAGCGTCAGCAGCTGGCGCAGACTTTCTTTATTGGTCTGTATGACAACATCCGGTTCGATCTGTGCGCGGAGAGAAAGACTGCGGGTCAGAGCAGCCTCCTGATAGGCAGGCAGCAGTTCGTTTGCCGCCTCGCTGACGTTCACCGCTTCCGTCGGCAGCGGAATCTCCTCATCCAGTTTTGCGAGCGTCAGCAGATCCGACATCAGTACATTCAGCCGCCTGGTCTGTGTGCGGATATGCACGTTGTACTTATTCTCGCCGTGGATCAGCGACATCGTGTCGTTATTGGATTGTATGATCGCAAGGGGAGTTTTCATCTCATGCCCCGCATTGGTGATGAACTGTTTTTGCTTCTCTATTCCCGCAAGAACAGGACGGATCACTCTGCCTGACAGTAATATGACGATCCCCAAAAGGAGCAGCCAGCAGACCACCGCTATCACACCGGAAACCCAGATAACCATATAAAAATTTGCCCTTTGCTCCGATATATCCATAAAGAATGTGAGCCTGTCCGGTCCAATCTGCTTTACAGCAAATTTGTATCGATCTACGTGTCCGGATTTTTTACCGGACTCCCAGACTGCCACGGCGTACGCTTTGGCAGTTTCATTGTCGATGGAAGAGATCTGGTCGGTATTTACGTCTATGATATTGCCATCGGCATCGCTTTTGACGATAAAGAACCTTGATGAGCGCATTCTGTCCATGTTCAGCGGGGGCACAAAGGGCGGCGGGCGGTCAAAGTCCATTTTGTGAAAGGCGCCGTCAGATCTTACGATCATTTCCAGTACCGAATCAGACTGGCGTTCCAACATCACCCAGTTCAGCCCGTCCATCGCAAGTACAATAAATACCAAAAGCCCTGTCACTGCCATCATCGTAAAAATGATAAACCGCCGCTTTAATAGCTTCGTCATGGCTTACTCTCCAATTTATAACCGACATTCCTCTTTGAGACGATCTCCACTTTGGAGTTCATGGCAGACAGCCGTTTCCGCAAGTAGGAGATATACAGCCATACACTGTTTATATCCGTTTCCGCATCATACCCCCATGCCTTTACAAGCAGATGGTCCGATGACAGATACATCGTGTGGTTGAGCATGAGCTGCTCCATCAGACGATATTCCTGCTTTGGCAGTTGAAAAGACATCTCTCCCACGCTGATCGCTCCAGACTGCATATTCAGCGTCAGATCCCCAAAATGTATCAGATCCGGATGATACTCTTCTCTCCGCCTGAGCATCGCGCGGACTCTGGCGATCAGCTCCCCCATGTCAAAGGGTTTGGCAAGATAATCGTCCGCTCCGGCATCCAAACCCTGGATCCGATCCTCAACCTGTGTTTTGGCTGTCAGCAACAGAACTGGAATTCTACATCCGTCTCTGCGAAGGGCAGAAAGCACTTCCAGGCCATCCCGCACCGGCATCATAATGTCAAGGATAATACCGTCATAATCGCCGGACATGGCGTAATCGTAAGCGTCTGCACCGTCATACACGGCATCCACGATATACTTATGATACGTAAGATAATCAACCACGGCTTCGGAAAGCGCCGGTTCATCTTCGGCATACAATAATTTCATCAAGCTTACCTTTCATTTTTCGTTCTTGTGATATGAATAGCACGACTTATATTTTTATCATACTCCCTTTTCGGGAAAGGGTTCCCGGTGCATAAATTTTTCTTTTTAAAATATATTTCTATGCAAAATCTGCAACAACTTAACAGTTCTATAAACCGGAATTTATCTATTCATCAATTCAAGAGTTTTTTCAAATGAAATACATTCTGCGT
>OFGR01001568.1_pt1 | contig 17796 bp, 20 predicted proteins | sample 1521811 | NCBI WGS metagenome assembly OFGR01 (sample SAMEA3504098, study PRJEB24116) | mouse gut metagenome | biome: mouse gut; feature: mouse-associated habitat; material: faeces | place: Denmark | collected 2011
AAAAGGAACCTTTTACCATTCAAAATGTAAAAGATTCCTTAAGTTAATGACATTGTGAAAAATCGGGATTCTAAGTTCAGCAAGCGATAGGCAGTTATTTACGAACAGAAAAGAGACAGAAAACCCACAGACAGATTTTGTTTGTGGGTTATTTTATGGAATGAATTGTGATATACTTATATTGAACTTAAAAAATGGGGGAATTAAGAAATGCCGGAGATTTCATTGTTTTACGGAATACGGGTAACTATGTACTATGATGACCATAACCCGCCGCATTTTCACGCTGAATATAATGGGAATAAGGCAATTATTAGAATTGATGAGGCCAGAGTGATTAAGGGAGCGTTACCGTCAAGGCAGTTAAAATTGATTTTGGCATGGTGCGTTCTGCATCAGGATGAATTAATGCAGAATTGGGAATTATCAAAGGATGGAAAACCATTGAACAGAATTAATCCATTAGTGTAACGGAGGTGAGGGTATGTTTCCAAAGGTGGTACAGGTTGTGCCAATGCGAGATTATTCCGTATATGTATATTTTGAAGATGGAAAGATTGTACGTTATGATATGTCGCAGATGATTGAGAAAGAGGCTTTTTGCTGCTTAAAGGAAATTGAAATATTTATGGACAGATGTACTGTGATGAACGATACACTTGCGTGGGATATCAGTGGGAATTGGGATAACACAACATGTCTTGATATTGATCCGGACACACTATATGCATTGCCATTTATCAGGGATGCTCTTGCATAGTATCTATGCAAGAGATAGGAAACAAGGGAATTTACAAATTCAAAAACAGACTCTGCAGGTTTTTCCTGCGGAGTTTTTGTCTTGGCAATAAGATTAAATAAAAAGGACAATGGCTGAGCCGCTGTCCTTAAGTTGTCAAATCAATGACTACAAATTTTGTTTGCCCACTGAAGGGTTCTTTTTTTAAATTGATCTTATGACTAACATGGATATTCCTTTGCGTTGATTGATGCTCCAGGAACTGCGATTAGCTTAGTGCAGCAACTCCCCGTAGTATCTATCCTCCGCAGTAATTCTGATTTTGATGGCATTATATCGATTGATAAGACATAAATCAACAAAATAGAATTTAAGATCGCTGTTTTATTTAATAAAATGCATTGAGATACCAGAACGTTTGTGCTATAATCTGTTTTACTTATTACATGATTGCGACAAAAGACACGGTGAGAAAGAGTGTGAGGATAATAGATAATGGATTTAGGGCAAGTGTTTACGGATAGAGCGGTTGCAGCATATATGGCATCGATGTTTGAAGTGGAAAGAGATGCGCTTATTTTGGATCCCTGCTTTGGCGCAGGGGTGTTTTTAGAAATGGTCATGCAACGGGGTTTTACAAATGTTGAAGGTTATGAAATTGATAAAGAATTATATAAAAATGTTAAGGTGCAGTATCCAAAGTTCCGCCTTTATAACAGTGACTTCTTAAAAGTCGCCGGCACAAGGAGATATGACGGGATTATTATGAATCCTCCTTACATAAGGCAGGAAAAAATAGATGACTTGAAACAGTTAGGAATTACTAAGGCAAAACTCAGAAAAAACAAAATATATAAAAAATTGCCAGGCAGCGCAAACATGTATATGTATTTCATTTTTAAAGCATTGGATTTGCTCAAAGAGGATGGGGAGCTGGTAGTTATCTTCCCAAGCAGCTGGATGGATGCCAGGGGTGGAGAGGCTTTCCAAAAGGTATTGAATTCATGTGCAACCATAATGAAACAAGTGCATATATCAGGAGATGTATTTGAAAAATCAGCTTTGGTGGAAGTTATAATTTTAAAGCTGAAGAAAGGAAAAATTGAGCATAAAACTGAGACCATATATTTAGAAACAAGAGATGGCAGTATGCGTGAAACAGCAAAAACAATTGACTGCGGGGAAGTGAAATTTGACATTCCGTTTTCGAGGTATGCTTCTGTCCGGCGGGGGCTTACTACGGGGTGCAATGCAATGTATATAAATCCGTCAATAAAAGAAGAGGAAAAGCTGGAGATGGATTATGTTATCAGAAATATCCATACACAAAAGTATCTTTGCGTTATTGAAGTGAAGAGAACTCCCGCGGACGTGCAAAGTACACGCTATCAAATTCAGGCCCAGTCATATGTGCAGATGAATCATCCGCAAAATGAAAAGCCGTTCTATGTTTTGACGAACTTAGAAAAACTGATAAGCTTCCGGTATGATACTTCAAAGCCGAGGGTATATCAGCAAATGCTCGCGCCGGGCATGGAAAGTATATGTGATTTTTCCATGGATGATGAGAGTACGATTGTAAAGAAACTTGCGGCGGCATTTGCCGAATTGATTGATAAATTTAAAAAGGACAAGTATCAGTATCTGTCTGCTTTAGACCAGTTCCTGTCTTATATGAATACTGTCGCCGCTGATGATAAAAGATGGAAAAGCAGCATGGCAATGTTGATGTATGAATATATACGTGGAGCTTTCAGGGCAGTCAGGAGATCTGAAATCAAGTATGATATCCGTAAATTCCATGATGATGTTGAACAGGTTTGTATAGAAGCAAATAAGGTGGATTTTGATGGAATTTTTGCATATGACAGCGCCAAGTATCTTCCTTTGCTGTATTCACATATCCGTCTATGGATGAGGCGGAGATTGCGGCATCTTATATGACGACGGTTTTTTACCAGCTGGAATGTGAAGTGATGTGCAAGAACCATGCCGGAGTAAGAAAAGGGGAAGTGGGAGATATTATTACTACGCATGTACCGGTGTTTGCTGATATCTCCCCGTCAGAAATCCAAAAGATACAGGATGAAGTTTCCAATATTAGATTCCTAGATTTAAACAAACCGTCAATATCGAAAATGGATGAAATATGGGCGGAAATTTTATTTGGAGCGGATGCAGGAACTTGTCTTGAAGATGCCTGTAGATTGCTTCGATTCCTGGCAAACAGGCGTAATTTACAATAAATTCGTATGCCACTTGCGTAAATTCACTCTTTCGATTATAATGTATTATGGTTGGAAAGGAGCAATTATTATGCTTGAAGTGAAAAACCTGACATTTAAAGTCAATGAGAATGGAATAGAAAGAAATATTGTTAAAGATATAAGTTTTCAAGTGGACGACGGCGAGATGCTTGTCATAACCGGGCCGAACGGCGGAGGGAAATCATCTCTGGCGAAGGTTTTGATGGGAATTGAAACAGCCGACAGCGGGCAGATTATACTGGACGGTGAAGACATCACTTCTTATGACATTAACCACAGGGCTAATGCGGGGCTTGGCTTTGCTTTTCAGCAGCCGCCCAGATTCAAGGGCATGACGGTCATCCGTCTTTTATCGCTTGCTGCGGGGAAGGAATTGTCTAAGCCGGAGTGCTGCAAGATGTTGAGCGCAGTGGGGCTTTGTGCCAATGAATACATTACAAGGGAAGTAGACGGGACGCTTTCGGGAGGAGAGATGAAACGCCTTGAGATTGCGACCGTGCTTGCAAAGACGCATAAGCTGTGCATTTTTGACGAGCCTGAGGCGGGGATTGACCTCTGGAGTTTTTCCATGCTTGTGCGCCAATTTGAGGCGATTCATAAGAAGAAGGAGCAGAGCCTGATACTTATATCCCACCAGGAGAGGATTATCCGCATGGCGGACAGGATCATGGTGATTGAAGGCGGACAGGTCGGTTCTATCGGGAACGCAGAAGAGATGCTTCCGAAATTGATAAATACGGCGGATAGCTGTGTCTGCCTGGAAAGGGAGTAGGGTGGCGGCGATGATGACATTAGACGAGATTACGCAGAAGATATTGGAGCAGATTGACGGGAAGGGATTTTCCCAGGACGGGGCATTTAATCTCCGGCACAATGGTATCGCGCTGTGCCACGGAGACAGTGAACATGTCAGGATTAAGAAAAAGGAAGACAAGCCGGGGATCGATGTATATATTGACGGCGGTGCGAAAGGCGAGCAGGTGCATATCCCTGTTGTCGTAGACGCATCGGGCATGACAGATGTAGTGTACAATGATTTTTATATAGCGGAAGGCGCGGAAGTAACGATTGTAGCCGGGTGTGGGATTCACAACAGCGGGTGCAATGAGAGCCGCCATGACGGGATTCACTCTTTTCATGTGGCAAACGGCGCAAATGTACGTTATGAGGAGAAACATTACGGTGAAGGAAACGGAACGGGGGCGAGGGTGCTGAATCCGGTTACCAATATTTATATGGAAGAAGAATCGGTATTTACCCTTGACACTGCACAGATTAAAGGTGTAGACTCGACTAAGAGGGAGACAAACATTTTCATGGGAAAAGGTTCGAAACTGTTTGTGGTAGAAAAGCTGATGACGCATGATGACCAGACGGCGGTTTCCAATATGGAGGTACAGTTAAACGGAGAGGGAAGTTCTGCACAGATTGTATCGCGTTCTGTGGCGAAGGGGAATTCGAAACAGACATTTCATCCGAAAGCGGTGGGAAATGCAGGATGCCGGGCACACGTACAATGTGATTCCATCATTATGGACAAGGCAGAGGTAAGTTCAATTCCGGAAATAAATGCAAGGCACTTAGATGCTGCTATCATCCATGAGGCGGCAATTGGAAGAATCAATGATGAACAGTTAGTCAAGCTGCGTACAATGGGTATGACAGAGGAAGAAGCAGAAGGAATTATTATAGATAATTTCCTGAACTAAATAGCGTAATACTATTAGTTGTTATGTGGAGGAAGAGTATGAAGATTCAATCAAGTAAAAGGATATGGACAGGCACGATCTGTATCTGTGCAATGGCTGTTCTGTGCTTTTGCCTTACGGTAAAAGCCGGGGATGTAGAAAGCATGGAGAACCAGTCGTCAGAGCTGAAGAACCAGCTGAGTGATATTAATGAGGAGATTATTGATATCGGAAGCGAGATTGCCGATACTGAGGAAAAGATAGAAGAGACACAGGGCGAGATTGAGAAGACAAAAGAACAGCTTGCAATTGCCAGGCATCGGGAAAACGAGCAGTACGAGGAGATGAAGGTCAGGATCAAATATATGTATGAGAACGACAGTGCCTCGCTCCTGGAAGTTGTATGTGAAGCGCAGAATATGAGCGACTTTCTGAATAAGCTTGATTTTATTCAGAATATCAGCGAATATGACCGGGAAAAGCTGGAGGAGCTGCACAAGCTTCAGACGACGATTGCGGATCAGGAGAAACATTTGACAAAAGAGCAGAAGTCCCAGAAAGATATGAAAGCCAAGCTGAGTACGCGCAAGAAAGAATTGCAGGCAAAAGCTGATCAGACAGGGGCGGACATTGAATCGCTGCGTGAGCAGATCAAGAAGATTAAGGATGAAGAGGCAAGAAAAGCGGCAGAGGAAGAGCTGAAACGGCGGGAGGCAGCAGCGAAAAAGGCGGCGCAGGAGGCAAAGGAGAAAGAAGAAAAGGCTGCCCAGACAAGCAAGACTCCGTCATCGGGCGGCGGATATGACATGCCGTCAGGAAACGGTGTCCTTACGAAGAAAAAGGGCGTGAATTATTTTAACGGACACAGAGAGACTTACTATTCCCAGAAGGTGCTGCCGGGCGGCGGCCTTAAGATTCCGGGAAGGCATATAGCGTCAGACGGCACGATTCGAGATGCGGACGGGTATATTTGCGTTGCAAGCAGCGATTATCCGAAAGGAACGGTAGTGCAGACATCCCTTGGAGCAGGAAAAGTCTACGATACAGGCTGTGCATCTGGTACGATTGATATATATACAGACTGGTAAAAGATACGAAAAATAAAAAAGATAATAACATCCCCGCAAGAATTTATTTCACAGTTCCTGCGGGGATTTTTGTGCTGAAAGGATTGTAGCTGTAGAGTAAGACCTACAGCTTTTTAAACTATAGAGATAATGGTTCTCTATACAGTATATTCCATATAAATTCATTTCTTAATAAAATTATAATTACCTGAAGCGAAGTAAGCAGCAAGAGATTAGCAGGCGCTGATTAAACTTCATGTGGAGCGGGGGATGTGGGGATTTGTCAGAAGCATGTCACCTGCGGCAGAAAGACGCAAATAAAAATGTAGATGTATGAGGATGTACAATATGGATTATGAGATGCTGGGAGCCCGCATCCGGGAGGCACGGAAAAACAAAGGGTATACACAAAGCGAGCTGGCGGAATTGACAGAATATTCTGTGCAGCATATCTCGCATGTGGAGACAGGCAGCACGAAGTTAAGCGTCGAGCTGCTTATCTGCATTGCGAATGTACTGGACACATCCCTGGATGAACTGCTGAAAGACAGCTTAACTTTTAGCCCAAAGACTCAGTATAACCTGTCAATCGAGGCGAGGACCGAAAAAGAAAGAAGTGCTATTGTAAAGATCGTGAAGACATTGGAGAAAGAGATTGGAAAGTTAATGGATTAAAATGGAGCATACATATGATGAAAATAATAGTAAGCTGTTTCATTGATACGTTGATTTTATTCTGGTTTAACAGGAGGCTTGACAGGCGCAAGGGATATGCGGCGGTGCAGGCAGCCTGCTTTTTCGGAATGGCAGCATTGACGGTGTTTATGAATAAGAACGGCATGGATTCATTCCATGAACGAGTCTTCATGAGCCTGCTTTTTTACATCGGGATAACCTGGATTCTTTACAGGGTTCCGGTAAAAGCGGCGGCAGCCAGGAGCGCGGAACTCATGTGTTCTGCCATACTGGCGGAACTGTCCGTATCGGTTATTCTAATGTTCCAGCAGAAAAGCAATGCGCTGGAACAGCGGATGAAGACGGTGTTCTTTTGGGCGGCATTTTTATTGATAGCCCGCAGCATTGAACTGATTTTTCTGAATTTTATCAACAGTATAAGGGAGACACATAGAGAGATAGTGAAGAGGCTTGGCTGGAGCGTGTTGGTCTTGCTTGCGATTTTAGGCTATCTCTATTTTATTGTATCCTGCATGCTGATGGAAAAGACGAATTATGCCGTTTTCCAGATTGCTTTTGTGGTGAACATCGTTATGATCTATGGTTTTATCATCGGATTTTTTGTATTTATCAGGCAGAGGGATACGATGGAGGCGCAGAAGAGGGAAATCGAGCTGCTTTCCAAAAAGGCCCAGTTTCAGACGGAGTATTATAAGCAGATCAGCGATTATAAGAAACAGATGCGGAGAGTGTATCATGATTTGAAGAACCATGTACTGGTTGCGGGGCAATTGGAGAATGACAGCCTGCGGGAGAAGTACCTAGTATCGCTGAATGAGTATTTTACGGAATTTGACCGGAAGACGTATACCGGGAACGAAGTTCTTGACCTGCTGGTAGATGAAAAGAAAAAGAGCTGTGAGGCCGGGAAGATCCGGTTTGAATGCAGCATGGACTTATCAGACGGCAGCTTTATGAATCTGATAGATGTCTGTGTAATCTTCGGGAATATCTTGGACAATGCGATTGAGGCGTGTGAGCGGTACGAAGGTGAGAAATACATTAAAATGTTTGCGGACAGTTACAATGATTTTCTTGTGATCAAAAGTGAGAATTCCACAAAACTGGAATCCGCAAATACAAAGTTCCTGCCGACGCAGAAGAAGGACTATAAGAACCACGGCCTGGGGATGGGATGCATACAGGATTCGTTGGATAAGTACGGCGGTACGTTTAATTATGAAGTTAAGGATCATGTATTTAAAATGAATATTATAATCCCGATTAAGCGTTAAAAAGGACGGATTAGTCATTTGGGAAATGTTTTCCATACATGAGGTGTAGAATCTAAGCATATTTCTGCAGAGGTAAAAATGAATGATTGAATTGTTATCCAGCCGTCTTTCCGATTTTATTCAAAATAATGCAAAAGACGCCGATAAGACAAAAGAAATGGGTGAAGTGATTGCGTTTGGGAGCAGGATACTGGTGTCTACCTTGTTTAACTTATCTGTGGTTTTGGGGTTGGGAATCATAAGCCGCCGATTCTTTGAGAGCATTTTGTTTTTAGTGTCGTTCTGCTCATTAAAGGGATTTTCCGGCGGATTTCACGCGAAAACGCTGAAAGGATGTCTTGGCATCACGATTGCTGCTTTCAGCAGCGTAATCTTATTGCAGGGCTTTGCTGGGATGCATTTGGAGTATCTTTTAGCTGTAGATTTGGCGCTGACGGTATTTCTTGTAAAATATGCGCCCCTGGGCACGCCGAGGAATCCTTTTCCCCAAAAGATAAGAAGGCTAAGGAAGATAAAGACTCTGGCCATGGCTTACGCTTTGCTTGGATGTTTCGCTTTGCTTTCTGGCTCAATGGCTTATTTTGGATTGGCGGGTATTTTTTGGGCTGAAATTATGTTTATGATAGGAAGGGTGTTATACGATGAAAAGAAGAATTAACAGTATGAAATTGGCAATGAGCAATATTTTGGGAAAAACGACGGTCATGCTTGCGATGTCGGCAGTATTTCTGACTGCCAGAGACTGGCCATGCCTGCTGTTCGGGGGAGAACCTGAGATACCTGATATTCTGGTACAAAAGAAGAAGGAAACATATGGTGGGATAGGTGAAGATATTAATATGTGATGATGAGCCTCGGTTTGTGAAGGTAATGATCAGATATTTGAAGCAGTATGAACAGGAAACGCAGAACCATTATTCAATATTTACCTGCCAGCGTGCGGAATCAATGATGGATGTGATTGAGCGTGAGAATGATATAGACCTTATCTTTCTGGATGTTGTCCTGGCTGACGAGGATGGCATAGAGATGGCAGGGAAGATAAGGGGATTTAACCAAAAGGTTAAGATCATCTTTATATCGTCGCACGTTGAATATGCGGTAAAAGGGTATGATGTTGATGCAGCCGGATATATGTTGAAACCACTGGATTATAGAGAATTTAAAAACAAAATGAACCGGATGATCTATCAGATCAATGATAAGGATGCCAACCGCTTCTGGGACAGGACGGATAAAGGAAAAGTGCTGTTTGAATTTTGTGACATCCTGTACCTTGAAACTTATGGACGAAATGTAAGGCTCCATACAAGGACAGACACTTATACGGTGTACAGGAAGATGAAATATTATGAGACACTGTTATGGAAGCAGCCCTTTTTCCGATGCCATTCCGCGTATATTGTCAATATGCAGGAGATCCAGAGGATAGACGGAACGCAGGTATACCTGAAAGAGGGGTCTGAGGTTATGGTCAGCAAGGCTCGGAGGAAAGAGTTCATGCAGGCATTTTTAAAGTATGTGGAAGGGAAAGTTCAGGCATTTTGAGCGAAAAAGCATACTATGTCTCTGCAAAAAAATAGGAAACCCTGATAAACACAGGAGTTTCCATATTTTGGGAACACGGAGACGGAGGGATTCGAACCCTCGTACCGGCGCAAAACCGGTAAACTGATTTCGAGTCAGCCCCGTTACGGCCACTTCGGTACGTCTCCACACTTGCTTAGTATAACACATTATCATCAAAATGGAATACCTAAATTTTATTTTTTGCTATTACCCTCAGTGAACAAAGGACCGTGTGTTCCTTTGTTTACTGAGGGTATCCGTTCATGATGCTGTCGCGGTATTCTTTTGGAGTACATTTCATATACCTTTTAAAAATCTGTCCGTAGTATGCAGGGCTTGAAAATCCAACAAGCCCTGCAGTTTTTGTAATGGTTTCGCCTTCTTTTAAAAATGCGAGGCTGTTTTGCACACGCAGAAACAGCAGATATTCAAAAATCGTCATATTCATATGTTTCTTGAAAAAACGGCAGCATTCGCTTTTGCAGATGTTCACATGGAACGCCACGTCGTCCAGGGTGATGTCCTGGCTGTAATTGCTCTGGATAAAGGAGACGATATCCCTGAGCCTTTGCAGGTGTTTCTGAGGATGCCGCTGCTTTTCAGGAAGGTTAGAAAAATAATGATAGAGTTTCCTGAAAATCTGCATGAGCATGATATGGACCGTAAGTTCATAGTCCGCTGTTTTTTCTAATGACAGATGGTAAAGCCCTTTTATCTGGTCAAGGACTTCCTGATGCCATGCTACATGCTTTTCAAGTTTCAGTGAAGGCCAGCTGTCATTTGACGTGATGAAATCAATATATTTTGTCTGCAGGATGCTGTTTTCATACCCGTAGAGGAACCTGGGATGGAAGGTGACGGAGAGATAAGTGCACTCTTGCCCGTCTTTCATGTAACCGGAGTGGAGGGTGTTGCTGTTGCCGAAAAGCCCTTCGCCTTCTTTTAGGATGTAGCTCTGGTTGTTGACACGGTATTCGATGGCGCCGGACATGATCCACGTAAGCTCCACTTCCGGGTGCCAGTGCCACAGGAAAGAGCCCTGCTCATAAGACTGGATTGTTTCGATGCTGACTTCCACCGGAAAACTGTAATCCCCATGCTTTTTGATCTCTTTCTGGTTCTTCTCGGTATTAATCTGCGTTTTTTCCATAATCTGTAATTCCTTTTCCATATATAATTCAAATTCCCTCAACATCCTTATAAAAAAGTTCAATATTCTTATTGCGCGAAAGCTTTATTCTCATTATCATTATAATCATAAAGCAAGGGAGAACTTCTTGCAAGGCAAATTTAGCAGTTCGGCTATAAAACGAAAAGGAGAGCGATAAAATGGTAGAAAAGCTGATTAAGACATTTTATGAAACTTTCGGGGAAGGCGGCGAGGTCCGTACATATTTCGCGCCCGGACGCGTGAACCTTATTGGGGAGCACACCGATTATAACGGAGGGCATGTATTTCCCTGCGCCCTCACCCTGGGAACCTACGGTATCGTAAGAGACCGGGAGGACAGGATGCTCAGGCTTTATTCGGTCAATATTGATTCTGTGGGAATCGTGGAAGTAAGCCTTGATGAGATCGCGGCGACGAAAGAGGCGTCCTGGACTAATTACCCGAAGGGAGTTGTATGGGCATTTGAAAAGCGTGGCTTTAAGATGGCCCATGGCATGGACATCCTGATCTACGGTGATATTCCAAACGGCTCCGGCTTATCTTCTTCTGCGTCATTAGAAGTCCTGACGGGCGTGATCTTGAAGGATACTTTTGGATTTGACGTTTCCATGGTAGATATCGCGCTTATCGGGCAGGATGCGGAGAATAACTTTAACGGGTGCAACTGCGGCATCATGGATCAATTTGCCAGCGCTATGGGAAAGAAGGACAACGCGATCTTCCTGGATACGAATACGCTCAATTACACCTACGCCCCTGTAAAACTGCCGGATGCGAAGATTGTCATCACCAACAGCAAGGTGAAACACAGCCTGGTAAATTCTGCATACAACGACCGGAGAAATGAGTGCGAGACGGCGCTTAAGGAACTGCAGGCGGTTGTGGACATCAAGACTTTGGGAGATCTTACGGAAGAGCAGTTTGAGGAGCACAAAGGCGCTGTGAAGGACGAGGTTCGCCGGAAACGGGCGAAACATGCGGTTTATGAAAACCAGCGCGCCATCAATGCGGTGGAGGCTCTTAAGGCAAATGACATCGAGAAGTTCGGAAAGCTGATGAACGCCTCCCACGAATCTCTTCGCTATGACTATGAGGTGTCCTGTGAGGAAATCGACGTGCTGGTCGACCTTGCACAGGCGATGCCCGGAGTCATCGGCTCCCGCATCACCGGCGGCGGTTTCGGCGGATGTACTGTGAGCATTGTGAAAAATGACGCGGTTGACGCATTTGTGGAGGAGATTGGAAAAGCGTATCTTGAAAAAGTAGGCCATGAGGCGGAGTTCTATGTGGTAGATATCGGCGACGGCGCCGGAAAGCTTGGTTAAGGAGGTTCGGGCATGTTATCGGAGAATATTAAAAAATTAGTGGAATACGGCGTGCAGGCGGGGCTTGTGCCTGAGTGCGAGCGCATTTACACAACGAATCTTCTGTTAGAAATGTTTTGCGAGGACAGCTATGAGGACATAGAGATTGACGGGGAGGACATTGAGCTTGAGGAGGTGCTTAAGAACCTTCTTGACGAGGCGGTTTCCCGCGGGATCATCGAGGACAGCATCGTATACCGGGATCTGTTCGACACAAGGCTGATGAACTGCCTGATGCCGAGGCCTTCGCAGGTGCAGAAAAGTTTTTGGGAAAAATATGAGAAATCCCCCAAGGAGGCTACCGAGTATTTCTATAAGCTCAGCCAGGACAGCGATTATATCCGCCGCTACCGGGTAAAGAAGGACATGAAGTGGAAAGTAGATTCTCCTTACGGCGAGATTGACATCACGGTCAATCTGTCCAAGCCGGAGAAGGACCCGAAGGCTATCGCGGCGGCGAAGAACGCCAAGGCCAGCAGCTACCCGAAGTGCCTGCTCTGCATGGAAAATGAAGGGTACGCAGGGCGCGTGAACCATCCCGCAAGAGAAAATCACCGGATCATTCCCATCACGGTCAACGACAGCGAATGGGGCTTTCAGTATTCGCCCTATGTGTATTACAACGAGCACTGTATCGTGTTCAACGGGCAGCACACGCCGATGAAGATAGAGAAGGCAGCGTTTGTCAAGCTGTTTGATTTTGTCAAGCTGTTTCCCCATTATTTTCTGGGCTCCAATGCGGACCTTCCGATTGTCGGCGGCTCCATCTTAAGCCACGACCACTTCCAGGGAGGGCATTACACTTTCGCTATGGCGAAGGCTCCCATCGAGAGGGAAGTGACGGTTCCGGGTTATGAGGACGTGGAGGCCGGCATCGTGAAATGGCCGCTGTCTGTGCTCCGCATCAGGAGCAAGGATGAGAAGAGGCTTATAGAGCTGGCAGACCATATTCTGGGCAAATGGAGAGGCTACACGGATGAGGCGGCATTTATCTTCGCGGAGACGGACGGGGAGCCACATAACACGATCACCCCGATTGCAAGGAAGGTTGGGGAAGTCTTTGAGCTTGACCTGACGCTGCGTAACAACATCACGACCGAGGAGCATCCGCTGGGCGTTTACCATCCCCATGCAAAGCGCCATCACATCAAAAAGGAGAATATCGGCCTGATTGAGGTTATGGGTCTGGCGGTCCTGCCGTCAAGGCTTAAGGAAGAGATTGAGCTTTTGGCGGAATATATCACCGAGGGCAAGGATATCCGCAGCAATGAAAAGATTGAAAAGCATGCGGAATGGGCAGAGGCATTTCTGGCTGAATATGACAATGTTACGAAGGAAAATATGACGGATATCCTGAAAAAAGAGATTGGAAATGTGTTCGTTGAGGTTCTTGAGGATGCGGGCGTCTATAAGTGCACAGAAGAAGGGCGCGAGGCATTTATGCGGTTTGTAAAGACTTTGTAGGGAAGACTTTTGAAGGAAAAGTTAGGATAAATACGGGAAAGGGCGGCAGGTCAGACGGGATCTGCCGCCCTGTGTTTTATGACTGGCAGGCTATGGCATAAGCAGGGAAAGGTATTTCTCGTAATTTACGCCGTCGTTGCGGTCAATCTGCTCTTTCACAGAGTCGGTAAGGGCCAGCTCGATAAATTTCCCGGCAGTCTGTATGGTGGACGGGATATTATCGCCCCTTGCGATTCCGGCGCACAGGCAGGAGGCAAAAAGGTCTCCGGTGCCGGAGTAGCTGCCGCCTACGTAAGGGAAGGAGAACACTTCATAAGTATTCTTTGTGGCGTAGAGGTTTCCCATCTGGCTTGCGCCTGTATCATCCGCGAACCGGATGCCGGTCACGATGACGTGCTTAAGCCTCCCCCTGCACAGAGATTGGGCGAGGGTGCGGATTTCTACCAGCAGGTCTTGAGACTGCCCGGTCTGCGAGATGCGGCTGTAATCCGTGTCTGTGAGAAGGCAAAGCTCCGTCACGTTGGGCGTGATGATATCTGCCTGAAAGGCAAGCTCTTTCATCAGGGAGAGGAGGGTGTCGGAAAACATGTCATAGGGAATCCCGTCATCTCCCATGACAGGGTCTACCAGAAGGAAACTGCCTTTCTTGTGGAAAGTGCCAAGGAACCGGAAGATTTGCGTTATCTGCTCCTCGCTTGCCACGAACCCGGTGTAGATGCCGTCAAACTGTGCTCCCATCTTCTCCCATTCATGCCGGAAGTGCTCCATCTTGTCTGTGCAGTCGCCGCAATAGTAGCTGGGATAACCGGTCTGGGCGCTTAAAATGGCGGTAGGCAGCGGGCATGGGGAGACGCCCATAGCGGATAGTACGGATATGGCAGCCGTCAGGGAACAGCGGCCGAACCCGGACAGGTCGTTGATTACAGCGATTTTTTTTGTCATGATATATGAACTCCTTATATTGGTATTCTGGCAATTGATATTCTAGCATGAGAGTGGCTGTGATGGAAAGTCCAGATTTGAAAGAAAGAGACATGCCAGTTGCAGGGGGGGGAGGGAGGAGCGCGCAAGTAAGAGAAAGGATTTGTCTTTTTTTAAGCCGTGTTAGAATCAGGTTGATTGGGGAAAATTCTAATTTTTAGTTGACAGACAGCAAAAGATGAGATATAATTAGTTCCGTTGTAGAGAGGTACAACTGTGTGGGCGTAGCTCAGCTGGATAGAGCGTTTGGCTACGGACCAAAAGGTCGGGGGTTCGAATCCTCTCGCCCACGTTATATATTTCTTGAAAATAAGAAAGAAAAGCACTCTGGATTTCTGGAGTGCTTTTTATATTGCCTTTTGAAAAAAATTGCAGCTCAACAGTAAGTTTTCCTTGACCTTAAAGCTACTTGAAGGTGTATAAAGAGACTGGAAACAGCAAAACAAGAGTAGTTTATCAATTATGGAACGGTGGCGGGAGGAGGATTGCTGATGGGTAAATTTTCATATCGGATAATCAGTTTTGTTATGGGCATATGCCTGGCAGTTTCCATGTCTGGATGTGCGGGAAAAGCAGGACAGGATAAGGAAAAGGGCACATACATTGAAAAGGGCGTTTGGCGTGGCTATCTTGAAAATATAATGATAGAACTGATTATATTAAAATTATACCGAAACGGCCCCAATATGTGATACAATGTTAATAATAGATTTTCCAGGTGGAAATAATGGTCAAAAGAGGTGAAAATACATGGCAAAATATGTTATGGCATTGGACGCAGGCACAACCAGCAACCGCAGTATCCTGTTCAACGAAAAGGGAGAGATCTGCAGTGTGGCGCAGAAAGAATTTACTCAGTATTTCCCCAAACCGGGCTGGGTGGAGCACGACGCCAATGAGATCTGGTCTTCGCAGCTTGGAGTGGCGGTGGAGGCGATGAACAAGATTGGGGCGGCAGCGGAGGATATCGCGGCAATCGGAATCACGAACCAGCGGGAGACGGCTGTCGTGTGGGATAAATCTACGGGGGAGCCGGTCTATCACGCGATTGTGTGGCAGTGCCGCAGGACGGCGGAATACTGCGACGAGCTAAAGGAAAAGGGATATACGGAGATGTTCCGCAAAAAGACGGGGCTGATTATCGACGCATATTTTGCGGGAACGAAGATAAAGTGGATTTTGGATAATGTGGAGGGAGCAAGAGAGAAGGCGGAAAACGGAGAGCTGCTTTTCGGAACTGTGGAGACGTGGCTTATCTGGAAACTGACCAAGGGCGCGGTGCACGTGACGGATTATTCTAATGCGTCCAGGACGCTCCTCTTTAATATTAATACGCTGGAGTGGGATAAAGAGATCTTGGAGATTATGGATATTCCCGAGGCGATGCTGCCGAAAGCCCTCCCCTCAAGCTGTGTGTACGGACATGCGGATTCCTCCTTTCTCGGGGGCGCCATTCCCATTGCGGGGGCGGCAGGCGACCAGCAGTCGGCGCTTTTCGGCCAGACCTGTTTCCGCCCGGGAGATGCGAAAAATACTTATGGAACAGGCTGTTTTCTGCTGATGAACACGGGCGAGAAACCGGTGTTTTCCGAGAACGGGCTTGTTACCACTATCGCGTGGGGGCTTGACGGGAAAGTATACTATGCGCTTGAGGGCTCTATCTTTGTGGCGGGAGCCGCCATCCAGTGGTTAAGGGATGAGATGCGCCTGATTGATTCTGCCATGGATTCAGAGTACATGGCACGAAAGGTCAGCGACACCAATGGATGCTATGTGGTGCCGGCGTTTACCGGGCTTGGGGCGCCCCACTGGGATCAGTATGCCAGAGGAACCATCGTGGGCCTTACCCGGGGCGTGAACAAGTACCATATTATCCGGGCTACGCTGGAATCGCTGGCTTACCAGGTAAATGACGTGCTCAATGCCATGGAGGCTGACTCGGAGATTCCTTTAAGCGCCCTTAAAGTGGACGGCGGAGCCAGTGCCAATGATTTCCTCATGCAGACTCAGGCGGATATTATCAATGCGCCGGTCAAGCGCCCCCGGTGCATCGAGACGACGGCCATGGGAGCGGCTTACCTTGCGGGGCTTGCCGTCGGCTACTGGAAGGACAAGGAGGAAGTGGTGAAAAACTGGGCGATGGACAGGGAGTTTACTCCTCAGATTGAAGAAGAGGCACGTATAAAGAAAATAAAAGGATGGGAGAAAGCCGTAAAGTATGCTTACGGCTGGGCGAAGGATGAAGATTGAGAAGATTCGGTGTGAAATTTGTGATAATCACTGTGAGATAGAGGCGGAAGTTGAGGACGGGGAAGTGCTTGACGCATCCGGAAACGGGTGTATGAAGGGATTTATCTTTGCACAGCAGGAGATACGAAGGATGGAAGAGGAATAGCCGGCCTATTTTATTTTTCAGTGGACAGATGGCACAAAATATAATAAAATAGCTTTATTGAGAAATTTTAGACATATAGTAGAAGGAAGGTATTGGAATTATGAAACGAAATGTTATTGTTGGACAGTCCGGCGGGCCGACAGCGGCGATAAACTCCAGTCTTGCAGGTGTTTACCGCACTGCGAAGGACCGTGGAGCGAATAAAGTATATGGTATGCTGCACGGGGTGCAGGGTCTTTTGGAGGAAAAGTATATCGACCTTTCCGACCATATCAAGACAGAGCTTGACGCAGAGCTGCTTAAGAGAACTCCTGCGGCGTTCCTTGGCTCCTGCCGTTATAAGCTGCCGGAGATTCATGAGGACAGGGAAGTTTATGACAAGATTTTTTCCATTTTGGATAAGCTTGATATCGAGGCGTTTATCTATATCGGCGGCAATGATTCTATGGACACCATTAAGAAACTGTCTGATTACGCGATTATTACCGGCCATCCCACAAGATTTGTAGGATGCCCGAAGACCATTGACAATGACCTTGCGCTTACAGACCACACGCCGGGATACGGAAGTGCGGCGAAGTACATCGGAACTTCCATGAAGGAGATCATCCGTGACGGATTCTGCCTGGAGTACGCGAAAGGGATTGTTACCATCGTAGAGATCATGGGACGCAATGCGGGCTGGCTTACCGGCGCTGCGGCGCTTGCACAGGGAGAGGACTGCGAAGGGCCGGATATGATTTATCTGCCGGAGCATTCTTTTGACCTGGTTAAGTTTAGGGATAAAGTTCAGAAGATTCTGGATAAGAAGACATCGGTTGTTGTCGCTGTATCAGAAGGAATCCGCACAGAGGACGGCAATTATGTATGCGAGCTTGGCAACAGCGTTGATTTTGTAGATGCGTTCGGGCACAAGCAGCTTTCCGGAACAGCAGCTTACCTTGCAAGCTATATTGCAGGAGAGCTTGGCTGCAAGACCCGTGCGATCGAGCTCAGCACGCTCCAGAGAGCGGCATCCCACGCGGCATCCCGTGTGGATATCTTAGAGGCTTATCAGGTAGGCGGTGCGGCTGTGAAGGCAGCGGACGAGGGCGATTCAGGCAAGATGGTAGTCCTTCAGA
>OFGR01001571.1_pt1 | contig 17772 bp, 12 predicted proteins | sample 1521811 | NCBI WGS metagenome assembly OFGR01 (sample SAMEA3504098, study PRJEB24116) | mouse gut metagenome | biome: mouse gut; feature: mouse-associated habitat; material: faeces | place: Denmark | collected 2011
CTTGGACGCACAAAGTATAGCTATGGCCGTATTTGGCCACTTGAAGCAGCCAATGCCCAACCGATATTTTACCGATAATTATCTGCCACTTCTCGCGTTGCAACGGATAGTCCATGTGTCCATAAGTCCTTATAGACATATAGACCTATATCCAAAATATTAAGAGAAATATGTTTATATATAGCTATCTGAATAGTAAGACCTATAATTGTATTTTAGTATCCGTATTGATGTAGAAATATCTCAGTAGCCAACGATTTATAAAAATATGTATGGTAAAAATAATATATGGATTTCAATATCAATAGGCGTTGATAGAAATACATTTCTCTTACCCGGTATTCATAAAGGCGCATTGAAATATTAGTATCCATACTACTCCACATTGGTAAATTTGGCAGCCCGTGACCGCAAAATGTATGGATATGGCCGAATTTTCACCCATTATACAGGTGCGAATCCATTTTGGCAATGGGCATCCGTACATAAGTACCTTAGGAATTGAGGAATTGAGGAACTTAGGAATCTATTGTTCAATAAATTGATTTTTCAATCTGCTGATAGTTCCACAAGATTGCTAATTCATTGGATTATAAATGATTTAATCGACAAACATAACAATAGAAATGCCGTTCCGAAGATTAGTATATTGAACGCCTTATTTGCAGGTTTGTCAATCAAATCCTTTGCAAATATACAATCCAATCATTCAGACTTCCAAATATTTGCATAGCTCGACCGCATAAAGTACCCGTATTTCCGCATTCTTCCGCCTGTTTTTCACCTCCTGTCTTGGCTTCATGCAGATAAATCTCATAATTTTTGTGGCAACAAGCCTATTCCTCATTGCAAACATCAGTTATAATATGCAGGATGTTCACATGAACATAGCAAGGTGTCTTTTGAGTAACTCAAAAGGTTTTGGGGAACCGAGGCCCCACAAAACAACCTTGCAATGTAAAGGGAGTGCTCCGAAGTCGCACTCCCCATTTCCCGTTCCGCTGAAAGCAGCGACAGCATATTCAAACGATGTTAAGAGTTTCAAGAAGAGCGTCGGCGAGGTCTGAGGATGGCATGCGGATTACGTTGGTGTCAGGAAGGGAGCGGCCGATGAGTTTGACGCTGCCGTACCAGCCGAGGCTTTGATCGATGACGGCGCAGTTCATCTTGTTGTCTGGATGATATATAATCCGAATACCCATTGATTGCAAATCGGCTTCGCGATACCCGGTGTCGCTTATTACGATTGTGACGCTTACGCCACGGAGCATACAGGCAGCGAGTAAATCTATGATTTTGGGTGTTCGATTCCAGCGAACGCGGTTTACGCTGATAACAATGCTACATTTTGCGGAGGCGATGTCGGCATGGAATGGCCGCTCAAAGTTTTCGGAGCCAAAGATGGTTTCAGTCGTTGGTTCTGAAAAAATACCTTCGTTGGCTACGACAACGGAATATCCTACAGCTTTGTATCCGTGAAGGCGTTTCTTATACATAGAATCGCATATTGGCACGCGCAGGTCTATGTAGTCATAAATTCTGACTTCACTCTTGCCGGGATAGTCGCGGTGAAGTCGCCCTGTGTATTGGGCGATCAAACCTTTCCATGATACCGGAAGCACAAGCATAAGAGTGTCGAGACGCGGCAGGTCGAAACCTTCGCCAACATATTTGCCGGTGGCGACAACAACCAATGGTTCCGTGTTTGGAATAGATTTCAGTCGCTCCATCTCCTGTCGCTTGGCCTTGGCCGAATCATTTCCAACGAGGCGGATAACATTCGGACATATTTTTCTGCATTCCTCCGCAAGATAATCTACATGAGAGGTCAGTCCTGTAAGTACTATCGGCGAGCGGCCTTCGCCAAGGACTTTCCTGACATCATCCAATATCAATTGGTTTCGGGTATCATCTTCCGACAATGACTGAGCAATTGCTGTGTAACCGTTGTCGTCAGAGATATTTCGATAAGTGGTAAATCGGGGAATAAGCAAACGGTGGAAAGTTTGCTGCTCCTGTTGTGTTTTTGAATCAGCGGTATAACGAATTTCACCACATTGCATGAAGATTATCGGCTGATGACCATCTTTGCGGATAGGTGTAGCCGTCAATCCATACACCCACTTGGCATTGACATCTTTCAATACTCGTTCAAAACTTACCGCCGGAGCATGGTGGCATTCATCGACAATCACCATGCCATAGTCTCGGACAAACGGTTTCACCTCATTGTCAGAAATGCAAGATTGCAGAAGTGCTATGTCGATTTTACCGTTCAGAGAGTTTTCAGTTGAAGATAACGCTCCGAATTTCTTGAATTTCTTTCGTCGGCCACGTCTTTTGGGCTGTTCTTCCGGTTCAAAATCAACCTCAAGATATTGCGCCAAACGCTCACGCCATTGGTCAAGCAATGCCTTGGTATGGACGAGAATCAGAGTATTGACTTTCTTCCGGGCAATCATTGCTATGCCGGTTACGGTTTTGCCGAATGCGGTAGCAGCGTAGATGGTGCCACATTGGTATTTCGACAATTCTTCAATAGCTGCGGCCTGTTCATAACGCAGTTTTCCTATGAATGTTGCGTCAATTGACTGTCCTGGATTATTTTTGTCTTCTATTGTCAGGCTAACACCATTCTCATTGAAGAAATCAAAAACAGACTCCTCACATCCTCGTGGCAACCAGAGGTAATCATCCACAATCTCTGAACAAGAGATTATGCGGGGGATATTGAATGTAGGCAGTCGCATTCCGAGTTTTGCATAGAACTCCGGATTTTTGAATGCCGCCATTCTCTTCAGATGATTGACAACATTTGCCGACAATCCGTCCATTGGAATATACAAACCGTTTAAACGAGTAATTACGATTGTCTTGGGGAAATCACTACGCTTCATAGGTCTCGGCTCGGGACGCTCCCATGGTGCAGACTCGCTTGTCTTTGACAGCGCGCCAAGTGGCTCTTGATTGGTATGTAAGGACAGTGTAGAATCAACCTGCGCTAAGGGCATCTTCATCATCTGCTGTAGATATGCCCACTGGTCAGGATATTGAATAAAATTGTCATCCACAAAAACACTGTTGCCATTCTTGCGGGCGTGGCCCTGCAATGGCAGTGCGACAAGATTGCCGAAGCCGCCCTCCGGAATAAAGTCCTGATTAGGAAAGAATCGGTCGTATGATTTGAACGACATACGACCTTCACGTTCCATCGCTTCGGTGAGAATCGTATTGCCGAGCCTTCGTGCCGATTGGGCTTTTATCGGTTCGTCGAAAAGAATCCACACATGAGCACCGTTGCCCGAACGCGACCGCTCAACGTATGCCGGAATATTCCAGTCGCGACATACTGAGACATATGCTCTGACATCATCTTGATAGCCGTGTTCGCAATTCTTGTCGTCAAAGTCACAGCAAAGGAAGAAGCATGTGTTATCAGGTAAGATAGCGTATGCACCTATCACATCCTTGCCATTCGGGTCCTTTCCTTCAAGATGGGCGTAAACATCGGTATATCCCAATTGCTGAAACTCGCGATTCGGACATTCCGCACATTTATATTTCTTCTTGTTGCAATACACTGGATTCCATTCCCGTGTGCATACCGGCTGATAGCCATCTTCTCAGTCTTCGGACTATACCATCGCCGCGCAAACACATCCTCACGCCCGCGAAACAGACTCCGGAATAACGCCACCTTCTCCTCCAACGACAACTGAGGCATCAGCTTCTGAGTCGGGACAATTGGCGATGTAGATGCTTCATAGGCGATTCCATGCTTCCGAAGCAACTCTTTCAACCGGGCATTTTCCTCCCGAAGCCGAACCAGCTCATTCTGTAAAACATTCATCAGATAAGGTTGAAATGGGCAGATATTAGTAAAAGTCTGCTCTATTGACGCCTAATCACCTTATTAGCAAAGGGCTATAATTCCGCAATTAACCAATATTAACAAGGCAATACGTTGTTCCTCGATTCTTTCCGCTTTTAGAAAGAACCTTACCTACCAACCCTTCAATCTTGGTGCGGATTTGCTTTTGAGTAAGCTCTCCTTCCCACTCCTGCTGGAACGATGACATTGATTTAGGCCCATCTCCAAAAAGATAGAATAGTCGGCGACAAGTGTTGCTGTCAACACTTCCATTTTCTACCAATGGGTGCTTTTCAAAATAAATATCACCCATTATGTATCCATATTTTGGGTGGTTGATTACTACGCCTTCTTTGGTCAAGCGAGCTATTGACCGCTCGTTTATGAAAGTCCCTTCTCGTCTGACAATGGAGTAGATTGTCAATAAATCAAATACATTGAGCCTATCTTGAGGCTCCTTGTCTGCTTGATAGTATGTGATGAACTTTCTCAAGTGTGTGTTAATAATGTCTGATTCTATTCTCAGAGTCACTTGAAAATCGTCTGAAGATGAGTAGTCCGGGAGATTCCTGCCTTCACTTATGCAGTTGGCATACATAATGTCCACACCTTGACCGGAACGTTCTATTAATCCGGCTTTCTCGATAACTTCTGCCAACCGGCGACTGCGTGGAGCGCTGTTTACCGTCAGAATGTTTCCAATATTCACTCCATAAGGAAATCCACCTGTGTTGGAAATCACGAGTGATTCAGGAGAAATCCTCACGAGTATATCCCCTCCCATTTGGAAATTACGATGTTGAATACTATTTAGAATCCCTTCGCGAACTGTTTCCTCGGTGTATGATGGCGCGTCCAAGACTTGCGGGAAAGCGTTAACATGAATCAGAGGATTTGTTGCCGGTTGATTCAGATATGCCCAAATTTTATCAATCCCTGTAAACAAAGGTTCGCAAAATTCCTGCCGAGCAGAATACCTTAATTGATTTTCCGACACACGATATTCTACAACCACATTGTTCTGTGGCAGATGTTTTCTGATTGCTTCCGGTTTCCCAAGAAGAATTAGTGCAGCATAATTCAAGCCCTCTTCTGTTGAAAGCTGTAAATCAGACAGAAGTTGATGAATAGGCTTATTTAAAAACTCAGCTTTGCCTCTTTTCGCGTAGAGTCGCTCTCGCATATTTTGAACGGCATCTTCCGAAAGGTCTTCGATGGATAGTCCGGAACATATCCTTGCAGAGAAATCCGGATCTTGCTCCTGTAAAATTGAGAAATATTCCTGATCATCCATTTCCCGTAGGCTCTCACCCACACGCATTAATGGCACGCCCTCAAATCGCAGTGCTTTCCCAATAGGACGAGACGGTACGTGGATAATAAGTACTCGCCTATTGTTCTCATCAAACAGTTCCTCACAATGAACGCGAATATGAAGTCTTTTATAAATTTCATCTTCGAGTTGTCCGGTCTCGTCTTTTGCGAAATCGGAACCAACTACCTCATGCGGAAGTTTATCAGCCATACCGAGAACGAGCATGCCTCCTTTTTCATTTGCCAAAGCAACAATATAGCCCAAAACACATCTTCTCCTGTCCTTTGGATCGGAGTGTTTACCTCCAGCGAAAGGATAGTCGTGTTTGGCTTCCTTAAATTCAACATGATCTTCGCGTTCCCGCAGTTTTGAAAGATGTGTTAAGTCCATTTGTTATCAATTTTATGCAAAGGTACAAAATAAATTCGACATAGGGCGGATTTGTGCCTGAAATAAATCATCCATTTGTGTTGTATCTCGACAACTGACTGAATAAAAGGGGGCTATTTTATTTGTTGATTGCCGAGATTACAGCCATTATCTGCTCCGGCGAGAGTCCTTTCAGCAGTTCAATCGCCTGTTCTTCTTTTGACTTGTTTGAATCGTCAGCAGCAACTGACGTTTTCTTCTTTGCAAAAACATTGCGAAGGGTCTCGTCGGTCTTTGCTGTGTCAAAACTGCCCATGTAGCGTTCGGTGGTAGCGAGATTACTGTGTCCGAGAATATTCTTGATTGCGGATGATTCCGCTCCGGATTCTTGGGCTTTATGGGCGAAGGAATGGCGGCTGATGTGCATTGACAATGGTTTGTCTATTTCCGCTTTCTCTGCAATCTTTTTCAGATACTTGTTGATGAGTGCATTCTTCGCCGAAACATTCTGATACATCTTGTGGCGAAGTTCCGGTTTCATACGGTCTTTATCAGCCTGCGTGACATATGAGGCATACTCTGCATCGTTAGAGAGCAATGGGAAAATATAATCGTCGGGCTTGACATCTTCATTATGGTAATGTCGGAGAATATCAAGAGCCGGTTCAACGAGCAGCAGGTCGCGTTCCTTATGATTCTTTCCCATCTGATAATGAAGCCTGCCGGACGCAGTGACATTGCGCCAACGTAGCTGGATGAGATCGGCAGCGCGGATTCCTGCGCAGTAATAACTGAACAGAAAATAATTCTTGCAATGCCATATCAGAGAGTCATCCGGCAATTCAAGATTGATGATGCGTTGCATCTCATCATCGTCAAGTTTTTCCTTTGTGGTCTTTACTCCCTTGTATTTGAAGACAAGGAACGGATCCTTTGAAGCCTCCATAATTCCAACCTCAATGGCACGATGCACCAACGTACGCAGGATATTGAACTGCACCTCAATCGTATTCGGATGCAACAGTTTCCCCGGCTCGCGTTCATTCTCCCACTTGTGAAGGAAATTGTCGAACTTAGTCAGAAAATCAACTGTCAGATCGGCAACCGTAATATCAGCCATGCGGCGTTTCTTATGGAACGCCTCCAGTTTGTTGATGAGTCCGCAATATTTTCGCCAGTTGCGCCATCCGCCACTGTCATATATCATCTGGGCCCGCTCACGTGCAAATGCCATGAAAGATGGCGAAACCACCTCTGTATTTATCTCTTTAGCGAGAAGGACAGTCGAGACTTCACCTTCTTTGTCGAGTTCCTTGTAGGTTTCTTTAGCCTTGGCGAGAATATCTGCAAGTTGAGCATTGAGAAGTTTGGCGTCGCGGACTCCACCGCGCACCCAATTCTCGCCCTTGCATTTCGCGTTGAAGTCCGAGGACCGAGCCACCTCAATCGGAGTTTTGATAAGTTTACGCTTTCCACTTACCGTTACTCGGAGATAAACCACATAGGTTTTGTTGCGAGTTGGCCTTCCGTTAAGTTCAAATCTGAATGTTGCCATTGGAGAGATATTTATATCTGTGAATATTCGTAGATTTGCAGATCATCCAAAACCTTACAAGGGTCACTTCTGCTTTACAACGCAAAGATAAAACTTAATCCGATTACAGGCAAATTTACAGGCAAAATTCTTACACTTCAAGAAATCTAAATATCTTAAGTAAGTGTCACAAACAACGTAATTCCTTGATATATAATAGCAATAATGTGGCATTAGAAAGCAATAGAAAGTAGCTATAGTGGTTCTGTTCTGGGCACTGATTGATCCCGAAACTCATTGAAAATCAAGAGTTGCGGGATTTCTATTTTGTTTTTGTCTACCGTTTGTCTACCAAAATTTCCAGTTCGCACACATCTCAAAATATTTTTATATGCGCATATACTCTCCGCATCTATCGGCAATTATAGACGCGGAGATTTCCAGGTAGATTGTATCTGTTTAAATATTCAGATATTCTTTAAGTGCTTCAACATATTCTTCAAATGCTTTGCGCCCTTGTTCTGTTACTTGGCAGACAGTTCTGGTTTTCTTTCCTACAAATCCTTTCTCTATGGTGATATACCCGGCAGTTGAAAGTTTGTCGAGCTGAACACTGAGATTACCTGCGGTTGCCTCGGTTTTTTCTTTTAGAAAGACAAAATCCGCTTCGTCGACATTCATAAGAATCGACATAACCGCAAGACGTAGTTGCGAGTGCAACAGCGGATCAAGTTCTTTCATCTTCCCTCGGCTTTAATTTTTCGTGAAATGATAAATGCTGGTACAATGAACATCAGCAGGAAGCATAGAATGTATAACGGAACAACCCACGAATAAAGCAACGGTATCTGACAGAGAGAGCAGATTATGATTGCGAAGCCCGAAAAGATCGAGAACAGACCACCAAAAACATAAGATTTTTCGCGAAGAAGCAATCCGCTGACGGTAGCTCCAAAGCCAACAATAATGAATGCGTAATAAAACATCGCGAGCCAAGCCATCGGATATCCACATTGCTGTGCGATAAAGCATGCGATTGTCAGACCCATTGCGATATAGCCGACGCATGTCCACAATCCGTCTCTTACCTTATCAAGGTAGGTCTTAGTGCCGCATTTCTCTCGCTTGCTGTTAGCAAGAATGATGTTTAACGGTATGCCGATAACCGGGATAGCGAACCAAACGAAGTTAAACCAAGGGTTACGTGTGGTTGAGAGAAGAATCCAAGCAACGGCAGCCGTGATGATTGTGAGTACCGCCCACATCACCGAGATTCTGAGGTCGGGTGAAGCGACTTTGCGCTTCGTGCTTTGAATCATGGAGGCAATCAGCTCCATGCTCTCTTGCGGTGTTAATTTCTTGTCTTCCATATTCAGGAGATTTTGAGAGTTTGTAAATTGGTTTATACTATAAACCACATCAGTCTTAAAAAAGAGCGGACGCGCGTTACCACTCTGATTTCGGTTGCAAAGTTAATGCGGTTTATATTATAAACCAAATTTTGAAGCAACTTTTTTTTGAAGAACTGTCGTGAATTAGTATTTAATTCCATTAGTTGGCGGCAGATTTAACTTGCCGGTTGCCGTTTTATTCATTTTGAGTTTCATTGAGCACCTTGTCGAGTTGGGCTTGTAATTCCTCCTTCTTGGGAAGATATAATTGATAACGGGCCACAAAGAGCTGATTGGTAATTCCTTCAAGGGCATATTCCATCAACACCTCGTCTCGTCTGGATCCAAGAACGATCCCAATCGGAGGATTGTCATCAGGCATGCACACCTCGTTTTTGAAGTAATTCAGATACAGGTTCATCTGACCGATATCTCCGTGTGATATTTCATCCCGCTTGAGGTCTATCAGAACATAGCATTTCAGGATGCAGTTGTAAAACACTAAATCAACCTTGAACTGCCTACCACCTATGGGCATGACATATTGACGACCATAGAAAGCGAAACCTCGACCGAGTTCGAGCAGAAACTTCTCCATATTGTCAAGGAGAGCTTTTTCCAAGTCACTTTCCTTATAACGTTTCTTTTGCTCCAATCCGGTAAACTCCAAAACAAACGGATCATGTATAATATCCTCAGGAGTCTGAATGGGGTGGCCTTGATGGGCAAGAGCCAGAACACCCTTCTTGTCAGTACTGAGTGCGAGGCGCTGAAAAAGCGAGGATTTAATCTGACGTTTTAATTCTCTTACCTTCCACTTTTGATTTATAGCCTCTTGGAAATAGAATTGCATCTCCATTGAGTCCTCGCACTTCAGAAGTTCAAAATAATGGCTCCATGTCAAAAGGTGAGACACTGTCTCACCTTTTGGGAAACATAGATAAAACTTCCTCATATATATAAGGTTAGATCGGCTGAAGCCTCGGCCACGCCTCACGGTCAAGTCTTTTGCCAGACGAGTTATCAGAAATTTGCCATACTCCGCACGAATCTTCCCTTTCTGCTCGAACTCAACAATATACTGACCTGTCCGCCAGTTGGCATCAAGCAATTCAGTATTGACCGCCTCGACCGCACGGTTCTTTGCCTGCGTCCATAAGTTGTCAATTCGCCCGATGAGTGCATCATACTCAGATTGTGGAACGATTGCTGATATGTCCTTAACTTTGTCTGTCATAACTTTCTGTATTGTAGCATTGTAAATGTGGATTTTTTGCCTATTGTTGATTAAATCCAATTGGCATCATCATATCTTAATATCCACCACTTGATTCCTATTCCATGAAGCAAAATGAACAATTCGTCCTTCACGGTAAATATAGCCAATAATGCGGTCATTAATTGAAGGTTTCGCATTACGGTTGAAAGAGCTGATGATAGTGTATCCCTTTACGCTATTATTATTTTTCATTAACTTCAAGGAAATAGATTTTCGTCCGCTCAACTCTGAAAGGAATTGTCGCTCGTTATTGCGGATATTCTCAATATAATACCCCTCCATTGTTTCCACAACATTATATTTTGCATATACGGTAGATGAGCGTACTTCTGAACTTTCGACTATTTCAGACGAATCATTACTCTCTATAGAGGTGGGAATCTCTTTTTTTATTTCAACATCAACCTGCTGAATGAGACACATTTCATCCAATCCTTCAGACAAATCTCTTTCCCGATGGGTTCCGGATTCGATGTTATTCTTAGTTGAATTAATTCGCGATAATTTATTGTTGGATTCCAGATTTCCTTCAAAATATTCTTCCCAAGGACGGTCATCGTCAGGTAGTCCAAACCGCCCATACATCCCGACATTATCCAAGATAAGACACTGCTTATCCCCGTTTTTTCGGAGTCCACGACCCACTTGTTGGATGTATTTTACCAACGACCGAGTTGGTCTGGCAAGTTGAACAAACTCAAGATCTGGACAATCGAAACCTTCAGAAAAAATGTCAACGTTAACAATGATATCCAATTCTCCATTTTTGAAATCCTGAACAAGTTTTTTTCGTAAATTTGCTGGAGTCTTACTGTCAATATCCGCTATCTTTATTCCCGCATTAAGAAACTGTTGACAAATATGCTTACTGTGCTTCCTTGATATACTATAGATTATGCCCTTTTTTCCTTTTACAAATTCAAAATAACTATCAAGAAGTTGGGCACGAATACGTCCCGTATCAACCACTTGTTCAAGTGCAGACGTTTTATAATCTCCATCAATACCAAACTCCTTGATTGAGTCAATATCAATTCTTATACGGCTGTCAAAAGGTACTGAATAATATTTATAAGGAGCAAGCCATCCTCTTTCAAGAAACTCTTTTATTGGCATAGATAGGATTAAGGTATCAAAGTTCCCTCTAAAACCGCGTCCATCCATACGCCAGGGCGTAGCAGTAACGCCAAGTTTCTTTGATTCAGGATAGTAACTCCACAGTTTGGTATAGCTCTGGGCCGTGGCGTGGTGAGCCTCGTCTATTATTATGAAGTCGGCATTAAAGGCATCCGCCAACTGTCGATTGGAAGGATGGGTTATCGTTTGAATTGATGCAACCTGTACCGGAAGCATTAAATCACGCCTATCCTTGAATGCTCCGGCTATTACTCCATGAGGGATTCTGTATTTATTGAGACTTTCGTCTATCTGCTTGATAAGCTCCGCTCGATGAGCAATGATTAAGATTCCCTTGCGATGATTCTCTTGCAGGGATGACAGGGAAATGTCTCGAATAATAGATGTGAACAATCGCGTTTTGCCAGTACCTGTGGGCATTTGATATAGAACGTTATCCACACAATCCCATTGGCTAAAGATTTTCTCTTTAGCCTCCTGCTGATAATCGCGCAGGGTATGGTCGAGACGACATAAGTCTGAAAACATCAGGCCTCAGGATTCAAAGATCCATATATAAGTTCCATTTCATCTACTTGTTGCGGTGAAAGTTTTTTCCCTTTCGGGCCAGAAATGGCTTTTGTGAATTTTATAATGTCTGAGAGCCACGCCAGTTTCTCTGATTTCGACGAAAATTGCTCATTCACTTGAATGGAAAATTCTTTCTTAAACGGCACAAACAACATATCTCCGTCTTTGGTTTGAGACCAGTTCTTTTCGATAATTGTCTTTATATCATTCAAATCTATGGCATCCGTCCATTCAATTTCTTGTAAATCAAAACCTTCATCATCCCCATGAAGAGTAATGATGCGTTTCAAACATTCTTTCTTTGTATCATTCACAGACGACTCCCAATTGTCTCCATACAATTCTTGAAGTTTTTCAAGAATCCGGATCTTCAAAACGGTAAAAATCTTTTCGGAGTAATCTTTTGCCTTCTGCTGTAATCCTGTATCTTGGCTCTTCAACCACGATTCGAGGCCATCAGGATTGTACTCAGGAACTAAAACATGGATGGAGTTTTGAAATCGACATAACCATGTACGTTCTGCTTGTTGCCCCCTTATTAATCTCAATTCGTTCTCATCTGTCGCAGGGAGATTTGAGAGATAGTTGATGAGTATATCAAGATACTGTTTCACAACTGACATTCTTTCCGATAGAGATACGAACTGTGTTATCTGTCCAGACTTGATAAGGTGCTTATTCAACGAACCAACCAAAGCAACGAATGCGTATGTGCCTCGGTTGCACATTATAAAATCTCTAAATAATTTTTCGTCAAGTTCCTGATGGACATAGTTATAACATTCCCGAAGATATGATGCCACACGCTTTTTGCACTCGTTCATTGCCTTGTCGTGATCCAGATTCTGGGTGTCGTACATACAGACATCAGTATCTTTTGTATACGACTGTTTACTTGCCCGTGGCAATAAGGATGACTGTAACAAGCCGTTGTCAAAAGGTGTGAAGTTTAAATCGGATGAATCTTCTCCCACAGAGATTTTATTTGCTAAAACACTTCCTGAATCAGCTGCCAGAGATTTAATTATTGATGAGCGAAGGGCTTTTAGGCGCGAGTCAACTTGTGGAGATTCCCAATTTATATCTTCTTCGAGATCAAGTCTTAGATTCTTGCTGACCGCTTTCTGATTTTCATTTATATCCATGAAAATCTGAAGTTGTTCACGTGATTCCATATTCTCAAATGCCACAACAGGAATCGTATTTGTCTTTTTGTAATCAGTTCCGGCATAACCATACAGGCGATGTTGACCATCAATGATATAAGCTATACCATAGGCATTAGGGATACTTAGCATACCGAGTTGCGCATTAGAATCTTCCGATAAATTCTCAGCTAAATCAAACTGAATTTTCATCTTTCGGTTACCAGTCGTATCAAAGTTGACTATCAAAGAGTTGGGGAAATATCCACCATTTTGAATAAAGTTGGTTATACCCGGCAATCTCTTGGCCGAAAGTAATCGCTGATATGTCGGCGCCATTGAGTCGTTTACCTTTGTACGGTGAAGCACAAAGCCCATCTTCAGAAGGGTTTCAGGTTCAATGGAAAGCATATAATAGTCGAAACCACCCATTTTACCCTTTAACGCAGGAACTCTGATTCGCTTGCTGGAAATTAGTTCATTCTTGAACATCATTCCGTAAAATTGATAGCTAACACACGACTTATATGACTTCAGAAGCCCTTGAACATACTTATACGCATTCTCGTTGAGATGAAATATTTTCTTCTCAAACATACGTTTGGTATCTTCCTCTCCGATTCTGTAATTATCGGTAGCAAGAATAAACTTGATTTTCTTGTCACCATAAATTTGGCGTAAGGCACGTATCACTCCTTCTTTATAATGCTCAATGCCATCGATGATGCTTTTAAAACTGGATGTAGTCAGCTTGGAAGCGGCTTTACACTCCACAACAAAAATGGCATCTTCTCCAACGGCGAGCATATCGATCTGTTTATGGTCACCTTCTCCGTCTCCCCACTTGATTTCAAGATGATCGTCACGATTCAAGTTTCGAAAGCCAAGGTCATAAAACAATGACCATATCCTATCTTCGAATGCCATGCAAACAGGCTTAGGTCGTTGCATCCTAACCTTCGTTTTCAGTATCACAACCTCTACCCAATTCTGTTTTTTCCGCTCCTCTGCTTCATTAAAGGATACAGAGCATTCTTCATAAGGCTTTTTCTTGGCCTTATATAACGCCGCAAGTTTTTTCTCATCCGAGCACATATGCTCTTTGATTCTCATCATTTGTTCTTCGGTCAATCGTGCCATTTTTTGTCTATTGTTGTGGAGGTTGATAGTTTGTTATTAGTACTTCCTTAGGCCGCCGTTGAGTGGCATTATATGTATTTATGAATCTTGTGACTTCTATTCTATTAATAATGTAGCCATTATACAGGTTGTCAAAATACGATTGTCCATCGGAGCTCCGGCTGTCAGAGTTGCTTAGCATAAAATGCCACCCTCGACGATCGATATAGTCGCACATTTCCTTCAATCGCTCTTGATGGGAATCGTTGAATCCCGTACGGTCATACATCGTAAACATATTGCCTTTTTCAACAATTGGTCTGTAAGGAGGATCTAAATAGAAAAAAACATGCTCCCGCAGAAGTCTTCTTCCCACGGTTTCGAAGTTGCCCTGCAAGATGTCTACCGTTTGAAGAGCGTCGTGAATCTCCCATAGATTCGATTCATTCAGAATGCGATGATTTTTGTATTTACCATGAGGGACGTTGAACTCTCCTTTGGTGTTTTCCCTATATAGTCCGTTAAAACAAGTCTGATTTAAGAACAAAAAAAGTATTATTTTTTGGCAATCGATCCCATCCATATCATTGAAAGTCTTTCTGGATGTATAATACATTTGTTTCTGTTCTTCATTGCTGAGAGCATTATAAATAGATTCCATCTCCTTAAGTCCTGAAATAATGGGGCCGGGATCATCTTGTACAAAACGGTAAGCCTCAATCAAGACATCATTTATGTCATTTATTATGACTCTCGTTATATTATTATGGTGTTCAAGCATATGACATAGAACAGCTCCTCCACCAACAAAAGGTTCAACGTACGCTACATTTTCCCATTCATCGAAGTCAGCAGGAAGCCGTTGCTCAATTTCTTTGAGCAACCTCGTCTTACCTCCAGCCCATTTGACAAACGGTTTCATAGTCTATAAATCATTTTTTAATTTGTAAAATTAATAAATTTTTCCAAAATGGCAGTGGAACATGTCGTATTTTAGGATAAATATATTGTAAAGCATATTTGGCATAACCCACTGCCGTTTAACACCTTTAATAAACCGCAGCAATTACTTATCAGCCCCGATGCGGTAGGAGCAGAGGTCGGCGTTGAGGTCGGCACAGTTGACGTAGAGTTTGCGGCCGATCTGGGAGTAGGGGTTGACGCGCTGAGCACGGTAAGTTCTGCCATGTCTTAGGCGAGAATCCGAGCAGCTTCCGCAAGGCTTAGGATTCTTTCTCCGCTATGCTCCGAGATCGGTTTTCGGTTTCGATGAGAATTTTTCTATCTTCTTGGTGATTGCGTATTTACTAATTTTTTTTAATAGTGGATAATACGGCGGCTATATCTTCTGACGACATTCCTTTCAGAGCGTTTTGAAGTGTTAAAAATAAAGAATTTCACACGTAAATTTGCACGTAAAAAAGTGTTTGAGTTATATTTGCAGCGGGATTGCGTGCATAAAAAAGTATTCCAAAAGTAGGGGCATTCACCGTATTCCAACTTTTCCAATAAAAATTATATAAACATGAAAAAATGGCTTGTATATTTGCTTGGCATCATAACCGGCATAGTTCTGACGTTCGCTTTTGCATTTTATGTCAACCGGTCCAAGAATTCCGGAATTATTGGTCTTGAGTTGTTCAACGAACCGGAAGGCTATATGGAGTACTCACAGTTTGAGGTATTTCAGGTTGTGAAAGATGGATGTGCACTGGCTCATGCTGATGGTTCTTTTGGTGCAATCGTGTTTATCCTGCCTGATGAAAATCATAAGTTCTATGATGATCAAAAATTGGCACTTGGCGAAAATCAACGCGCCTTGCGTGTAGGTACATACCAATACGACACTCAAATGGGCATTGGAAAAACAGTTCCGGCCATAAGAATAGTTGACGGTGTGAAATCACCCAAAGCAAATGTGTCTAAAGATAATTCCGGGATAACGTTGTTCGACAAGCCAGGTGAATGTGTAAGCCGTAAGAATTTCGAAATTCAGAAAGTTCTGGAATCCGGTGATGCCATAGCAAAGGAAATCCGTGAAGTCAGTTATGGATATGTATTTACATCTGATTTAGAAGTTTTAATGTTGGCAAAAGATGGTAATACTTTTTATGACAAACAAATAATCAATGTCCCTAACGGGAAATGTGCAAGACAAATTGGCTCATATAAGTACAAGCAATACGGAAAAACCAAAGTTATCCCTATAGTTGAAATCAGACAATAGCCCGGAAGATTTCAGCCATAGCTTATACCGTTTGCAAACACAATACCCTCAGATTTTCAGGAATATCCGGTGTCTGTACATGTACTGGAGCAGGAGCAGCAGGATTGAGTAGTTGCAGAATGTGAGCCAGCAGGGGTACAGATCTCCCATCAGTGGTTCGAGTCCGAACGTGAGCGAGCGGGCTATCGAGCGGAAATCTACTATTTCGCCCACGCAGTAGGCCGTGATTGCATTCATCCCGTATATCCTGAGCCAGCCTAAGCCATATCTGTAGCCTTTGCAATCTACCACATAGTAGAACAACGCCATCAGCAAAAAGCAAAGTCCGCCGGAGAGCAGTGCCATGCTCCCGCTCCAGATGCGCTTGATCACCGGTGTCTCGACACTCCACAGAGCAGCTACTGCGACGAGGGCCACACCTACGCATGCCATCCTGAGCGCGGCATTGGGCTGCCGGCTGCCGGCATTTTTCATTATGTAGCCGGCAAAAGTACCAAGCATAACCGTGACGCTGAACGAAAGTGAGGTAAACACCCACGTATACGTCGGATCGCCCCGGAAACGTCCAAGTACGGCCTCATCTATCACGTTAGCCAGATTGCCCTCGCACGAGAAATCGCCCCACAGACTCATCGGCAATGAATAGGCCAGCAGCAGCCCAGCCGTTGCCACTATACGCCGACTCTGCCTGCGGATGTTCAGTATTATGACGGCTGATACGGCGTATCCTACAGCTATCGCCTGCAATGTGTTGGTATAGATCGTGATACGTCCGGCGTCGAGCGCAAGGAGGTTGCCCTGCACGACCATTCCAAGCAGAAAAAGCACACTGAAACGCACGGCCACGTGCCTGTAGGCCGCAGCGAACTGCCGTTCTCTCTGATATTTCGAAAACGAGAATGGCATCGACACTCCTGCCATAAACAAAAATAATGGCATCACGAGATCCCAGCACCTGAATCCCTCCCACACCTCATGGTCGAGTTGATGAAGCACAACGTTGAGCCAGGGCCAATCCAACGCATGCCCTAACTCCCACACCACAGGTTGTAGGAAAACGAGCATAAACAGATCGAGTCCGCGCAGTATGTCGAGCGATGCAAGGCGTGATGTATGGGATTTCATGGCTGTTGGTGGATATGTAGGGCTTGAATGCCAAAATTAGATAAATTGTTTGGGTTACGCAAGCCTATGTGCATGGGATGATGCCTCAAAAGGAGTGTCCGTAAGGACACCACATAGTCCTCCATGCCTACCGGGCACACCTGCGCTATCGCTACGGTGTACCCGGTTACTACTAAATCAGCGTCCTCCGGACGCCCCACCCCTACTGCACAATCCGGTGAGTGCCCGCAGGCATCCACACCATATCATAGAGTGTCCGGCATGGCAGCACCAACCGTAGAGGACGACAGCAGGACATCATGACCACCCCAGAGTATATGCCTGGCACAGGGACATCCTCGCCGGAGTGCCCCTGTCCGGGCCATAGCGCCAGGAGACGACCCTATGCCATGCAGGGAATACCTGACGCTGCGACGCCCTCGCCGGAGTGCCCCTGTCCGAGCCATAGTGACGGGAGATGACTGCATGCACCATAGAGTGTGTATGACATAGATATCTGCTCACATCATAGACGAGTGACGCTGGGCCACATGACCATCAGCACAGTACATCTGATATAGCGGCACACCTCGCAAGGAGCGGCTGAGATGACTGCACCACTTGCCGAGGAAGTGTCCGATAGGACACTGATTAATTAGTAACCGGGTACACCGAGCCTATGGCGAGGTGTGCCCGGGGTGGCCTATCACG
>OFGR01001574.1_pt1 | contig 17758 bp, 21 predicted proteins | sample 1521811 | NCBI WGS metagenome assembly OFGR01 (sample SAMEA3504098, study PRJEB24116) | mouse gut metagenome | biome: mouse gut; feature: mouse-associated habitat; material: faeces | place: Denmark | collected 2011
GGATGCGGAAGCGGCCAGTCCGGGGCTTGGGGCGGAGCCCCAACAAGCGTGCCGGGATGTCCAAAAGGATATCCCGGCACATTGCTTGCCGCTACCATGGCACTCTTCCAACATCTATCTCATAAAAATTGAATTTCCAAAATCGAAAAGAAATTAAGAGAAACTATGCTATAATTCATATACGAGGTGTTTGTGATGTTCTTTGTGTATGGAGAGAAAGAAATATCTTATTTGAAGGCCAAAGATAAGCGACTGGGTAATACCATTGACCAAATCGGGCTTATCGACCGGGCTGTGGACACTGACCTGTTTTCTTCCGTCGTTCATCATATCATTGGACAGCAAATCTCCACCACGGCCCAGGCCACATTGTGGAAACGCTTGAATGAACGTCTGGGGAGCATTACGGCAGACACAATCCTCGCCCTTGGCCGGGAAGAATTGCAGGCGGTTGGAATGACGTTCAAAAAGGCCGATTACATTTTGGACTTTGCCGAGAAGGTTCAAGGTAGAACCTTTGATATTGAGGGTCTTGACAGGCTGACCGATACAGAAGTGATAAAGGAGCTTTCAGCCTTGAAAGGTATCGGTGTTTGGACAGCGGAAATGATTATGACATTTTGTATGCAACGGCCCGATGTTGTCAGCTTTGGTGACTTGGCTATTCATCGGGGTATGCGTATGCTGTACCGGCACAGAAAGATTGACAGGGCAAAGTTTGAAAGATACCGCAAGCGGTATTCCCCCTATGGGACAGTGGCAAGCCTTTATTTATGGGCAATCGCTGGTGGAGCCATCCCGGAATTGACCGCCCCAATGCCAAAGAAGGTGACAAAATGACTGAGCAGGAGATGTGGGAAGCTGTCATTCAAAATGATTCCAGCTATGACGGTGTGTTCTTCTATGCTGTGAAAACAACAGGGATCTACTGCCGCCCCTCCTGCAAGTCAAAGCCACCCAAGCGGGGAAATATTTGCTTTTTCTCAACCGCACAGGAGGCCCGCGATGCGGGGTTTCGTCCCTGTAAACGATGCCGGAGCGATTTAATTGACTACCACCCTATGAGGGAAATAGCAGAAATGGTAAAGGGAAAAATAGACCATGCGTTTGCCGAGCAGGAGAAACTCAACCAGGGACTAACAGAAATTGGCCTCAGTTCACGGAGGGCTGTGGACGTTTTCAAAGCCGAATATGGCATGACGCCAAAAGCATATTCTGATTCTCTCCGTTTGAAGGAGGCCCAGCGGCTTTTGCTGGATACCGACACAAAGGTGATCGACATCGCCTATCAGGTCGGTTTTGGCAGTCTGACAGCATTTTATAGTTTTTTCAAAAAAGAGACCGGGAAAACGCCCGGTGAGTACCGTAAGGAGGGCATAAAACATGAATAGCTATGCGGTTTATCCGTTTCCCTTTGACCAGCTCAAAATTGGATGCCAAGACGATGCTGTTACCCTCCTTATGCGGACAAGCGAGCCGATCCGTAATGAGGGGAGGACAGCATTGACCGATATGGTGTTTCAGCAGGTCACGGAGTATCTGAACGGCCAGCGCCGGGAGTTTGATTTTCCTTACCTCCTCCGGGGTACAGAATTTCAGCAGAAGGTGTGGCAGGCATTGTGCGCCATTCCTTACGGAGAAACACGTACTTATGGGGAAATTGCCGCCGCAGTTGGAAACCCCAAGGCTTGCCGGGCCGTAGGTATGGCAAATCATCAGAACCCGATTTTAATTGCCGTCCCTTGTCACCGGGTCATTGGTGCGAATGGCAAGTTGGTGGGCTATGGCAGCGGCCTGGACATGAAAGAATCGCTGCTTCAGTTAGAGAAAAAATTCACTCAACAGGAGGAACTATTATGAGCAACATCGTCGTTCTATTTGAAGTTAAGCCCACAAAGGAGGGCATGAAGCGATACCTTGACCTTGCTGCCATGCTGAAGCCCCTGCTCTCAGGTTTTGGCGGCTTTATCCGGGCTGAACGGTTTTCCAGTCTGAACGAGGAGGGGAAACTGCTTTCCATGAACATCTGGACGGACGAGGCGGCGGTGGAGCGATGGAGGAACACCGTCGAACACCGTATGAGCCAGCAAGAGGGGCGAGAGAAGCTCTTTGAAAGCTATAAGATTACGGTCTGCTCTGCGCTGCGGGAATACACCGATACAGACCGGGCGGAGGCTCCAGCGGATTCTAATAAATATTTCTGAGCGATGTCAAAAAATGACCAAATCTCACATCCCCCCTTGACAGCACCTTTAGAAATACGCTCTTGGCAAAAGTCCTGTGGATATAAATTCAGCAAAGCGAATGAAAATTCTTTGTCGTGGGCTTGACATATGGGTGCCGGAGGGAGTGCGGGGTGATGTTGGGCAACTGCTCCTTGTGCTGCTTGTTGTACTTCTTCACAAGGCCCCTAATCATGTTGTTATAGTCCATGCCCACTTTCGGCGTCCCGTCCCTTTTGAGAAACAGGAAGTTGGTGTACCCGTCCACCGTGATGGTGGTTTTCTTTCCCCGATTCTTCAGCACCCGCTTCAACGCCCGATAGACCGGCTCACTCATAGGGATTTCCCGATAGCCGCTCTTGGTCTTATGCCCTCCAACGGCAAATGCGAAAGCAGAAAATGGCGCTCCACCGGCGGGAGCTGTGCTATCTCTCCCTGGTGCCGACAGCGGGGATTCTGTTCGGACAGGTGATCTCCCGGTTGTTGGTGGAGTTCAAAGACGGCATTCTACTCCAGCTCTACGAGCGACACCCGGCGTTTTTGGCGGTAATCCCGGTGCTGGCCCTGCTGTTCTACGCCGGGGCCTATCTGACCATCGCTTTTCAGCAAGGTATGGCTGCGCTCCGGGAGGAACAGGCCACACACTATATGGAGTACCAGCAGACACAGGCGATCCGGGCGCGTATCCATGAGGCGGAACAGTTCTACACCCGCATCCGTGGGTTGAAACACGAAATGCGTGGCCACCTGACCAACGTCAAGGGTCTGGCGCAGAGCGGCGAGTATGCCAGCCTGGAGGACTATATCGCCAAAATGGACGAGAGTATGAGCGGTTTTGAGCTGACACTCCAGACAGGCAACCCGGTCACGGATGTAATCATAGCCCCGTTTCACGCTGTCTACATACCGCTTTAAGACGGTTTCCCGGCTCATCACGTTCACCAGCCCTACCTCTACGGCGGACAGGGTTCGGTTGCCGGTACAAAGTCAAAGCCCTCATGGTGGTGCATGACTTCCTCATGGCCGTGCCAGTCGATGTCCGCCACGATTTCGTTCATCACCGTAGCTAGGGTCAGCTTCAGGTCGTGGGGCTTGCGCTGGCCCAGCATTTTGGTCAGATCACCCTGGGGGTCTACGTCCAGCATCAGGACTTTTTTACCTTCCAGCGCAAGACCGGCCCCCAGGGTGTAGACAGTCGTGCTTTTGCCAACTCCGCCCCTTTGATTTGCTACGCTTATCACTTTCGATTTCGCCATTTTGGGGGTTCCTCCTTTCACAGATTTAGCCGCCTGCGGCGAAACAGACGGCTACGTACGGGCATGGAAAAAGCCGCCTATTCCTTTTGAGAATAAGCGGCGTATGAGCCTATGTATATCATTCTTGACCTGTGTTTCGATATGCCTGCCATTGATTGCGGTATTTTTGATGTGCTTTCCCCCAGGAAAGCATTTCCTTTACAAGTGGTATCATACTTCTGCCGCGCTTGGACAGGGAATAACTTACGCGGGGGGGTACTTCTGGATATGCGATCCGAAGGATAATACCTTCATTCACCATTTCCTGGATAGTTTGAGTCAGTACCTTTACAGAAATGCCAGACAGGGCGCTTTTGATCTCCTTAAAACGCAGTTCTCTGTTCATCAGCTCATAAAGAATGAGCAATTTCCATTTTCCAGAGAAAACATCTGAAAAACACATCAGGGCTTCTCGTTCCACAGTACGGTTATATCCTCACACAGCAGAAACAGGCCGTCTACCGTATGTGCGGCAACCGCCCTGGATAAGGTATTCATACAAACCCACAGTTTGATTGTTCATGGCGGATCCATCCTTTCCTGATTTTGGCGGCGCAAATGGAAAACCGCCACGCTCATTATGCAAAGAACGCGGCGGCTTTACAAATCGTACCTTTTTTAGTTTTGCCGTCAGATGCTTTCACACCATTTTACGCCAATTTTACACCAACAGGCTAAAAAAGCCTAAAGGTATGTAAGCTTTTATAAGACCCTGCAAATCCGCACCCCCTTGAAGCACAGCCGTTTCTGTTGCGGTACGGCCATTTGCGCCGGGGTGCGGTTTCGGAGTAGAATTAGTACGCACAATTTTGTGGTATAGCCACCGGGAAGTAACCATTGACAGTTACCGGGAGGAAACAATTGTGTGATTTCAGGGGGTTCCGGCTTTTAGGCGCCGTTAGAAAATTGACAATATGCTCAGCAGCGAGGAATTTTTTCGCCGGGCAAATCAACGCGGCTCGGCGGAAAAAGGCCCGTCGATTGGGCGTGTTGACAATTTTCAAACAAGCCCTAGCCGGAAGGAAAAAGTTTTTCCCGCGCCTTGACCCCGGCGGGGAGGATAGGGTAAAATAGGGCTGTACAGCAATTTGGAAACCAAAATAGGAGGATGCGTTGATGGAGGTAAAAGCCTTGCCCGCCTGCCCGGTGGAAACCACGCTGACGCTCATCAGCGACAAGTGGAAGGTACTCATTATCCGGGATCTGCTGCCGGGGACAAAACGGTTTGGGGAACTGAAAAAATCCATCGGCAGCGTGAGCCAGAAGGTGCTGACCTCCCAGCTCCGGCAGATGGAGGAAAGCGGCCTGCTGATTCGGACAGTTTTTCCCGAGGTTCCGCCGCGGGTAGAGTACACATTGACGGAGCTGGGCCGGAGCTTGAAGCCGGTTTTAGACGCGATGTGGAGTTGGGGGGAAGAATATAAGGCGAAAACAAATTAGCCGCCGTTTTAAAATTGGCGGTGCGCCAGCGGGGAGGGTTTCCCGCCGCCGGGCACACATCTGTCACCTTCCAAATTTCCGTCATTTTACAGGGAATAATTGCCTATATTGCGCCATAATAATGGCTGGCCGGCATTAATATTGACATACCGGCATTCTTATACTATAATGAGACGCTTGATTGGACCATCATAGAAGGAGGCGGCAGCATGAAGCAGTTTTTCGGCATGAGCCAGCGGGGAAATCTCGATGAAGCGCTTCAGGGCCTTTATCGTCCGCAGTTCATCATGTTATTATCCAATAACGACCAGTTTGAAAGCCATGTGGCGCTGCTGGAGAAGCGTTTCCCCGGCATACCCAGCATCGGATGCATCGGTATGAGCTATCAGACCGGCGTGGTGGAAAATGGCGTTGGCGTCATCGCCTTTTTGGACGGTGTCACTGCCGTTGCCAACGTGTTGGAGCAGGCGTCCACCATGCCGATCAAATACATACAGCGCCTGGAGCAGGATATACAGGCGCTGGGCGGCTCCAGCCGGGACACCGTATGTATTGACTTTTGTTCCGGCAACGACGCCTGTGTGCTCACCACTATTTATACCGCCCTGCGCAAGCGGAACATCTCCCTGGTGGGCGGCACCGGCGACCAGGGTCGCGTAGCCGCCAACGGGCGGGTATACCAGGACGCGGTGGCCTATGCTTTGGTGCGGAACCAGAACGGCCGGGTAAAGACCTACAAGGAGAATATTTACCACCAATTGGGAAATTACCGCTTTGTGGCCTCCAACACAGATCGGGCCAATTACATCCTGGGAGCCCTGAACGGCAAAAGCGCCAAGCAGGTATACAAGGATATCCTCCATGTCTCTGATGAGGAGATACTCACCCGGACCTTCCAGAATCCCTTTGGCAAGCTGAACGGGGACGATACCTGCATCATCTCCATCAAAGAGGTCAACGGAAACGCCTTGGCCTGCTTCCGGCAGGTAAACGACTCCGACGTACTCATTTTGCTGGAGCTGGGCGACTACCGGGCTATTGTGCAGGATACCATCCGCCGGATCTGCCAGGATTTCCCCCGCCGGTCGGCCGTCTTCTCGGTGAACTGCCTGTTCCGGTATAAGCTGTTCTCACAAGAGGGCTATATGCAAAACTATCTGCGCGATATGGCGGCATTGGGCAGTCATGCCGGCTTTGTGGGGTATGGCGAGCACTATAATAACCGCTTTGTTAACCAGTCCATGACCTGCGTTGTCTTTGAATAAGGGGGTGCGCGTCTATGTTGTTTCGTAAAAGAAGCCGGCAGTCCGGCCAGCCCCAGCAGGAAAAGAGCCTCTACCCGGTGCTGCATGTGGCAGGCAGCCTCAAGGAATACCAGCAGGAACTGGTGAAAAAAGAGGTATCCTCCCTTTGGGAACTGAGCCAGGTGGGCACTTCCTTTGGCGGCGTGATGAAAGAGGGCGACCAATTCCAGGCAAAGCTTCAGGAATTGGATCAGTCCTTCGCCAACATCAACGGGACGGCGGAGCAGTTCAATCATGTGCGGGGGGAGATTGACCTGGCGGTGTCCGATGCCCGGGAGCAGATGGCTGTGCTGGAGCAGACCTCAACGCAGGTGCAGCAGTCCTATGAGGCCATGGCGGAAACCTTTGCCCTTCTGGAAAACGCCATCAGGGAGATCCAGCAGTCCATGGGCAAAATCGCGTCCATCGCGGAACAGACCAACATCCTGGCCATCAACGCCTCCATTGAGGCCGCCAGGGCGGGCGCCGAGGGCCGGAGCTTTTCTGTGGTGGCAACCCAGGTAAAGCAGCTGGCCGAGGAGATCAAGGCATTGACCGGCGAGGTGGACGGCGGCGTAAACGAGGTAGAAACCCGGGCCAACGAGCTCAGCCAGAGTATTTCCACCTCCCAGCAGACCTTGGGCCAGAGCTTGGACATTGTGGCCCAGACGGAGGGCAGCTTTGAAAAAATAATAACGGTTGCCGAGGGGGCGACGTCCGTGCAGGCCGGGATCTCCGGCGTCATCGACGTATCCCGGCAAGAGCTGCAAAGCCTGCGCCAGTTCTTCGACAAAATCAAGGAACGGTATCGGGAGGTGGTCGCCCACATTGAGTCCGCCAGCCAGCTGGGCACCACAAAGAGCGCAATGTTTGAGGATATGGACAACATGATTTCCCAGATCCCGCCCCTTGTCAACGATATGGAATCCAACGCCTGAGCCATACGCCGCATCGCTTCACCTGCCTCCTGATGGAAAAACGAAGCCCACCCCGGGTAATGGGGTGGGCTTTGTTTTTGGGCCAACCCAACCCCCTCAGAGGCTCCGGGGCGCAGCCCCCCGGATAGGCAGTATGCACAGTTCATGTCCGCTAAACTTGTATATTTTGCTCATTTTTACTCGAACCCTTGACAAAAGCATCGAAATCACTTATAATCCCGCTTGTCAAGCTGGAATTATTTTCTGGCTTGATATCCCCATCGTAAGTGCTGATGTAACACATGTGTTCATGTAGCCGGATGCCCATAATCTGCCGGACAGATATGAGGGAAGGGACAATACAGTGCCGTTCTTCCGTCAAGGGAAGATGGTTCTTTTTGTCATTTCTTGCGTCTCTGTTTCGGCGGAGACGCAATTTTTTTGTCAAAAATTTGTGATGAGGTGAAAAGAAATGACAACACTAACCATTCCTGCAAAGTCCTTTCGCCGTTTTGACGATCCCCGCGCCCAGGGGCGGCCAGGGGAGTACCCGGTCAAATACCGTTTTTACGCCCCTGTGGACAGCATCCCGGCCGAACTGCTGGACTGGATGGCCACCAACCCCCGGGATCAAAATTTGAACACAGAGACCGCGAAAATCATCCTCGGCTCCCTCCTGGATGACGCCGACCCCTGCTTCCACCTGTGGAACCGCGGCATCCTGATCTCAGCGGAAAAGGTCACCTTCGACAACCGGAGCGGTCTTGTGACCCTGTGCTTGGATAATACCCAGCTCCACGGGAACATTGACGGCGGCCATACCCTTCGGATCATTCTGGATTGCAAAAAAAAGGTCGCGGATGGGGAACTGGAAAAAATGCCAAGCCAGTATGTGGAGATGGAGGTCATCACCGGGCTGACCTCCCCGGAGGGGCTGGCCGAGGCGCGCAACACCAGCGTCGCGGTGGATCTCAAAAGCATGGAGGAGCTGCGCCATAGCTTTGACGTCCTCAAAGGGATTTTGGACGGCTGTGTATTTGACAACGGCCAGCGGCTCCTGGACCATATTGAGTTCCGGCAGAACCAGATGCGGGCGGCAAAGGAGCAGGCCCCCAATACGGCGCAGCAGGACGGCACAGCCCAGCCGCCCCTGAACTGGGTGGATGTGCGGGAGATCATTTCCATCCTGAATATGTTCAGCCAGGTGCTGTATCCAAACGACAACCTAAAAGGGGTCCAGCCCATCCAGTCCTTCAGCGGGAAGGAAGTGGGTTTGAAAAAATTCCTTCAAGCCGGGCTGGAGCAAGGGGCGCCGGATGAGGACTGCCGGAAGGCGCGGGAGGACCTCCTGCGGAAAATGGCCCCTATCATCCCGGACATATTCCTGTTGTGGGACCATATTGAGTGTAATTTTACCGACGCCACCCGTCAAATCAACAAGCGCTACGGCAGCCGCCGCTACGCGAAGGGCAGCAACCCCAAAGCGCTGCTCTCCAGCCAGCCCCTGGACCATGTAATCCCCAAAGGGATCATGTACCCGGTGGTGGGCTGCTTCCGGGCACTTGTGCGCGTGAATCCGGAGGGGCTGTACTATTGGGTATTCCCCCCCATCGACGCGTGGGAGGACATGAAAGCAACCCTGGCTTCCTACGTCATGGATACCTCAGAGGAGCTGGCAAACAACCCCGCAAACATCGGCCGGTCCTCCAACCTCTGGTCCAACCTGTTCAGCAACATGTATGTGTACGCCCTTCAAAAGGAAAAGGAGGCGGAGCATGACAATTGTTGACGCAATCAGGGCCGTTCTGGAAGGCGTTCCCGGCGGGCTGTGTACGGGGACAACGTACTTAAGAAAACCGGGATAAACCGGGAAGGGGCGGGAAGGCATAAGAAAACCCGCTATTTCAGCGGGAAACAGGGCATTTTCAGCCGGGACGGGCCCGCGAGCGGGGCTCGGATTATTGGACAAGTTGAGACGGGAGCGTCGGCGTGGTCGGTGCTCTTTTTTTGCGCCCAGGACGCCCCAGGAACGGCGGCAGCGGGGCCGGGCATATCACAGCCCCGGAGCCGGGAAAGCCCTGTATATCAAGGCTTACAAGGCAGGAGGGCCGCTCCACCCGCCCCGGAAGTCGCAGCAGCAGACCAAAGAGGGCGGGCTTTACGGCCCATGGTGAGATTATAGCAGACGAGCTCCAGAAAAGCAAGGGGGCGGGCCGTGCAAACAGGGCGTTAAAACGTGCAGAAATTAACACCCACCCCGGAAAAGGGCTGTTTTGGGCCCTCCATCACTGGGGATCACGCCGGGCGGAGCCGTTACAAGCCGTTACTTGGGCTGTGCAGCCTGGCGCGACGCCGTGCCCCGGAGTGCCAAAATCACCCCAAAGCAAAGGGACATTTTCGCAAAAATGCCGTCACCTTGTCCCATTGGTTGCGCCGCAACAGTTCCCGGCTTTTTGAATCCCAAAAACTTTAGCACGGCAAAGGGACAAAGAAAAGATTAAGAATTTAATCAAGCAAGCGCAAAAAATCAGGCGGTTTCGTCGTGGGCTTCATGGCCTTCGGCGGGGCCGCTTTTTTCGTTGCTCCCGTCGAAATATGTCGAGTAAATAGACCCCTTCTTTTTCTCGACGTGGCGCTTGTACTTGAGATGGACAATGTCGAAAATGTCCTCCTGTTCCAGGGAGGGCAGGAGCCGGAACATGGCGACAAGATCGGTCTCCAGGCTGGAGAGAGGGCTCCCGTCGCAGGTGAGCCCTTGCTCTTGCTTAAAATCATCCAACTGGCGAAGCCCGTCGTCCTCGCCACCCTCTTTTTTGGGCGATAGCTCAAGCAAATAATCAGCCGAAACCTCAAAAAATTGGGCAAGTGAGCATAGTGCAGTATATCCGGGCTTAGATTCACCGCTCTCCCACGAGCTTACATTCCCCCCGGAAACTCCTATTGATTTAGCTAATTTGCCTTGCGAAACGCCGGATTCCGCCCGTAATTGTTTAAGAATATCTGAAAACATATTTCCTCCTCAAAAATTCGGGTGATTGCCCTAAAAACTATTGACATCACCCTAATATTAGTGTATAATGGCGATTGGATTAAGAAGTTAATCAACAATAGCATATCACACCCCACCCAAAAAGGAAAGCACAAAAAGGAGGCGGCACATGAGAAACGGCAAGAAGCCCACGCGGAAGCAGAAAATCAGGCTCGGGAAGGCGGGCCTTGCCCCGGAGAATTGGCTCGTGGTCAGGCAAAAGCCGAACGGCGAGCTCGTGATCCTCCACAAACACACCGACACAGTCAGGGTCGTCCTGCCGTTGGTCGGCTGACCCAAACAACAGGAAGGAGCAGCAGCACATGAAAGACGAGTACATTTTGAGCCGGATCAAGAACCTGGAACGGAGCCTCCGGTGGCAGGAGAAAAGCCTGGAACAATCCCGCCTCGCCCTCGTTGAGCGGGCCAGCAAATGCACCGCCGAGCAGATCGCCCATGGATGGCTCGAGAGCGACATCAATCAGATTGGGCGCGAGGTTGAGGAGGTCAAGAGCCTCCGCGACCAGATCAAGCTCCTGGAGCACCTCTTGAAAAACGTCGAGTAAGCCGAAACGCCCGCCCAGGGCGTCGCCGGGGGGCGTCCTCCCTCGGCCTGACAATGGCAGGACGAACAACAGGAAGGAGCAGCAGCACATGAAAGAAACCAGCGCAAACAAATATTTTTACACCTTTGGCTCTGATCCCGGCTACCCCTATCAAAACGGATGGGTCGAGGTTCACGCCACCACCCGGGAAGAAGCGGATCGGAAATTTCGGGCCAGATTCCCAGATCGACCTGGGCACGAGGGCATCATGAACTTTGCTTTCTCCTACAGCGAGGAGCGATGGGCCGAGATGAACCCAGAGCAGACTTGGCACGGCTGGAAATGCTGGGAAATTATCGAATAAAAATCAGCCGAAACGCCCGCGCAGGGCGTCGTCGGGGGGGCGTCCTCCCCCGGCCTGACGATGGCAGGACGAACACTTTAGGAAGGAGCAGCAGTCATGAGAAAAATGAAGAAGATCAACGGGTTCCTCGTGGTGCGGTTCAACGACCGGGAAAAGCGCGTCTATCCCGATCTCGGCAGCTTCGGCGTCATCGACGCGGAGCAGTATGTGGGCGACATCGACCTCGACCTGGGCGAGATGGAGTACACCGACGCCGAGACCATCGAGATCGCCGTGGAACAGGCCCGGGGACTGAACGCCGAGGAGGACTACGGCGAGAAGCCCACGACCTACGCCGTCATCACCGAGACGGCGACGACGTCCCGAGAGGAGGAGGTCGCGCCGAAAGCGATGGCCCTCTCCTACGAGGAGCAGCTCAAGACACAGATCAAGAGCAAGCACTAAAGCCGCCCAAGGCGATAAGTCCCTCTCCGTTGATATCGACCTGATGATCGTCGGCGGCATCGTGGAGGATGGCGTGGAGCCCGTTTAACGCACACCGCGCCCTCTCAATATATTTAAGAAAAAAACGGAGGTATTAACACATGGAAGGCCCGAAGAAAAGCGAAGGCACCACCCCCGCCGCCCCGGACACCGCCGAGGCCATGCGGCAGAAATACGGTAAGGTCTACAAGGTCGGCGTCAGCGTCCCGGTTGACGACGAGGCCGAGAAGGAGCTCTCCTACCACTTCAAGCGGCCCAGCATCCCCGTCTATGACCGCTTCGTCAAGACCATGTCCAAGATCGGCATCTCCAAGGCAAGCAAGACCTTCATCCTGGACTCGGTCGTGGACGAGGACAAGGAGCGCCTCACCGCCGACATGGAGGAATACCCCGGCATTTCCATCACCATCGGCAACAAGCTCGGCGAGCTGCTGGGCCTCGGGAACGATGTAAATTTGAAGAAGCTCTAAGGGGGAGGGTCGCGGGGATAAGGGAGAGCCTCACCGAAGCGGCCCTCCTGGAGATATACCGCTTTGTTCCCCCGCCCCTCTTAGAGCCTGTTTAAAATCTGGCGGAATGCCAGACAGGCGCGGATTTTTTCGCTGGGCAAGGCGATTTGACGCAGGAATACTTTGTGTATTTCAAGTCAAATCAACGCGGCCCAGCGGAAAAAGATGTGCCGGGATGGCGTTTTGATAGATTTTAAACAGGCTCTTAGAGAAATTTGATCCCGAGACAATCTCTGACCTCGATGAGCTGCTGGACTACCTTGCGAAAGCGCGATTCATCCAGCAGCTCGAACAGGACATCGTCGCCCGGGCAATCTCCGAGGTATTCACCCCGGATTGACCCGGGCGGCGCGGTCGTTCCTTCAGCAGCCTCCAAACTATACGCAGGAGGTGAACGGCAACAATATGAGTTTAGAGTCTGTTTTCAAGCTGTCCCTTGTTATGAACATGGTCGACAACCTCTCGGGGCCCATGGCAAACGTCGCCTCCCGGGTAGGGGCCAACGTGTCCAAGATGGACGCCCTCGGCGCTACCTTCGGCAACGTGGCGAAATCGGGGGCGGTCATGCAGGAGATGGGCTCACAGATCACCGGGGCCGTCCTTGCCCCGGTTGAGGCCACCTTCGAGACGCGCCGGGCGATCGGCGAGCTCGCTTCGCTGGGCGTCAAAGACCCGGAAGCCGTGGAGAGCGCGGCCCGGAGTTTCTCTGACCAATGGGCAGGGACGACGAAGGCCGACTTCATCAGCGCGGCCTATGACATCAAGAGCGGCATCGCCTCCCTCTCCGACGAGGGTGTCGCCCAGTTCACCGAGCTCTCGGGCCTTACGGCGAAGGCGACGAAGTCCACGATCGGGGAAATGACGTCCCTCTTTGCGACGGGCTACGGCATCTACAAGGTAGAGTGGGGAGGCACCGCCTTACCGCATTTCTGCGGCAGGTTTGCGCCACCCCCTCTCAGAACCGTGCTTACACCTCTCGATGTACACGGCTCGCCATCATTACTCCGTCTTACAAAACTTTTTCCGTGAATCAGCTTGTGGCAGCTTTCACAGACCACTAACGTTTTGCGCCGCTTGGCAATCATGATTTGCTCCCAGGGCTCCTTGCCCTGTAAATCTTTTACTTTACGGACGTGATGAATTTCGTAGTGTTCTGCGTCAACTGTGCCACATAACTCACAGATTTTTGCGGACAAACGTTTCTCAAACGTTGTCGTAGTATACGCAAAGCGCACAACAGCGTTTGAGATTTGGTCAGTTGGGTTCCAAACGTCCTTGCAATCGCGATATTTGGCAAAATAACAACGCTTTCGGCCCTGTTTTGTCTCATAGGGTATGCCCCAACCGCCTCGTCCATCTTTGTACTGTGCCCTGATTTTACTGATTTTGCTCTTGTGCTTTCCCGCAAGGGTTTTCAAGCAGCTATACTCCATTAGGTATGCAAAATAATCCAGTTTCCCGAAATTACTCGCTATAGAATAGTAGTTACAGATTCCCCGAAGTTCCGCATTATAGGCAGATACAATTTCAAGGTCAGTACATCGCAGCAAGGACTTTCGGCGCTCCGGCTTGATTCTGCCGTCCTCTGTCTGACGTATCACTTTATTGTCAAACAGAAAAGGCATGATTTTATCTTCAAATGGCACACAGAGTTCCACCATACCATTTAATGTCCTTTTGGTACGGCTTCCCGGCCCTCCGTGCTTAATTTGGCCGTTACGCCTGACCCGCACATCATAACCTAAAAATCTGGCATACTCATTGCTGTGGGTGATAAGCGTCTTTTCCTCACTGAGTTCCATTTTCAGCGTTCCCGCGATAAACTCCGACAACTGACGCTTGATTTGCGCACAGTCCTCTTTATTTCCGTTCACACCAATCAGAAAATCATCCGCATAGCGCACATATTTTAGCTTTTTATCCGTCTGCGATTTGCAGGGTGTTTTCAGCAGCTCTTTGCGCAATGTCCCCCGCCGATTTAACAGTTCGGACTTTTCATCGCCTTCGGCGGTTTTGAGTTTTTTGCGGATATATTCCAGTTTGCTGGCAATCTTCTGATATTCCGGCGTAAACTTCTTTTCTTTGGGCTTATCGAAATCCTTGGCGAGATTGACAACAAACTTGTCCAGCTCGTGCAGGTAGATATTTGCAAAAATTGGAGAGCAGATTCCGCCCTGCGGCGTTCCGCTGTATGTCATGTGGTACTGCCAATCTTCACAATATCCCGCTTTCAGCAGTTTCCAAATCAGCTTGATGAGCCGTGCGTCTTTGATTTTGCCGTTGATAATGCCCACCAAAGCCGAATGGTCTATGTTGTCAAAACAGCCTTTGATGTCGCCCTCCACAAACCAGCGGATACCATTGAAGCCCTTTTTGATTGACTTTAAGGCGGTGTGGCAGCTCCGATTGGGCCGAAATCCATGGGAGCAGTCCAGAAATACAGGTTCATATACCGCTTCCAATATCATCCGCAGAACCTCTTGCACCAGCTTGTCCGCAAAAGTTGGGATTCCAAGGGGACGCATTTTGCCGCTTTTTTTGTGGATATAAGTACGGCGGGCCGGATGTGGGGTATAGGTTTCATCGGAGAGCGTTTTGATGATTCGTTCTATCTTTGCCTTGCTGAAACCGTCCGCCGTGTCCTCGTTTACCCCTCGGGTTGACGCTCCATTATTTGCGTATAGGTTTTGATACGCCTGATAGTACAGGTCTGGACGAAGCATATACCGGTATAACCGTGTAAAAACCTCGTCCCTGTTCCTCGCAGAGTTTTGCTTGACATTCTCCAAAATCTCCATTGTTGGTTTCATTGTGAGGTATTCCTCCCTAATCGCTGTTGATTTTGGCATGTAATGACTGCCGCCCTTCGCCGTGTAAGGGTCATTATCCCTCTCATTGACTACTATGGCGGCTCCGTTGCCTTGCAGGATATTCAGACACAAATTGTCATAGCCGTTGTTCACCTCCCCATGGCATTCCTGTTTAGGCAATCCCCAGTTAACGTGATTAGTTGGTATGCGGATTGTCGGATATGCTTTCGCTTCTTTACCACTGGCTCTCCAGCGTGTCTTATGAGTTGATTGATAACCATTTGGGTGCCGACCATACCCAAATGTACTCATATCAGAGGTTTCAGGCACTTTCCTCTGTCCTCTTGGTAAAGGAAACTCGAAGCTCGCAATAACAAACCCAGTTCTATCCTCATATCCGCTTGACATCGCGGTTCAGTCGTGCCAAATTGCCTTTAGGCAACTTACCGCTTTCCTGCCATGCTATGTTCCCGTATCAGCTTTCGCCCCCCGGTCAGGCAGGTTGTCTCCCGCGTTATCTTACGGGGTAGTACCATTTTTCTACTTCTAATCACGCCCTATCTGGGCGCACGTCTGCCACCAGCACCTTGCCCTCCTCGGTGATACCCCGCAGGACGATGAAATGGCCGGTGGTGGTGAAGTGCCCCGGGGCCATGATGGCGATGACCAGCTTGCCCGATTCCAGCGCCTCCACCAGCTTTTTGCTGTCCTTGCCGATTTTGTCAACGGTGAGGCCGTAGTGCTCGCCGCCGTTGGGGATCAGGCTGTGGTAGCTCCCGTTGCCCTCACAGCGGTAGCCGTTTCGGACAGACCACTGGGCCACGTCATAGGGCGTTACCTTATTGTCCGTCATGGACGCCACCACCATGGCCAGGGCGGTGGGGCCGCAGCCCTCCCAGCCGATGGTGCCGGTGCGGCCATAGAGCTTATTGCCCCACCGGGCGTCTGTCTGATTGTAGTAGACCACGGGGGTGTCGGCATGAGCAAAAGTGACGTTCCCGTAGTCCGTGCCGTATTGGCCCAGGCCGTCGGTGTCGCCGGGGCTGACGCTCTGGCCGTCTGCCATCACCGAGTAGAGCAGGGCCGCCCAGTCTTTTTCCTCCTGGGTGAAGCCCAGCTTGTCCATGTAGGCGTCCGGCGACAGATCCCGAACCGAGATATGCAGGACGCGGTCTGTAATGGAAGCGGTATAGGTCAGCTTGTCGGAAAGCAGCTTTTCGATGGTTGGTTCGTCCATGACGTTGAGATCCTGCTTGTACCGAACGGAGCCGATGGCGATGAGCCAGTAGTGATTCACATTTCCCAGGGATTTTTCCACCGTGTAATCGTCGTAATCGGGTACATCCTCCGTCATAAAACTCGGAAGAATGCTTTCCACCAGCCGGTCAATGACAGATTGATTTTTCCGCTCAATGTTCTGATAGACCACCTCCAGCCCGTGGGCCGACGTGGTGAGATCCATGATTTCGGGTGTGGTAGAGCTGTCATAGCCGAAAAAGATGTTGGGCAGGGCGGTGAACACCAGCATGGGGATGAGCAGCAACAGGATCAGCAGCCCAGCCGCCAGCTTGACCAGGAAGGGCGCGGCCTCCTGGGCTGCGGCCAGGGCCGCGCCCTTGGCCCCGGTGGCGGCCAGGGCGGTGAGGATATGAGCCGCCGCCCTGGCCGTGCCGCCGTCCCGGTTTTCGTTTTCACCCACGGTTATTTCCTCCTCTCCTGTTGGGCTGCGGACGATGGGCAGGTTTCGCCCGCGTCGTCCGATTCTTGGCCGCCTGAGACTGCCCCGCCGCCTGTTTGCCGTTGGGCGCGGTTCCTGCCGGGCCGGACTGGGAGATGCCCCATTCACCGTTGTGCGGCTGGAACTGGAAGTGCGTCCCTGCGGGGCCGGGCTGGAGGGTGTGCCTCCTGGTGGGGACGTTGCTGTAGCCGGGGCAGCATTTCTGCCGGGCCGGGGCGCGGGTTCACTGGGCCGCTGGGTGCTGCGGGACGGCTTTCCTGCGAAGCCGGGCTGGGATATGCCTGGAGCGCCTGGAGCGCCTGGTGTTTTCGGGACAGCGCCCGAATCTTCCCGGCGGGTGGTGCGGGTCTTACCCGGCTTGGCCCCGGCTTTTGGAACCGCAGGTCCGCCGGGATGGGGTGCGCGGGAAGCCCCGGCCGGCGCTTTCGGCGCGGAGGAGGATGCCTTCCCACCCACGGTCACATTGGTCTGGGCGGAGGTCTGGCTAGTGCTGTTCACTGTGCTGCCGCCTGCGGAATGGGTGGATCGGGTGGACTGGGAGTGCGTTCCCGTTCCTGCCGCGCCGGGCTGAGGACTGTTGGGGTGCTTCGGCGCGGTGCCTTTCGGAGCCGTTCCTGCCGCGCCGGGATGGGACGCACCGGGCCGCTGGGAACTGCCTGCCCCCGCCGCACCAGGCGTAGGCGTGTTGGCCGCGCCGGAGGGCGGCACATAGCTTTGGGGGTGGCCGGTTCCAGGCCGCACAGAGCTTCTCCGGGTCTGCTGGGGTCGCCCGCCGCCCCGGGCAGTGTTCGCCGCGGCGCTGCTGGTATGCTTCTGCTGGGCGGATGCTTGGGACGTATTTTCCTGCCGGGCATTGGCCTGCTGGGCGGAACTTTGCTGGCCGGTGCTGTGGTAAGTGTACCTGCCGCCGCCATGCGTGCCGCCAAAGCTCTGGGAGCCGTCCCCGGCCCCGCTGTGCCGCCCACCGCCTCCAAAGGAGCGCCCGCCGCCAAAGGAATCGTCAGGCCGTCCTCCATCCTGCGCGCCGCTCCCAGAAGCCTGGCCGCCGGTGGAAAAGCGGGAGCCGTTGAAGCGGGTGCTGCCGGACTGCCTGCCGGGTCTCGTGCTGGAAGCGGATGCACCTA
>OFGR01001584.1_pt1 | contig 17706 bp, 15 predicted proteins | sample 1521811 | NCBI WGS metagenome assembly OFGR01 (sample SAMEA3504098, study PRJEB24116) | mouse gut metagenome | biome: mouse gut; feature: mouse-associated habitat; material: faeces | place: Denmark | collected 2011
ATTTCTCAAAACGCCATTTGGCGGGTCTTTTCCCGCCATGCCTCGTTGTGATTTCTTGAAATAAACATAATTATTTTTGCGAAATCCCGCTTTGCCTTGCGGGAAAATCCCCCGCCAACTGGCATTTTTCGAGATATTAAACAGGCTCTAAGAAAAGAGCTTCGGGAATTTCCCGAAGCTCTTTTTTTCTGCTTACGCTACGGCGGAGAAGGGGACGCGGGGGTCCTGACGCTGGGGTTGCTGTTCCGCCTGCTGGTTGTTGTCGGCCTTGGTGACGGTGCGGGTGGTGCCGCCGGAGACATAGGCCTTGCCGCACTCCGGGCAGATGGCGGTGTGGTAAGTGACCGACTGGCTGACCACCTTCCGATCGTCCTGACGGGCTTTGGCCTGCTCCCGGACCACGTGCTCGTTTTCGTGGCCCCGCACGGCGGAGGCTACCTGCTCGGGGGCGATGTTGGTAGGCGCCTTGAAGGACACGCCGGGGTCGTCGGAGCCGTCCTGGTACTTGCGCTCCTTGCAGGTCTGGCACTCGCCCTCTTCCATGACCTCCTGGGCGCTCTTGGCCTCCTTGACGGGGTCCGCACCCTGGGCGCCCGCCTTTTTCAGCCCGGCCAGCTCGGGGGCCTGGGCCTTGTCCGCGCCCGCCGCCTGGGCGGCGCCCTGCCGGGCAGGGTCGTCACCCATATATTTGATGCGCATGCGCACCGCCATTTCCACCGGGTCGGCCCCCTCCCGGATGTTCAGGGAGAACTGGCCGGGCTTCCTCTCGTCGCCGTTCACCGCCTTGACAGGGGTGACGGGCTGGACGGGGGCGCCGGGCTGGGCGGCCCTGCGGGCCGTCCACACTGCGGAAGGACGCTGGACGGACTGGGCCCTGTCCGGGCCCTGGGTCTGGGCGGCGCGGCTGGCGTAGGACGCGCCGTAGACACCGTAGGAGGACCAGGGGCTCATGGCGGAAATACCGTTTAGCATAAGATCACCTCATGGTATGGGAATGGGCAAACAAACCCTGATACCATTATAGCAGACGGGCGGGAAATTGCAAGCTATTTCCGGCGGGATCTGGGGTAGGGATCGCGTTCATCTGTCAGGCCCACGATATAGTCCACGCTGGTTTTGTAGAATTGGGCCAGCGTGACAGCCTCCTCCAGAGAAAGGGCCTTTACGCCACGCTCAGTTTTTGAATAATTGGACTGGTTGGTGCTCAAAAGCTCCGCAATCTGCTTCTGCGTTAAGTCGGCATCTTCCCGTAAATTACGAATTCTCAGGTACATATTCATCACCAATACCATGATACCCTAGGTTGAATTTACCTATTGACAAAAAGGTAAAATTTAACTATAATAGGATAAGGTGATGCGTATGACAGACTATAAACAGCTATATTTAAAGCTATTCAGCGCTTCAGAGGACGCAATCGAACGGCTAGCTGCGGTTCAGCGGGAGTGTGAGGAAATGATTATTTCTGACAATGATATTCCGCCGGAGAGAAAAATCACTGTACTGACCCGTGAAGATAAGGTATAAAAAATCCCCTCCAATATCCGGAGGGGATTTTTGTGCGGTTACAGCAGATTCGCCCGCTCCAGCCGCCGGCGGACGGGGACGGCCACCGCCAGCGCCGCAGCCATCTTGGCCAGGTCGAAGGGGATGAAGGGAATCACGCAGGCGGCCAGCGCCCTTTGCAGGTCCACCCCCGCCTGGACGCAGTACCATGCGGTGCCGAAGGCATACAGCACGGCGGTAGCCAGCACCATCCCCAGGAATTGGAGGGCCAGGGCGATGGCCGCGCCTCTGCGTCCCCCGTCCCGGAAACGGGCCAGGGTCAGGGTGACCACGGTGCCCGCGATGAACACCATGGGCAGATAGCCCACCAGATAGCCCCCCGTGGGCCCGGCCAGCCGCTCCGCGCCCCCCATGTAGTTGCTGAATACCGGCAGGCCCACAAAGCCCAGCAGCAGGTACACCAGGGTGGCCGCCGCCCCCCAGCCCCCGCCCAGCAGGTAGGCCGTCAGGTAGATGGCCAGCGTGCCGCCGGTGAGGGAGATGGGGCCGATGGGGACGGAGATGGGGGCCAGCACGCACATTACCGCCGCCATCACCGCGCACAGCGCCAGCTGCCGGGGGCGTGCCAAGGGTTTTGCAGTCATAAAAACTCCTCCTATTGTAAACTAAAATACGATAGTAAGTATACAATAAAAGGCGGCCGCTTGTCAAGACCTAGTGGGGCTGGTAAATCTGCTGGCCGCCGCTGATGGCCTGCTCCAGGTAGGTGTCGATCCAGCGGGAGGCCCCCTGGGCGTCCCGGGCGCGGAGGAGGGCGTACAGGGTCTGGGTGTTGCGCACCAGGGCGGGGATGCCGTACAGGTTGCAGAAGCGAACCCAAAGGGCGATTACCGGCGGCTTAAAGGAGTAGTAAATCAGCGGCACGATGCTGTTCCCCCCTACCAGGGCCAGCTCGTGCTGAAAGGCGAAGGCGGCCTCCGCCGCTTCCCCGGGGGAGGGGGCGGCTGCCATCCGCTCCAGGTGTCCCCCCAGCAAATCCATCGCCTGTTCGGAGGCATACAGGATGGCGCGCTCCGCCGCCAGGTGCTCCAGCGCCCGGCGCACCTCCAGAATGGAGCGGATCTCGTCCTTGCCCAGCACGCCGCCTTTGTACTGCATGATGGCGATAAGGGTGCTCAGATTCCCCCGGCGGCGGTAGTCGGCCACGCAGGTGCCCTGCCGGGGGCGGACCTCCAGAAACCCCTGCTCGGACAGCTCGGCAAGGCCGCTGTTCACCACCGTGCGGCTCACCTGCATCTGCTCGGCCAGCACCCGCTCCGGGGGCAGCTGGGTGCCCACTGGCAGGGCGCCGGACAAAATCATCCCCTGGAGCTGCTGGACAAACAGGTCCTTCAGGCTTGGGGCGGACAGCTTGGCGAATTCCATGTCGAAACCTCCCTTGGCTCTGGCCATACCACATATCACAGGGGAAGTTTATCATACAAGATTGACAAAAGCAAGGGGGGAAAACTGTGGATAAGGCTGAAAATCGGGAAAGGTTTTCGGAAAGTTGACGCATTAGAGAGAAAATGGTAAAATTATGGTGCAATCTGGTTTGACCAGAGAGAGGAGAGTGCGCCTATGGATCACGTTCGGATTATTGAGGTGAAGCAGAGCGTTTTTGCGGACAATGACAAGCGGGCGGCCCAGCTGCGGCAGGAGTTGAAGGGACAGGGCGTTTTCCTGCTCAACCTGATGAGCTCCCCCGGCTCGGGCAAGACCACCACCCTGCGGCGGACGGCGGAGCTGTTGAAGAATGAGCTGAAAATCGGCGTGATGGAGGCGGACATCGACTCGGACGTGGACGCCAGGGCCATGGCGGAGGCGGGGGTGAAATCCATCCAGCTCCACACCGGCGGCATGTGCCACCTGGACGCCGATATGACCCGCCAGGGGCTGGACGAGCTGCTGGCGGAGGGCGGCGTGGAGCTGGCCATCCTGGAGAATGTGGGCAATCTGGTGTGCCCCGCGGAGTTCGACACGGGGGCGGTGAAGAACGCCGCCATCCTGTCGGTGCCGGAGGGGGACGACAAGCCGCTGAAATACCCCCTGATGTTCCAGGTGTGCGACGTGGTGCTCATCAACAAAATGGACGTGGCCCCCTACTTCGACTTCGACCTGGAAAAGTGCAGGGAGTATATCAGGATGCGCAATCCCAACGCCAAGGTCATCCCCATCTGCGCCAAGACCGGCGAGGGGGTGGAGGAATGGGCCGGCTGGCTGCGGGAACAGGTCCGGGCCTGGAAAGGCTGAGCCCCTTGATTAAGAGAGAGGAGAGACGATATGAGCGAGACCAAATTCCCCCTGGATGAGAGCAAGCTGTCTTTTGACATACCCAAGACGGACCGGCCCCGGGAGAAAATCGTCAAGCTGGGCAAGATGATTACCGACCGGGTGCCGGCCAAGCTCCACGGCGTCACCGGGGAGGACCCGGAGTACTGGGGGCTGGCGGGGCTTGTCACCGACGAGATGGCCGACGTGGCCATGAAGATGAAGGTGCGCAAGCCCAAGACCTTCCAGCAGATTCAGAAGCTCACCGGCATGGAGCCGGACAGGCTGCAAAAGGTGCTGGACGAGATGAGCCTCATCGGCCTCATCGAGTACCACTGGGAGAACCTGGACGGCAAGAACCCCAACCATGAGAAGCGGTATGTGCTGCCCATGTTCGTCCCCGGCAGCGCGGAGTTCTTCAACATGCGCCGCGCCCAGATCGACGAGCACCCCGAGGTGGCCGCCTTCTTCGAGCGCATGACCTTCCTGCCCTTGGAGAAAATTACCCCCATGGTGCCCCCCGGCGGGGCGGGCATCGGGATGCACGTCATCCCGGTGGAGCAGGCCATCGGCATGGAGAGCCAGTCCATCTCCATCGAGCATATCTCCCACTGGCTGGACAAGTACGAGGGCAAGTACGCCGCCTCCCCCTGCTCCTGCCGGATGAGCCGGGCCAAGCTGGGCGAGGGCTGCGGCGACGACGCCGACGACTGGTGCATTGCCGTGGGCGACATGGCGGACTACGTGGTGGAGACGGACAAAGGGGGCCGCTACATCACCAAGGAGGAGGCCCTGGAGATTTTCCGCAAGGCGGAGGCCAACGGCTACGTCCACCAGATCACCAACATTGACGGGGAGCAGAAGATTTTCGCCATCTGCAACTGCAATGTGAACGTGTGCAACGCCCTGCGCACCTCCCAGCTGTTCAACACCCCCAACATGAGCCGGTCGGCCTATGTGGCCAAGGTGGAGCAGGACAAATGCGTGGCCTGCGGCGGCTGTGTGGAGGTATGCCCCGCCGGGGCGGCCAAGCTGGGCCAGAAGCTGTGCGCCAAGGACGGCGCGCCCATGCAATATCCCCGCCAGGAGCTGCCCGACGAGGTGAAGTGGGGCCCGGAGAAGTGGTCGGTGGACTACCGGGACAAGAACCGCGTCAACACCCACGAGACGGGCACCGCCCCCTGCAAGACCGCCTGCCCCGCCCACATCGCCGTCCAGGGCTATCTGAAGCTGGCGGCCCAGGGCAAATACACCGAGGCCCTGGAGCTCATCAAAAAAGAGAATCCCTTCCCCGCCGTGTGCGGCCGGGTTTGCAACCGCCGGTGCGAGGACGCCTGTACCCGTGGGACCATCGACCAGGCCGTGGCCATCGACGAGGTAAAGAAGTTTATCGCCCAGCAGGATCTGAAGGCGGAGCGCCGCTTTGTGCCCGAAAAGGTTATTCCCAAGGTGGAGGGGACCTTCTCCCAGAAGATCGCCATCATCGGCGGCGGCCCGGCGGGGCTGTCCTGCGCCTTCTATCTGGCCCTCAAGGGCTATGAGCCCACCGTATTCGAAAAAAATAAGGAGCTGGGCGGCATGCTCCGCTACGGCATCCCCTCCTTCAAGCTGGAAAAGGACGTGCTGGACGCGGAAATCGACATCATTCGCGCCCTGGGCGTGGACTTCCGCTGCGGGGTTGAGGTGGGCCGGGATCTGACGCTGGACGACCTGCGCTCACAGGGATATGAGGCGTTCTACATCGCCATCGGCTGCCAGCGGGGCCGTCTGCCCGGCATCCCCGGCGAAACCGCTCAAGGCGTGTTCTCCGCCGTGGAGTTTTTGCGCACCGCCCTGGCGGATGAGGATATGGAGGTTTCCGGCAAAACGGTGGTGGTGGGCGGCGGCAATGTGGCCATCGACGCCGCCCGGACCGCCCGCCGCTGCGGGGCGCAGTCCGTCCATATGTTCTGTCTGGAGCCCCGGGACAAGATGCCCGCCTCCCTGGAGGAGATCGCCGAGGCGGAGGACGAGGATGTGACCATCCAGTGCGGCTGGGGTCCAAAGGAGATTCTCACCGAAAACGGCAGGGTGTCCGGCGTGGTGTTCATGCGCTGCACCAGCGTATGGGACAGCCAGGGCCGCTTCGCTCCCCAGTATGACGAGCAGGATACAATTACCGTTCCCTGCGGCCACGTGGTTCTCTCCATCGGCCAGAGCGTGGAGTGGGGCGGACTGCTGGAGGGCAGCAAGGTAGAGCTTGCCCGGGGCGGCTGGGCCAAGGCGGACGCCAAAACCTATCAGACCGCCCAGCCAGACGTGTTCGTGGGCGGCGATGTGTACACCGGGCCCAAATTTGCCATCGACGCCATCGCCGCGGGCAAGGAGGCGGCGGTGTCCCTCCACCGCTTTGTCCAGCCGGACACCAGTATGACCATCGGCCGGGACCCCCGGTACTTCGTGGAGCTGGATAAGGACAACATCAAGGTGGAACAGTACGACACCGCCTCCCGGCAGATCCCCGGTATGGACGACAGCTTCGACTGGAAGAAGTCGTTCCGGGACGCCAAGCGCACCTTTACCGAGGAGCAGGTGAAAGCCGAGACCGCCCGCTGCCTGGGCTGCGGCGCGTCCATTGTGGACCCCAATAAGTGCATCGGCTGCGGTCTGTGCACCACCCGGTGCGGGTTCGACGCCATCCACCTCCACCGGGAACGGCCCGAGTGCTCTACCATGATTAAGAGCGAGGACAAGATGAAGGCCATCCTGCCCAACATGGTCAAGCGGGAGATCAAGATCAAGCGGGCCGCCCGCAAGGCAAAAAAGTAAGCCATGCACGAGCTGGGCATTGTGTTCCACATCATCCGCAGTGTGGAAAAGGTGGCGGTAGAAAACGGCCTGGAAAAGGTGTCCGCCGTGGTGCTGGAGCTGGGGGAGGTGTCCGGCGTGGTGCCGGACTACCTCGCCGACTGCTGGCGGTGGGCGGCGGCTAAATCGGAGCTGGCCAGCGGGTCGGAGCTGAGAATTGAGACGCTGCCCGCCGTCACCCGCTGCGGTGGCTGCGGCGCGGACTACCCCACCGTGGCCCATGGCCGCACCTGCCCCCGCTGCGGGAGCGGGGACACCTGGCTTTTGACGGGAAACGAGGTGAACATCAAGGAGATCGAGGCATACTGACCGGTACAAACCGAAAAAGAGAGAGAAAATGGGGGGAACCCCACAAGAGGAGGAAAAAACAATGCTGTTTCAAATCTATGGTGATGGCGCGGGCTGGCAGCTGCTGGGCTGGCTGCTGGTATTCACGGGGCTTGTGCTGGCCAACGAGTTCGCCCGGCGCAGCAAGCTGGGCGGCGTCATCTGCTTTTTGGGCATCCCGGCGGCGCTCACCGTCTACTTTATCGCCATCTATGTCTGTGCCGGCATGGGTATGGACTGGGCGCTGAACAACCAGACCTACACCCACATGAACAGCTGGTTCCACTACGCCAAGCTGTACGCCGCCACTGCGGGCTGCATCGGCTTCATGATGCTCAAGTACAAGTGGAGCATCGGCAAGACGGAATGGTTCAAGGTGTTCCCCTTTGTCATCGTGGCCATCAATATCCTCATCGCAGTGGTCAGCGACTTTGAGTCCGGCATCAAGGGCTTCGCGGCCCTCCAGGCGTATGGCGACCGCTGGTGGCTGTCCAGCGAGAACGTGTGGCTGTACGGCGGCTGGTGGAACTGGGTCAACGGCATCGCGGGTATCGTCAACATCCTGTGCATGACCGGCTGGTGGGGGATATACGCCTCCAAGGACAAGCGGGACATGCTCTGGCCGGACATGACCTTCGTGTATATCCTGGCCTACGACCTGTGGAACTTCGAGTACACCTACAACAACCTGCCCACCCACACCTGGTACTGCGGCCTGGCCCTGCTGCTGGCGCCCACCTTTGCCAACGCGCTGTGGAACAAGGGCGGCTGGATCCAGAACAGGGCCAACACCCTGGCCCTGTGGTGCATGTTTGCCCAGGTGTTCCCCCTGTTCCAGGACGAGGGCCGGTTCGCTGTCCTGCCTGTGCTGTACTCCGACAGTGTGATGAATCCGGCGGTGCGGCCCACCTCCGCCGACCCCACCATGCAGGGTGTGGTGGCGGTTATCGCCCTGGCGGTGAATGTGGTGGCGCTGGGCTTTATCATCAAGCGATCCATTGAACAGAAGAAGAATCCTTACAAGAACGAGATCTTCACCGACCAGAAGGACTTCCAGCTTGCGATGGCGCGGGCCGAGGGGAAATAACGCCGCTGGCCTGGAAGAAAATTTGGGCAAGGAAAGCCCCCTGCGGGACGAACCGCAGGGGGCTTGCTGCGTTCTGGTTCAGGGATGGAACAGCCGGGCGGCCTGTTCCATACGCCGGGCGATTTCCACCCCGAAGGGGCAGCGGCCCTCACAGGCTTTGCAGCCGATGCACTCGTCCGCATGGTGCTCCAAAGCCAGATAATGGGCGGCCACCGCGGCGGGCACGTCCGGCTGCATGGACGCCAGGTCGTAATACTTGTTGACCATGGCAATGTCGATATTTACAGGACAGGGCTTGCAGTGGCCGCAGTAAGTACACTCCCCCTGCCCGAAGGTATGGCGGGGGGCGCGGGCCAGTACGCCGGCATAGTCCCGCTCATCGTCAGTGGCGGTCTCATAGGCCACGGCCTGTTCCACGTGCCCGGGGGTGTCGTACCCCGCCAGAACCGAGGCCACCCCGGGCCGGGTGAGGCAGTAGTGGAGGCACTGCACCGGAGTGAGGGCTACGCCGAAGGGGGAGCGCTCCGCGTCGAGCAGCCGCCCGCCGGCATAGGGCTTCATCACCGTGATGCCCACGTCGTGCTGCTCGCACAGCTTGTACAGCTGGGCGCGCTGGGGGTCGATGCCGCCCAGGTGCTCCTGATAGGTTTCCCAGTCAAAATAAGCGTCCAGGTCGTCGGTGGCGGGGTGCATGTCAAAGGCGGGGTTGACGCTGAACAAAATCATCTCCACCAGGCCGCACTCCACCGCCTTTTTGGCCATGGCCGGGTTGTGGGTGCTCATGCCGATATGGCGGATGGTTCCCTGTGCCTTGAGCTGTTTTACATAGTCCAGGAAAGGACCGCCCATAGCCCCGTCCCAGTCGGCCTGGGTGTCCACAAAGTGGATCATGCCCAGATCTATATAATCGGTTTGAAGCCGCGCCAGCAGATCCTCAAAGGCGGCCCGGCACAGGTCCACGTCCCGGGTGCGGACATACTGCCCGTCCTGCCAGGTGGAGCCTATGTGGCCCTGGATGTGCCAGCGCTCCCGCCGCCCGGTCAGGGCCAGGCCCAGGCTGGTGCGCACCTCGGGGTTGGACATCCAGCAGTCCAGGATGTTGATGCCCAGCTCCTCCGCCCGCTCCAGCACAGCCCGGCACTCGCCGGTGGTGTGGCGCTCCATCCACTCCGCGCCGAAGCCGATTTCGCTGACCATCAGGCCGGTTTTGCCCAACCTGCGGTAATTCATTGTCCTCATCCTTTCTTTATGCGGGACGGCCGCGCCGTGAGGCCGCCTCATGCCAGCTGTTTTTGCAAAAGCTCCATCAGCTTGGGGACGTCGATGGGCTTTGCGATGTGCCCGTTCATGCCCGCCTCCAGCGCCGTCCGCCGGTCTTCGTCAAAGGCGTTGGCGGTCATGGCGATAATGGGGATGTCGGTCACGCCGGGACGGTCCATGGCCCGGATGCGGCGGGCGGCCTCGTAGCCGTCCATGATGGGCATTTGGATGTCCATGAGGATCAGGTCATATTGGCCCGGCTGGGCGGAACCCATCCGCTCCACGGCGGCCTGGCCGTCGTCCACCACGTCTACCACAAAGCCGGAGCTTTGGAGGATCTCGATGGCGATCTCCTGGTTGAGTTCGTTGTCCTCCGCCAGGAGGATCTTTTTGCCCTGGAAGGAGACGACGGGGCCGGGCAGGGCCTCCTCCTGGCCCCGGGGGACGAAGGGGGTTTCCAGCAGTTCCCGCAGCTCGGACAGGAAGATGGGCTTGGAGCAGAAAGCGGTGACCCCGGCCTCCCTGGCCTCCTCCTCAATGTCCGACCAGTCGTAGGCGGTGAGGATGATGATAGGCTTTTCCTCGCCGATGATGGTGCGGATGCGGCGCACCACCTCCACGCCGTTCATGTCGGGCATGAGCCAGTCGATGATAAAGACGGAATATTCGTCCCCCTGGTCCCAGGCCAGCCGGGTGCGCAGCACCGCCTCCTTGCCGGAGGTGGTCCAGTCCGAGCGCATACCGATGGTGGACAGCATTTTGGTGACACTGGAGCAGGTGTTGAAGTCGTCGTCCGCCACCAGCGCCCGCAGCCCCTTGAGCTGGGGGATCTCCTCCTGGCGCACCGGGCCGGAGCAGGTTTGGAAGTGGAGGGACACGGTAAAGGTGGAGCCCTTGCCCTCCTCGCTGGCCACGGAGATGGCGCCGCCCATCATGTCCACGATATTTTTGGTGATTGCCATGCCCAGCCCGGTGCCCTGGATGCCGCTGACGGTACTGGTCCGCTCCCGCTCGAAGGGGTCAAAGACGTGGGCAAGGAAGTCCGGGCTCATGCCGATGCCGGTGTCCTTCACCTGGAATTCATAGGCTGCCCAGCCCTCCGCCGCGCCCGGCTTCTGGATCACCCGGACGCTGACGATGCCGCCGGGCATGGTGAACTTCATGGCGTTGCTCAGCAGGTTGAGCAGCACCTGGTTGAGCCGCAGTTTATCGCAAAGCACATTCTCGTTTACCACATCTGCGGTGTCGATGTAGAACTCCAGCTGCTTGGAGGCGATGTCCGACTGGACGATGGTTTTCAGGTCGTGCATCACCTCGGGCAGGGAGGTCTCCTTCTCCTCAATTTTTACCTTGCCGCTCTCAATGCGGCTCATATCCAGCACGTCGTTGATGAGGCTGAGCAGGTGGTTGCTGGAGGTGGTGATTTTAGCCAGGTAGTCCTGTACCTGCTCGGTGTTGTCGATGTGGGCGGCGGCCAGGGAGGTGAAGCCGATGATGGCGTTCATGGGGGTGCGGATATCGTGGGACATGTTGTTCAGGAAGGTGGTCTTGGCCCGGTTGGCGTGCTGCGCGGCGGCCAGGGCGTCCTGGAGGTCCAGCCGCTGCTGCTCCAGCTGGATGGCCATGGTCTTGGCGTCGTCCACATCCAGGAACAAGCCCACAAAGGTGATGGGGGAGCCGTCCTCCCGCCGGGACAGCCGCCCGGCGGAATGGAACCACCGCCAGCCGGCGTGCTTGGTGAACAGGCGGTACTCAATGTCATAAGCGGTGCCGCCGGTGTAATCCTTTACCGCAGCCCAGTAGGCCCGCAGCACCCGCTCCCGGTCCTCGTCGTGGAGCAGCTCAGACCAGGATTCCAGCAGGTTGGGGAAGTCCTCCTCGCTCTCGTAGCCCAGCATGTTGCGGAACACGTCGGACCAGGTGCACGAGACCATTTTGGCCTCCTCGTCAAAGTCCATGCTCCACTGGCCGGAACCCATGGCGGCGTGGATCATCTCCATGGCGGTCTGCTGGCGCTCAACCTGGGCGTAAGCTGTGCGGATGCGGTCCCCGTCCGCCTTTTCCCGGGCCACCAGAACCTGGGCGTTGCGGCGGTACTGGGCAATGAGGGCGATGGATACGCCCAGCATGGCCACCACGGTGATGGCGATCTGGATGACGCTGCGGCGCATCATGCCGGAGCTGATGAAGCTGATCTGGTCGTTGATGACGTTGTCGCGGATCAGGATGGTGAGCATCCAGCTGGTGCCCTCCACCGGGACATAGCACAGATCCTCGTGAACCCCCCGGTATTGGAAGGAGAGCTGCCCCGGGCGGCCGGCGTTAAAATCGTCCTCCAGCTGCTGGCAGCTGGAGCCGGAGTCCATCTCCGATTCCTTCAGGGCGGCAAACAGGTTGTGGCCGGAGGTCAGGTAGCCGAAGTTGTTGTCGGTCAGGCTCTCGCCGCTGCGGTGGTAGAGGTTGCAGTAGGTTTCGTTGCCGCCCGTCTGGAGGGTGAGGGAGCTGAGCATTTCGCTGATATTGAGCTGGATAAAGCACGCCTTGATCCGGGCGCCCTGAAAGGAGACGCCCTCCACTGGGATGGCAAGAATCACCTGCTTTTTGGCTCCATAGAGGCTGGACATGGTGATGACCGGCTCCGACACCCCCTGGGCCAGAAAGGGATACCGGCTCAGGCCGGAGGTGGTGCTGTGCTGGGTGTAGACAATGCCGTTCTCGTCCACCAGGGCGAATTTGTTCACCCCGTGCAGCTGTTCGACCTTGCCCAGGAAACGCCGCAGGGTTTCCTGGGACTCCAGATCGGAGCTGTCCAGCACTGCCAGGGCATTTTCCATATAAGCAAAGTTGTTTTTCAGCTCCTCCGACACCACCTGGGCCCTGCGTCCGGCCAATTCCTCCAAATAGAACTCGCTCACCCGGGCCACCGCCTGGCTGGTGCCGGTCCGGGCGGCAGTGGACACCCAAACAGTGGTAATCAGCAGAATGGCGGCGATGATGACGCCGCCGCATATGGCGGCGGCCACAGTCTGCCGTTTCTGCGTTTCATTGATGTTCTGCTGTGATTGCTCCATGTTCCGATACCCGCCATTCTCAATCAATCTCACCGTACAGGATGCGCAGCATGGCCGCCGCGCCGTCCTGATAGATGATGGTTGTGATTTCCTCCGTCTTTTCCGGGTAGGACTCCCCCGGCAGCAGCCCATCCGCGATTTTCACCGCCACCTGGATGGTGTCAAAGCCGATGGAATAGCAGTCCTGCACCCCCAGGGCATAGATGACGCCATCCCGAAGGTAACCCAGCGCTTCCTGGTCATGGTCCATGCCCACGATGGCCACCTGGCCCTGGAGTCCGGCCTCCACCACCGCCCGGGCCGCGCCCACGGGATTGCTCATGTTGCAGCAGATGATGCCGGCCAGGTCGGGATGGCGCGCCAAAAACTCTTTGGTGTACTCGTAGGCCAGCTCCACCGTATCCCTGTCATACTCGGTCTCCACAATTTCCATGTCCGGGTATTGCCCGATGACGCGCCGGGCGCCCAGGGCCCGGTCCTCATGGCAGGGCGCGCCGGGGGTGCCTACCAGAAGGGCCACCTTACCCGTGCCCCCCAGCTTCTCACACAGCGCCCGGGTCAGGTCGGCCCCGTCCTCGTAGTTGTGGGTGTTGCCCACGTAGGCGATGCGCCGGCAGCCGTTTTCCTTGGAGGCGTCGGAGCTGGAGAAGGTCATCACCTTGTGTCCCTCGTCCAGCAGGGCGTTGATGGCAGGAGTTACCGTGCCCACGTCCGCCACGTCTACGCCGATTACGTCGAACCCCCGCCCGGCGGCCTCTCTGAGCCGCCGGAGCTGGTCCTGGGCGGAGACAGAGACGGGGGCCAGGTACTCGTAGTTGACGGACACGCCCATCTCCTCGTACTGCCGGGCGGCGTCCTCCATGCCCAGGGCCACCGCGTCCCACCAGGGATGGACCATCTTATAAGTAAAGTAAAAGTCGTACTCGGTCTTGCGGGGGCCGTAGCCGTCCAGGCTCCGATCAAACCGAACCGCGCCTTCCGGGCCTTCCGGCCCGGACTGGACCGCCGAGGAATCGGATGGGCCGGACAGGCCGGCCTCGCATCCGCCCAGCCCCAGGGGGCATACGCACAGCGCCGCCAGGGCAAGGGCGCGAAGGTTCCGCTTGGCGTTCTTCAGCATGGCTAGGCCACTCCTCTCTCAGCCGGACTCACTGAAGAATAGCTTACCATACAAGGTGCCGGAAAACAAGTACCAGTTGTGCTTGTGTGGGGATGAAAGGGCAAAAAACGCCCTCCGGCCCATGGGGGCCGGAGGGGCGCTGGGGCAGCGCGGCGGGGTCAATCCTTGGCCAGGGTAAATTGATCTACCAGCTGCTTCAGGCCGGCGGCCTCTGCGGACAGCTCCTCGCTGGCCGCGGCACTCTCCTGGGCGGTGGCGGAGTTGGTCTGCACCACGCTGGAGATCTGGTCCACGCCCTCGGTGACCTGGGCGATGGCGGTGGTCTGGCTCTCCACGGCCCGGACCACAATATTCATCTGAGTGGTCACGTTGCCGGCAATGCTGCTGGTCCGCTCCAGGGACTCGGTGACCTTGCTCACCACCTGACCGCCCTCGGTGACGGCGGCGATGGAGCCCTCGATGAGCTCCTTGGTGGCCTTGGCGGCCTCGTCGGACTTGGAGGCCAGATTGCGGACCTCGTCGGCCACCACGGCAAAGCCCTTGCCGGCGGTGCCCGCACGGGCGGCCTCCACAGCCGCGTTCAGGGCCAGGATGTTGGTCTGGAAGGCGATGTTCTCAATGGTGGCGATGATCTTGCTGATCTCCTGGGAGGCCTGGGTGATGTCCTCCATGGCCACCACCATCTGCTCCATCTGCTGGCCGCTGATGTTCACCTGCTCGCCGGTGAGGCGGGCGTTCTGCTGGGCCGCGCTGGCGTCCTTCACGTTCCGCTCTGCGTTTTTGGACAAATCATCCAGCGTGGCGTAGAGCTCCTGGACGGCGCTGGCCTGCTCCGTGGCGCCCTGGGCCAGGGACTGGGCGCTGCTGGAGAGCTGCTCGGCATTGCCGGAGACCCGGCGCTCCGCCTGATGGATCTTGGAGAAGGCGGAGGAGATATTGGCAGTAAAGCTGCCGATGGAGTCCTCAATGGAGCGGAAGTCTCCGATGTAGTCGGCGGAGGTGGAGACGTTGAAGTTGCCGTCGGAGAACTCGCCCATAATGCGGGTGATATCCTCCACGTAGCTGTGGATCAGGGCCAGAGAGCTCTCCAGATTCTGGGCCAGATCGCCCAGCTCGTTGTTGGCGGTATAGTGGAGATCCAGCTTCAGGTTGCCATCCCCCAGGGGCTTGCTCTTCTCGGTGATGAGCAGCATGGGCCGGACCACCTGGTGCAGCACGTAGAACACCAGGCTGATGAGGCAGGCCAGGGCCAGGGTCAGGCCGATGATGGAGGTGGCGTGCATAATGGTCAGGGTCTGCTGCATCTCGGCGCTGGTGCCGGCGCTGATCTCGCCACCCCGGCTCACCACCTGATCCAGCAGGCCCACCAGGGTGGACAGGTTGGAGAGGATGGTATCCTGATAGAAGCGCTGGCCGGAGGCGGCGTCCATAGCCAGCGCCTGGGAGGCGGACTCGTGGAGCTGCTTGTGGAGGGGTTCAATCTGGGAGCGCAGGGAGCTGACGGTTCTGTCGCCCATCGCGTCCTCGCTGTAGAGCCACTGGCCCAGGGCACAGGCAGTGGGGTCCATGCTGCCGGTGAATTCCGCGCCGGCGTAGAGGGCGTTGCTGAGGTTGGAGGACCACTTGTAGTGGGCCACCTCGGCCTTCATGGCCCGATCCAGCAGATCGGCGGCCTGCTGGGCGGTATCCTGCGCATTTTGAATACGCAAAATGTTGATGGTCATCATGACGCTGAAGAGAAGTACGGAGAGCAGTGCCGCCGCCACGCGGTAGCCCACCATTTTGTTGATGCCTTTTCGCATAGTCGTAACCTCACTCTTTCATGTTTTTGTTTGAGGGGTGGCGCGGCAGGGACGGGATACTCCTCCAGATCCAGGGAGCGCGAGAAGGGGCCCCCGCGCTTCCCGGACCGCCGCATCTCTCTATTCAATCGCGTTCTTTGACAGTATACCACACTCCCCGCGTGGTTTTCAATAGTTTCCTTCACAATATAGAGAAATCCATTTAAGGGGCTGGCTGGACGGTCCGATGAACGCCGGATTGGCCTGCCGGCTGCCCTGGGCTGTCATTCGGCACAGCCGAACGACTGGCCCGGCGGCCTGACGGCCGCCCTGGTAACATCTGCACTTTTTTGGCAAAAATGCAAAAATAATCCTGTACAAGCGGGAGCGAAACTGGTATAATACAACCATCCCCCACAGAAGGATTGAAAGGAGCGATTTTATGAAGTTCACATTTACCTGCAAAAAGGTGTCCCTCAACGACTCCATCAAGGACTATGCGGAGAAGAAGATCTCCAAGCTGGACCGCTACTTCCGGGAGGACGCCGACGCACTTGTGACCTTCTCTGTGGAGAAGGGCCACCGCTGTGTGGTGGAGATCACCATCGTCAGCGGGAGCACCCTGTTCCGCGCCCAGGAGGAATCCAGGGACGGAGACATGCGGGGGGCCATCGACGCGGCCTGCTCCACCATTGACCGCCAGATCCGCAAGAACAAGACCCGCCTGTCCAAGCGCCTGCGCCAGGAGGCGCTCACCCCCAGCGTGCCCGCCGAGTTCGACGTGAACGAGGAGACGGAGTTCCAGGTGGTGCGCACCAAGCGCATTGCCGTGAAGCCCATGAGCGTGGACGAGGCCATTCTCCAGATGAACCTGCTGGATCACGACTTCTTTGTGTTCCGCAATACCGAGGACGTTGTCAGCATCGTCTACCGCCGCAAGAACGGCGGCTACGGCCTGCTGGAGACCGACGGAATCCGGGACTGATCCCACGCCTCGCCCCCTTTTCCTCCTGGGACGGCGGCCGGCCGTCCTCTTTCGACAAAGGTTCTCTGAAACCGGCAAAACTTCCTATTTACAAATGAGGAAAAGGGTTGTATGATAGTGATCGGAAGCTTTCCAATATCCCACCCGCCTGGGCCGCTGTCTCTGACAGCGGCTCCTTTTTATGCCCCGGGCCCTCCGCTCACAGGCTGACGGCGTACCGGGCAGGATTTCGTTCATCGTAAAAGACGGCCAGCCTCTCGCCTTTGACGGGGCATCTCAGAAAATACCGTACATACCGGCTCCCCTGGTAGGTGACGCCGCCGGCGCTGTAGGTGAAATAGATGATGTGGGGAAATTTCGCGCCGTCCAGGGGACCCATACGGACGTGCTTCGTGTTCACCTTGATCCACCAGCAGGTTTTCACCCTCGTCACCGTACCCGCGGTCTCCCGCCCCTGGGAGATGATTTTTCGGTCCTCCAGACCCAATGTATGCAAAATGCCCATGCCGCAGCCTCCTCTTTCCGTCCTGATGTGCCCACGCGCCTGCGCCGAATGTCTGCCGTCTCTATCATACCACAGGCGTTCGCCGGGGGCAAGGGCGGCGCGCCCTTGGGCGCAACCCCGGCCTTGCATTTTCCGCGCTTTTACAGTACAATGGTGAGGATATCCAAACTACGAGAAAGGCGAGGTCAACGAAAGGATGAATCAAAAGGAACTGGGGGAGCTGCGCCGCCGTTTCCAGCCGGACAGGAGCGCCGTGAGCCGCATCTACGGCTGTTATGTCAACACACAGCGGGAGGTCATCTCCTACCTGGACGAGTCCCTGGGCCGGATGCCCCTGGAGGAGTCGGAGAAGTACCTGGGCCTGCTGAAAAAGTCCCTGTCCGGGGCTCTGGGCAAAAATCTCATCGACGTGGTGTTCACCACCGAGCAGGTGATGGACAGCGACGAGTACCGGCTCCTGTCGGCTCTGCGGGAGTCGGAGCTGAAAAACGGCGAGATCCGCCAGGAGTTCTACCAGCGGGTCATCGAGAGCCTGGACATGGGGGAGAGCAACTACCTGATCCTCATGGCCTATGACGCCTACGACGTGCCCCGCCGGGGCGGGGACGGCCAGCCGGGGGATTCGGAGAACGTGTACCGCTGCATCCTCTGCTGCGTGTGTCCTGTGAAGGACGGCAAGCCGGAGCTGGGCTACTTCCCCGGGGAGAACGAGTTCCACAACTGCGTGGCCGGGCAGATCGTGTCGGCGCCGGAGCTGGGCTTCCTGTACCCGGCCTTTGATGACCGGACGGCCAATCTGTACAACGCCCTCTTCTACACCCGGAAGGCGGACCAGCTCCACCAGGAGTTCATTGACGCCATTTTCCGCACAGAGGCCCCCATGTCCGCTGCCGAGCAGCGGGAGGCC
>OFGR01001587.1_pt1 | contig 17680 bp, 14 predicted proteins | sample 1521811 | NCBI WGS metagenome assembly OFGR01 (sample SAMEA3504098, study PRJEB24116) | mouse gut metagenome | biome: mouse gut; feature: mouse-associated habitat; material: faeces | place: Denmark | collected 2011
CTAGTGGCTCCGCATATCCTCACGTCCTGTATGCAATACAGTATTCAATTTTCAACGAATCATGAAGACGTATCACAGCTTATAATGAAAATAGGGGACTGGCTCTACTACTGTTCCAGCTTCCTGTCCTGCCTTATAATAGATTCAGGCAGGATTAAGTTTGATTGCACCTTGGAGGATCTGCACCCCGTTTTTCAACGTAAATGTTTTGCCCTTGAGTACAGCATATTGTTGCGCCTTTTTGGATAGCACGAGTAGCAAAGTCCGTATCACCTCGGGCAAATCTCCTGCCAATTCGATTGCAAAGGAGATGCTCTATATGAAAGACCTTTTGGAAATTTCCTGTGGTCTGGATGTCCACAAAGAAAAAATTGTTGCCTGTATCCTTACTGGTCCTTTGGGTAAACCCACACATTCCGAAATCCGTGAGTTTACCACCCTAATCCCGGATATGATTGCCTTACGGGACTGGATCATTTCACAAAACTGCCATCATGTCGCTATGGAAAGCACGGGCATTTACTGGATGCCTGTTTATGAAATACTGGAAGAGGCCTTTTCCGGAAACATTACTTTGCTTGTTGTAAATGCACGCCATATGAAGAATGTCCCGGGCAAGAAAACAGATATGCGGGATTCCGAATGGATCTCCACCTTACTACGTGCCGGACTTTTGAATGGAAGCTTCATTCCTGAAAAAACAATACGAGAGTTCCGTGACTTAAACCGTTACCGCAAAAGCGTCATCCGTGACATCACATCTCAGAAAAACAGGGTTGAGAAGTTCCTTCAAAGCTCCGGTTTCCGCTTATCCTCTTTTATTTCTGATATTTTTGGCGCTTCCGGCAGGAACATCATCCTGCACCTGATTGAGCATGGCCAAATTGACCGGACTGCTTTGAACTCCTGCTTAAAAACAAAGACAAGAAACCGTATAGATGAAATCCTCATGTCTGTAAACGGAACCCTGTCGGAGCACCAAAAGGCATTTCTTAAAATTCTTATGGGCCATTATGATTCTTTAAAAGAACACCTTGCCGAAATCGAAAAGAACCTTGAGGCGGATATGATCCCATTTGCTTTGCAGGTGGAACAGCTGAGCAGCATTTATGGAATAAGCACAACGGCTTCCTGCGCAATCATTGCTGAAATCGGCATTGATATGAAACCGTTCAAAACCGCGGAGCATATCTGTTCATGGGCAGGCCTGTGCCCCGGCAATAATGAAAGCGCCGGGAAACGGAAAAGCACATCTGTCACGAAAGGCAATCCTTACATAAAAAGTATGCTTTGTGAAATTGCCTGGGTAATCGCCGGAAAACGCAATACCTATCTGTCCGCCTGGTATTGGAGAATCAAACAGAAGAAAGGGGCTAAAAAAGCTATTATTGCCCTTGCAAGAAAACTTCTTGTAATTATTTACACCATGCTAAAGCAAGGCACTCTTTTCGATGAATCCTGTTTTGAAGCCAGACGTAAAAGCTGCGAACAAAAACAGCTTTCCCGATACATACGTGAATTAGAGAAGCATGGCTACCATGTGGAAGCGCAAGCCTGATTTTTTGTAATACCAATATTTCACTGACGGCAGCCATTTTTATGACTGCTTTATCGTGATGCTTCCATGATTGTTGAAAACATTTGTTGTCAAGGTTCAGTTCTTGGCTACGAGTTTTATTTTCGTAGCAAGTTCAAAGCAAATGAGTTTCACTGATTCAGGTATTTTCTATGTCTATCATACTATTAAATCCGTCCTGCCACAAGTGGGCATCCGCTAAAATTTTCATAAATATTCCAGAACCGGCCTGAATTTTCAGACAGGAACCAGGCCGGCCCTGGAACAGAGAAACTATCTTCCCAGACATCCCTCATAGGGAGAAAATTCAAAACGGATAAAATACCCCCTGTCATGTTTACAGACGGGACATATCATGGGAGCGGCCTTGCCCTTGTAGACGAAGCCGCAGTTCAGGCACATCCACTCCTCTTCCACGTCCGACACAAAAAGTTTCCCCTCCCGCAGCAGCTGGGCATATCTGCCGAAGCGGTCTCCGTGGACTTTTTCAATGGCTGCAATCTGAAGGAAGGATGCTGCAATCTGCTCAAATCCCTCCTGTCTGGCCGTCTCTCCAAATGTCTTGTAGACAGAATCATGTTCCTCATACTCATTGTGCTGGGCCATGGACAGCAGGTCCGTCATATCCTCCGAGATGTTCACCGGATAGCCCCCGTCGATGAAAATGGTGCTCCCTGTCATCTCGTGGAGATGGTTGTAAAAAATTTCCGCATGTTCCTTTTCCTGAGAGGCCGTGTAGGCGAAGACGGCGCTGATCACATGCAGTCCTCCTTTTTGCGCCTGGGAAGCGGCAAAGGTATAGCGGTTCCTGGCCTGGCTCTCTCCTGCGAACGCCCGCATCAGGTTGTCTTTTGTGACACTGTTTGAAAAATCTGCCATGATAATTCCTCCTGCTTTCATCAACATTTCCCTTTAAAGTATGTCCAACGGGAAACAAAATATAATTGTCTATTGTCTTTGGGAGGGAAAAATACTAAAATAGAGTCTGGCGGGGATGTCCCTGCCGGAAATGAGGATAAGACATGAAACTTCAGCAGGTATTGAGCTATGTGCGCAGGGCTGTGGATGATTATGACATGATACAGGAGGGGGACCGGATCGCAGTGGGGATCTCCGGAGGAAAGGACAGCCTTACCCTGCTGTACGCCCTCCATGGTCTGAAACGATTTTACCCGAAATCCTTTGACATTCACGCCGTAACGGTGGATCTGGGGTTTCAGAACCTGGATCTGGGAAAAATACAGGATCTGTGCAGGGAACTTTCAGTGGAGTATACGATTGTAAAGACGGACATTGCCCAGATTGTCTTTCAGGAGCGCAAGGAGGAAAATCCCTGTTCTCTCTGCGCAAAAATGCGCAAGGGAGCCCTGAATCAGGCCGTCAAGGAGGCAGGATGCGGAAAGGTGGCCTATGCCCACCACAGGGACGACGTGGTGGAGACCATGCTTATGTCCCTGATCTATGAGGGGCGGATACACACATTCTCCCCGGTGACGTACCTGGACCGGATGGAGCTGTCCGTGATCCGTCCCCTGATGTATATGAATGAGTCGGATGTGATTGGTTTTATGTATAAATACAATCTTCCAGTGGTGAAAAGTCCCTGTCCTGCGGACGGAAACACCAAGCGGGAATATGTGAAACAGCTTCTGCGGGGCCTGAACCATGACAGCCCGGGGGTGAAGGCGCGAATGTTCACGGCCGTCCAGAACAGCGGCCTGAAAGGATGGGAAAAAGATGGCAGTGATAAATCCTGACAATTACCATGAAGAACAGATCAAACAGAATATTCTGAAAATGAGGGCTGTGGTAGAAACCCTCCCCCAGTACTGCAGGACTTTTTTCCGGGGGATCGAAGACTACACTTCCGCCCGCACCAGGCTGGCTTACGCCTATGACCTGAGACTTTTCTTTGAATATCTCCATGAAAAAAATCCTGTCTGCGCCCAAAAGGAGATTGTAGATATTCCCATAGAGGTGCTGGGAGAACTGAAAAGATATGATATCGAGGAATTTCTTGAGTACATGAGCCTGTATCAGAAAGACGGCAAGGACATCACCAACTCAGAGCGGGGCAAGATGAGAAAGCTCTCGGCGCTGCGGAGTTTTTACAACTATTTCTACCAGCATGAATCCATTGCAGCCAACCCTGCCTCTCTGGTCCCCATGCCAAAGCTCCACGACAAGGAGATTATCCGTCTGGAGCCCAATGAGGTCGCCATTCTTCTGGACCAGGTGGAGGACGGTACCAAACTGACCAAAAAGGAATTGGAATATCATAAGAAGACAAAGCTGCGGGATGTGGCTCTGATGACCCTGCTTCTGGGCACCGGCATTCGTGTGTCAGAGTGCGTGGGCCTGGATCTGCAGGATGTGAACTTTGATGTCTGTGGGATTAAAATCCGCCGGAAAGGGGGATATGAGGCTGTGATCTATTTTGGCCAGGAGGTGGAGACAGCCCTTCTGGACTATCTGGAGCAGAGGGAGCAGGTACTCCCCATGGATGGCCACGAGGACGCCCTTTTCCTCTCCCTCCAGAATCGCAGGATGACCGTGCGTGCGGTGGAAAATCTGGTGAAAAAATATGCCTCCAGGCTGACCACGCTGAAGAAGATCACTCCCCATAAGCTCCGGAGTACCTACGGCACCACTCTCTATCAGGAATCCGGGGATATCTATCTTGTGGCGGATGTGCTTGGACACAAGGATGTGAACACCACCAGGAAGCACTATGCGGCCCAGGAGGACGAACACCGCCGTCAGGCTGCCAGATATATACAGCTGCGGGAGAAGCCAATAGAAAAAAAGTAAAAAATTCATAAAAACGAACGTATTTTTGGAATATATGTTTGCTTTTTTTATAAGAGTATGGTAAAATAAATGCAGCGACAGAATAATTGTTCCTCAATAGGCCTCATGGTAAAATATGGCAGAGTTAAAAATGGAGGGTAAAAATGGCTTCAGGAAAAATATCAGCAAAACAGCAGGAGATACTTGATTATATTAAAGAAGAGATACTGAAAAAGGGCTATCCGCCCACTGTCCGGGAGATCTGCGAGACGGTGCATTTAAAGTCCACCTCTTCTGTCCACTCCCATCTGGAGACGCTGGAGAAAAATGGTTACATACGGAGGGACCCTACAAAACCCAGGGCCATTGAAATCTGCGACGACAGTTTCCAGATGGTCCGCACGGAGATGGTAAGTCTTCCCGTTATCGGCAGGGTGGCGGCCGGGCAGCCCATTCTGGCTCAGGAGAATGTGGAGGATTATTTCCCTGTTCCGGCGGAGATAGTTCCGGCAGGGGATTCTTTTATTCTGAATGTACATGGCGATTCCATGATTAACAAAGGCATTCTGAATGGGGATAAGGTATTTGTAAATGCCTGCAGCACCGCGGAAAACGGCGAGATGGTGGTGGCCCTGATCGGAGATTCCGCCACGGTGAAGACTTTCTATAAGGAGGATGGGCATATCCGCCTGCAGCCGGAAAATGATACCATGGATCCTATTATCGTAGATGACTGCCAGATTCTGGGGAAAGTCTTTGGTGTGCTGCGTTTTTTCAGATAAAGGAGAGCGCCTCTTTTGGCAGGCCCATATCTGCCTGACTTTTTCTGACACGCTTTAAGCCGGCAATCTTGCTGGCAAAATTTGAGCATTGCATAATTCGGCAGGTTTTGCAGATATTAATATGGCCGGAACTTAAGCCGTGCAGAAAAGAGGGAGAAGATATGGGAAATAAATTTTTGGATGGTACTGCCCTTACCATTGCCATTATTGGTGCAATCAACTGGGCACTGATTGGCGTGTTCCGCTTTGACCTGGTGGCCTTTATCTTCGGTGATATGTCCTGGCTTTCCAGGATTGTGTATGCCATTGTGGGTGTCTGCGGACTTTACCTGATCAGTTTTTATATGCACCTTGGAAACAGAAACAGTTCGGAAGTTTAGCAAAACGCAGAGGACGCTGATACATATCTATCAGCGTCCTTTTCCGTTAAAGCTATTTTGAGGTAAAGCAGATGCCGCAGTCGAAGCTGGCGGCGCCGCAGCCCTGACATTTCTGGCTGCAATTTTCCGAAGGCTCCTCCCGAAGAGCTTTTTCCCACTCCCGCCGCAGAAATTGTTTCGTGACCCCGCAGTCGATAAAGTCCCAGGGCAGGATTTCATCCAGCGGTCTTTCTCTGTGGGCGTAGAATGCTACGGACAGGCCGCACTCTTCCACCGCTTTCAGCCATCTGTCATTGTCATAGTGTTCTCCCCAGGCGTCAAAAAAGCCCCCGTCCTCATAAACTTTCCGGATTACCTGTCCAAGTCTGCGATCCCCTCTGGCCAGTACGCCTTCCATCACGCTGGCATCCGCCTCATGCCAGTTGTATTTGATGCTCTTCTGGTTTAGCTGTTCCATGACAGCCGTTCTGGTGGCATAGGCCTTGTCCAGAAACTCCTCCTTGGTACACTGAGGAACCCACTGAAAGGGAGTGAAAGGCTTGGGCACAAAGAAAGAAGTGCTTGCCACAATCTGTACCCGGTTTCCGCCTCTTTTTTCCTTGGGTATCAGATCAAAATACAGGGCTGCGATTTTATTGGAGAGTTCCGCGATTCCCCGGATATCCTCCGGTGTCTCCGTGGGCAGGCCCAGCATAAAGTACAGTTTTACTCTTGTCCATCCTCCCTGAAAGGCCAGGGCCGCACCGTTTAAGATATTTTCCTCTGTGAGTCCCTTGTTGATTACGTTCCGCAGTCTCTGGCTCCCTGCCTCAGGGGCAAAGGTCAGGCTGGATTTTTTCACATCCTGCACTTTTCCCATGACATCCAGGGAAAAAGCGTCTATGCGCAGGGAAGGCAGGGAGATATTGGTGTGCTGTCTGCTGCACTCCTCTATGAGAAAGTCGATCAGTTCCTGAAGTCCGGAATAGTCGCTGGAACTGAGGGAACTGAGGGAAATCTCTTCATGCCCGGTGTTTTTCAGCAGTTCCACGGCATACTGTTTTAGAGTCTCCAGCTCCCTCTCCCTGACAGGACGGTAAATCTGTCCCGCCTGGCAGAAACGGCAGCCCCGGATGCAGCCTCTCTGGATCTCCAGCACCGCCCGATCTTGTGTCACCTTGATAAACGGAACTACGGGCTTCGTGGGATAGCACACATGTTTCATGTCTTTCACGATCTCTTTTCGGACAGACGAAGGGATGCCCTCCTCCACAGGGAAAAAGCGCTCTATGGTACCGTCCTCCCGGTAATCTGTCTGATAAAACCGGGGCACATAGATACCAGGGAGCCTGGCGGCCCGGCGCAGGAATTCCACCCGGCCAAGCTGCTGTTCCCGGCACTCTTCGTACAAAGTCATCAGCTCCCGGTACCTGGTCTCCCCTTCTCCCAGGTAAAACATGTCAAAGAAATCCGCCAGGGGCTCCGGATTATAGGTACAGGGGCCGCCTCCAATGACAATGGGACAGTTCTCCCCTCTCTCCAGGGCATTCAGGGGAATCTGGGCCAGGTCCAGAACCTGCAGGATATTGGTATAGCACATTTCATATTGTATGGTTACGCCCAGAAAATCAAAATCCTTCACCGGATCCTGGGATTCCAGGGCAAAGAGGGGAATGTGTGAACGGCGCATAACCTCGTCCAGGTCCACACAGGGGGAAAACACCCTCTCGCACCACACGTCCTCCATGGCGTTAAACATGTCATAAAGGATCTGCAGTCCCAGGTGGGACATGCCGATCTCATAGACGTCGGGAAAACACATGGCAAAGCGGACTTTCACTTTGGAAGGATCTTTCATAACCGCGTTTACTTCGCCGCCAATATAGCGGGCAGGTTTTTCCACAGTCATCAAAATATCGTGGCTTAATGCAAGTTTCCGCTCTTGGAGTGCATATGTTGATTTTGAAGTGTTTATGCCTTGTGATTCCATTGTGATCTCCTTTTTTTGATTTCCAGAATCCTCTTTTCCCTCTGATTTTTTAGGGAAACAATTATATATTTTATCATAATACGGCAGGGTTTGCCATAACTTTTAATAATTCTTTCCTTCAGGGTTTTGGGAGGATTTCTTAAATGAGTGATGTTACAATGGATCAAAAACTGCAGCTCGTACAGCAGGTACGTGCCAGATATCACGAAGACCAGTTTGATCTGTCCAACCGGGAGCGGATATTGTATGGCAGGTCGGACATCACTCCTGTGCGGACTCAGTCCGGAAATCCATATGGGGATCCCAATGGGAGTCCATATGGGGAGCTGATGCCGCCTGCCGAAGGGCCGGTGTCTTTCTTTAGAATCCGTTTCTTTATCGCGGCCCTTCTGCTGACAGTGGTGATCTTGATGGACAAAAACGGCATTGCTGTGGCAGGAATCACAGCGGACAAGATTTTTCAGGCTATCTCCGACGACTATGAGGAAAAAATAACGCAGTGGGCGGAAACGCTGTCGCCGTCAAAATAATTGAAGCTAATTATAGCCTTCTAAATCAAAGCTTTCCACATAGATACCTGTAGGCGTTTTGCAAGTTGTCCTGGCGTTTTCCTGCGATAAAATAGTAATCCATTTGGTTCTGGGATTCTGTGTGGAGATAGGAACCCTGGGCGGGAAGGTCACAGCAGAACACAGGGGAGTCCGTCGCCAGAAGGAGCCCGTATCCTTTATCGGAAAACAGGAAAGGAAGTTCTGCTTCTCCGCTGTGGGAAATATAATAAGCGCCGCCTCTGAGACTGAGCAGGGCCGGACCTGCTGTTTTTTGTTGACTGACCGGGTCGAAAGTGTTCCCGGAGCCACCATGGCCGTGCTGTTCCATGCTTTGGCGTTGGTTTGCGGCAGGGCGTTCTGTGCCGGAGCAGCGGTTTGGTTTGGAAGCGCAAAGGAGGCCGGGGCTGTACAGTCTTTCATCCTTGGCCCAGTCCAGATAGAGCCGGATCTGCTGCTTTCCTCCGGCGGTATTCTCTAACTGTCGACACGGTGTGCTGTGTTCCGCCAGCAGCAGTTTTCTGTCCCTGGATTTTTCACCCACTGCCATGTAGCGGATTGCCCCTGTAGACTTTTGTATCTGCAGTGTCAGTTCGTCCGTATTCAGCTCAATCGCATTTCCCAGGTCCTTGTACATCCAGAATTTTTCGGTTCTGTTCACGGCTATGCCAGGATGGACGGCACTGTCAGGCTGGCCGTTTTTGGTAAATGTCACCCGAATAATGGCGCTGCCGATGGGACTGAGCCGGAGTATGCCGTATCTGCTCTGAAGGTATAACCCGTCCGGCTGTCTGGTGATCCAGCGGACTGCCAGGTCGATTTTACCGTGTCCCAGGGGCTGTAACTTTTGGGAAGAAGGAATCTCTCCAAAGTCAGGATTTTCGGAAACCTTCCTGGTTTGGGCGCCCTGCTGCCCTGTGGAGAGCTGCCTGCCGGAGGAAGCCGTCTCCCGCCCCGCTGTCTGCCGTGTCCTGGAGTCTTGTCCTTCTACAGGACATTTCACATTACCCAACCCAGGCCGGGGAGCGGCCGTGTAAAGTGCATGGAGGCCGGAAGCGGGCTGTACAGGCTTCTGGGTGTCGGAAGGCAGGCGCACAGATACTTTTTGCCTTGAAGTTCCTGTTCCGGAGCGAAGCTTGGGCTTTGAGGCTCCCGTGTCGGCGATATTTTTTTGTTTTGGTGTTCTCTCTGGCCCTTTCCGTTCTGGCTGTGGGGATGCAATGTGAGGAACCGGATCTGCGATCAGCCCGGTAAGATTTCCCCTGTGAAGGACACAGAGTTCATGGAGAGCCCGGGTGGCTGCAACATACAGCAGTTTGGCATGACCGTCATCCACCGGGTACTCTTCTCTGTCAGGATCCAGTATCAGCACGGTGTCAAATTCCAGGCCTTTGGTGTACTCCACCGGAAGTACCAAGATGCCGTTTCCAAAGACCGCCTTCTCCAGGCTGCTCTCCAGTACGTCCACATACTGTCCCAGGGCTTTTTCGACTTTTTTGGCGCTCTCCGGACTGCGGCAAACCACCGCCGTAGTGTCAAAACCTTTCTGCCGCCACCCGGTACAGACTTCTGCCGCCTGCCGTATCATCTCTTCCCAGCTTTCCTTCTGTTCCACTGCCACTGCTTCACCGTGGCGGATAATGGGTTCCACAGGATAGCTGGAGAAATGTCCATGGTGCAGGATATTGGTGGCAAAATTTGATATTTCCACCGTGTTGCGGTAACTTTTCTTCAAGATGCAGAAACTGTCCATCTCATTGGGCAGCAGCAGCTCCTTCAGTTCCTCCCAGTCATTCAGCCCGAACCCGAAATGAATGTTTTGTGACACATCTCCCATAACCGTGTAAGTGCATCCCTGGATACAGAAGTTCAGCACGGAATATGCCATCATGCCGAAATCCTGGGCTTCGTCAATAACTATGTGGTGGGCTTCACTGATCACTTCCGTCTCCTTGATTCTTTTGTAGATGTAAGCCAGGGAGGCCAGGTCGTAGACGTCAAATTCTTTTTCCGGAACTTCCACCGCTTTTCCCTCTGCTGCCTGTCTGGCCAGGAAATCATGGTAGGTTCTGAAAATGGAACCTTTCCACTCTTTGGGGCCGTAACGCCCTCTGTAAGCTTTTCGTATGGCCTTTTTTTCCACCTCTGTGTACTTGATCCCTTTTCCCAGAAATTCTTCCTTGATTTTTCCGTCCAGGCGATCGTTGAGCATGTTGATTTTGCTCTGCATGGACACCTGAGGATTCTGCCGGATATACCGCTCCACGGCCTCCTGCTCCACCAGCAGCACCAGATTTTCCGGACTGGAATCTTCATCAGAGCGGTCGTAAACGCCGTTTATACCGTCTTTCAATCCTTCCACAAACTGCCTGGGATTTAAGTAGATGGACTCTCGGAGGATACCGTTCCACTCCATCTCGTCACAGTATGCTTTTAAATCCAGGAACCATTTCCGCCCGCCTTTGATGCTGCCCAGGCTGCCGTTTTGGGAACTTGGACGGATGCGGTATTTTTTGTCGTCCCAGTCCTCGTACAGTAACCTGACAAAAAGTTCCTCCATGGTCATTTGTTTTACCCCATGTACATCCAGGTCCGGCAGAACTCCTGTGATATAGTTCAGCAGAATCCTGTTGCTGCCCACAATGTAAAAATCCTCCGGGCGGAACCTTTCCTGATAATTGTACAGGATAAAGGAAATCCGGTGCATGGCAACGGTAGTTTTTCCGGATCCCGCCACTCCCTGGACAATGATGTTGTGGTAGGGGGACTTGCGGATGATATCGTTCTGCTCTTTCTGGATGGTGGCCACAATCTCTCCCAGCACAGCCTGCTTGTTTCTTGCCAGGTACTTGGTGAGCAGCTCGTCGTTGGCCACCACCGCACTGTCAAAGTAATCCAGAAGTTTCCCCTGTTCAATCTCGTAAGTCCGCTTCATTTTCAGGTCGATCTGCATTTGTCTGTTGCCCGGGGCCATGTAGCTGCACTTGCCCAGGCCGTTCTCGTAGTAGACATTGGCCACCGGGGCCCGCCAGTCCACCACTATCTGGTGAGTGCTGTCCCTGGAGATGCCTCCCTTGCCGATATAGAGGGATTCTTCCTTTCCCAGAGTCTCATCGTGAAAGACGATTCGGCCGAAGTAAGGTTTTTCCTGTGCCTTTTCATTCCGCTCCATAGCCATTTTCATGTGGTCATGCAAGGTAATGGTGTTGGACAGGATGATGTAAACCTCAGTATCATTGTCGTGGTAGTGTTCCAGCATCTCGTCGATTTCCGCCTTCATTCTGCTGACCTGCTCTCCATAGTTTGCCAGATTTGCCTGGATGACAGAGAGCGTCTGCTGCAGGAAAGCTTCCTCAGCCTGCCGGGATGTTCCCGGTATCTTTTGGCCCGGCTTGTCTTTTTTTCCGTATTCTTTCTGATCCATTTTCAACCTCCTGGGCCAGTCCATGGCCGTCTGTATAAAAGTATAGCTAAAAAGAAAAATAATGCTAGACTTTTCTTTCCTTATCTGCTATAGCGTTATATAGAATCGTGCCTGAAAAAGTGTATGATAATTAAGAGAATATATTATCAAAATTATGATTGTGATGCCGGGTATGAATGATTCAGGTGTCAATTACACCTGGTATCCTTTAGAATCAAATGATATTCTATAAAAAAAGATTTTATAATAAATAATGATATTTCGCCCGGAGAACTCTGCTGTTCTCCGGGCGTTTTTTCAGCCACAGCGGTTGTGGGACCATTCTATGGTAGGGAAATCAAAGACAAGTACGTTTTAAAATTGCAGGGAAAATTATGCGCAGTTCCCTTCCTGTCTTTCCCGGGCATAGTAGAAGATATACTGCTGTATCACACCTGCAAAGCCGCTGTATATTTCTACGGGAAACTTTCCGTCATATTCGGCAGCAATAATCTGCTTTATCCACGTATCTATGGGAAAACTTTCCAGGTGGTGAAGCGAAAAAAGCTGAATGCATGCAGCCACTTTTGCTCCTATTCCATAGATGCTTTTCAGGTATTTCTCTGCATTTCCCGGTTCCATCGCCGACAATTCCTTTAGGCTGACGGTGCCGTTCACCACATTCTGTGCCAGACTTGTGATATATTTTGCCCGGTATCCCAGTTTTACAGGCGCCAGGTCTTCTTCCGACAGAAGGTCTTCGGGGCAGGGAAATTCATGCCAGATGTTCTGGCCTTCCGGGCATTTGCCCGCGTCTTCCGTATGGCGTTTCCCGCAGAGCAGGCACAGTTTTTCAATGCAGCTTTTTATTCTGGGAATGTTGTTGTTCTGGGAGATGATGAAGCTGACCATTGTCTCCCACAGCTCCTGGCGCAGTATCCGTATTCCACCGCCGGTCTGCACTGCTTTAGACAGATACTGGTCTTTGGGGTCTATGCGGTCTATGTAATAGCGGTAATCTGTATCCAGGTCAAAATACCGCTTCCACAGGTTGTCGTATTCCTCTCTGCCGCAGCAGAATGTCACCGGCCCGCAGTCCTGCTCCTGTATAAGACTCAGGCGTTTCCCAAACGCCGTGACCTGGAAGACTCCTGTATCAATCTCATTCATACGGAAACACTGGCCTGACCGGGCGATTTGCTTCACGCTGAAGTTTTCCGGGTGAACCGTTATCATCTCCTGTACCTCCTGCATTGCTCTAAAAGTGTTTATGTTTCCCTCAAAGGCAAAACTGTATTCCATTATACTGCAAGTCCCAGTTTTCCAGCCAGATAATCCCTCACATGAAGGATGGCTTCTTCCGTATAGGGGCAGGATAATCCGATGGCTTTCATGGCATCATCATAGTTCATAGAACCGCCCAGAGCGCAGAGTTTTTTGTAGACAGCCAGTCCTCTCTCCCTGTCGGCCTCGCAGATGAGGCGGATGCTGACAGCAGAGATATCGGACAACACATAGCTGATCAGGTATCTGGGGAACATATAAATTCCTTTATTCTGCACCAGAGAAGAACCCATGTCCATATAAGTTTTGCCCACGCTGTAGTCTACCTCTGGGTCATAAATCTCAATCAGTCGGTTGTATTCGTCAATGGCTGCCTGGGAGTGAAATCCGTCCGCAGTATACAGAAATGTCTCAAATTCATGGGTCATGCAAAAACTGCAGATCTCTTCCAGAATGGTGATCAGATGAGTCTCCACATACTGCGGGGCACGCTCTCCAAAAAACAGGGGCGCATACTCATAACTCAACTGCTCCATGGCCTTGGACGGAATCTCTGACAGATCATTGGGCATTTCCCAGTATTCCGGCACGGAAAAACGGTTCATGCTCTCCTTCATCTGTATCGCATGACCGAACTCATGCACCAGTATATTCACATCAGAGTGGCATCCGGTACAGTTGCCAAAAATAAAAGGCAGTTTTTCTTTATATATTTCCGTGCAGAAACCCATTCCTGTTATTTTGTTATCCGATTTCTCACAGTCGATATATCCCCTGTCTTTCATGGATTCATACAATGCCGAGAAATCCGCGTCCATCTGCCCGTACATTGTACCTGCCTGGCTGAGCAAAAATCCGGCGTCTCCCAAAGGCGCAGGGTTGCCTGCCTCAAAATAGATGCCCGTATCGTCGGCGGTGTATGCACTGAGCCCAAGGCGGTCTTTCAAGCGTTTATACAGGCGCTTTTTCAAGGGAACCAGTTCCCTGCGCACAAGCCTGCACAGCTGTGCCAGTTCTTTTTCTCCGTAGGAATATCTGCTCTTTTGGGTGTTGGCATATGCCAGATAATTTTCATAACCGTTAGCATGGGCGATTTGTCCCCGCACTTCCACAAGTTCTCCCAGAATTTGCAAAAATTCGCCGCTGTTATGGGCAAAAGTTTTACGGAGAGCCGCTCTGGCTGCTTTTCTGATGGCAGGATCCCTGCTGTCCCTGTACTTGGACAATTCTGCAGAGGACAGCTCCTGATTCTCGTAGAAGAATTTTAAGGAAGCGGTCATGTTCTGAAACTGCGCAATGAGCTCCTGTTCCCGTCCCAGCAGATCCAGTCCGCTCTGAATCAAAGAGCGTTCTTTCTCAATTTTCAGCAGAAATTGTCTGCCAAACCTGGCGTCAATTTTTTCCCGGTAAGGGCTTTCAAGAAGTGCATCATAGATGGATGAAATATCTGTCAAAGCTGACTTGGTCTGTGTATACTGCATTTCTTCCTGATAAAATTTATCTGTACAATTCTGATAACTTCTGATAAACGCCAGTGTCTCCATGGTCTCAACATTGGCTCTGTATTCAAAAAAATCTTCCAGAGCACAGCACAGATTTTCCATGTTTTCTGCGTTTCTGATCTCTTGGGCATATTTTTCTATGTGGTACATATATGCTTCATAATCCGGTCTGTCATAGCGGACTTCTTCAAATCTTTTTTCCTTCACAACCGTATCCTCCTGTGTTTTGATTAAGGGCGTTGAGTATAGCATAAATATAGATTTACGCAATGTGTTCTGATTCGCTTTAGAATAGTTTACTCCATTTTAATCATCTGATGGGCATGCTTTTCGCCCTGCTCAGGTGCTGTCTGTCCGTCATGGCTTTATAGTCTGTATATGTGATGTCCGCCGCAAAATCTTTCCAGTTTGTTCCGCTGTCATAGAACTTTATTTCGGAAGAACCGTCCACTGCATCTACATGGAAACCCTGTTCCAGAAAATATTTTGTATCCCTGCCGGAGCCACAGCCAAAGTCAAGGATATATGCCCCAGTTTTTAATTTTGACAAAAAAGAGTTCTGCATGGCTGAAAATTCAATATTCAGCGTACTCTGACAGAACTCTTCAGCATGGATGTTATAATAAGCAAGAGTATGGGTATCCTCACTTGCGGTAATCTTATCAGACAAATCAGTACCTCTTTCTGGTAAAGAAATTTTTCCCTCAGTTCTGTTGTTCCACCGCGTGTTTTAATATTGCCTGTATCTGTTCCTCCGTAAGGGTAATGCCAAACTGTTTTATCATCTCAATACTGGATAAACTGGCCTGTTCTGCTGCTTGCTTTGTTGCTTTTCTCTGCTGCTCCAGCTCTCGTGTCTGCAGTTCCAGCTCTCGTGTTTGCAGTTCCAGTTCTCGTGTCTGCTGCTCTAATTCTCTCTTCATTTTTACAGATTGCAGATTTAAAAGATTTGCGACCATGGGATCTACCTCCTTTTTTATTTCTGAATAATCGTGGAATACATGCTCTTCCGCTTTTTTTATCAATTCCAGCAGCACATTATATTGCGGCGTTCCTATTACTTTCTCATTATATGCAGATTGCAGTACACCTATCATTTCGTTAAAGAAATGCTTTATTTCTCCTATTGTTGGCGGATTCTTGGTCTTTAACTTCTGTGGATATCGCAATACCAGGTAGGGTAAAAAAATAAGCAGTTTCTTTTTACTTATGTTCTCGAAAGTATAATCATGTACACGGACTGTGGGAACTTCGTATATGAACTTTTGCATCTTGTCAGTTTTATCATCTGTAGGAAGCTTAATAGTCATACGTAGTCTTTTAGGATTGTTTTGATTCGAGGTAATATATACCACGCATGACTTTGGGAAAACAAATTCATCCAGCCTGTTTTTCCTTTTTGCATCTGACAGGGCTATATGAAAATCATATTCAAACATCCGAAATGCCATTTCCATATCATTGGAAAATTGACACTCAAAATGGTACAGTTTGTGATTCACCTGAAATGATGTGTCACTTACCACCTTGCTGCCATCAGCATTGTAAAACTCATTATTCAGCGAAATGATCTGTGCGTTCATAGCATAGTTTTCATGAAATGCTTCATTTATCAAAGGCAGTACCATCTGGGGCATTTCCTGAAGAAGGGTTTTAAAAATCATGTCCCAGATATTGCCATCCGTATTTCTCCGGTTCCCATTTTCCTGATCCATTTTTCTCTCCTGTCTGCTTTACACTTATAAGATAACATGATTCCTGCATAAATGCAAGCTGTAAGCAAACCAATATCAATTGAATAGAGTTCCCTCTGCCACCAATACTGCCTGCACCAGCCAGCGTTTGGTCCATCTGCCGGTAATGCAGGTGGAGAGTGTGAGAATTCTGCTCTCGGAAGTAAGTTTCGTTTCCAAGTCATAATTACCACTGCTTCCGGATACTTTGGTAGAATTTTCTGTATCATCCCCTGTATTTTCTGTGAAAATATGCTCCAGATAGTTTTGCCAGTCTTCCGGTGAGCAGATGTCTCCCGCGAGCAGGTGCTTATCACTGTGTTCATGTGCCGCAAATATCCTGTATACAAGCACCTTGTCCTCCCCATAGATATAGATGTATGGATGCTCTGCAAAAAACTCCGGATCCTCATAGTAGTGAAGGGTGCCAAACACCGTTCCTTTCTGCGCGTTGTGTCCGTATAACACAGTATGCCAGTCGCTCCAGTCCCGGCTGTTGAGCAGCTGAGAGTAGACGCATCCGGGCTTTCCTGTACTTCCGTCAATATTGTGGGACAGGTAATAGTCCATCTCTTTGGGATGCTGCAGTACAGGATAATCTACATTGGTGCCGGGAATTGTAATCCAGGCATAGATATCCGGATTCTGTTCCTCCTGGAGCCGTACAAAGTCAATCTCTTTTGGCGGCACATCATATTTTTCCAGTGGATCTGGAGCCATTGTCTTTTCTTTCACAGCTTCCTGACCTGTCAGACCAGAAGTCAGCTCGACCTCCGATGGGGAGACCATGTCGTTCCCCTCTGTGTCCTGGATACAGGATGTCCTGATCTCCTGCATTCTGTGTTCCGCGCGTTCAGTCATAACTGCATGGTACACAATCCACAGGCCACAGCCTGCTGCAGCCAGACACCAGAGCACTCTTGCTCTTGTGAGTGTTCCTGTTCTTGAAATCTTTCTTTTTTCTATTGGACGGCTTTCTGTTGGACTTTCTATTGGACTTTCCATGGAAGTTTCTATTGAAGATTCTATTAAAGTTTCTTTCTTCCTCATCCTCTCTGCTCTCCTTATTTCTGAAGTTTTTCTCCCCTTATACCAGTGTGCATAATATTTTTCAAACTGCTACAGAAACTTGAGAGTTGAAAGTTTTCAATAAAAAATAACCCTTCCGCATGATTTTGTGATATCCTTATAGTCACCACACCAAAAAGGATAAAAACCACCCGAAAGAGTTATTACATGTATGAGTTTACCATACTTTCCGGTGGTTGACCATACGATTATGCTGAATTTTATCGAAATTTTTTTATGCTGTTTTGAATCCTGTTTTTCACGCAAAGCTGCTTTTCGCTGGTTTGTGACCATTACCATAGGGCTTATGCTCCGTTCTGATAAGCTTGGTATCACTTCCATAATACGTGACCTTGCGCTTGCCCCGGGCTGTTATGACGCCATGCTTCACTTTTTCAGGGCGTCCTCATGGTCGCTGGACGATATACGGAAACGCTGGTTCTCGGCTGTCAGGGAGCATGCTCCCCTTTATAAGGAAGGAGACCTTTATGTCCTTGCAGGTGATGGAGTAAAGCAGTCCAAGGAAGGCCGCCGTATTCCCGGGGTGAAAAAGCTGTTCCAGGAATCCGAAAATTCCGCAAAACCACAATACATTCATGGGCATATGTTCGGCGGACTCGGCATTTTGGCGGGAGGCGGCCGTAA
>OFGR01001588.1_pt1 | contig 17679 bp, 16 predicted proteins | sample 1521811 | NCBI WGS metagenome assembly OFGR01 (sample SAMEA3504098, study PRJEB24116) | mouse gut metagenome | biome: mouse gut; feature: mouse-associated habitat; material: faeces | place: Denmark | collected 2011
GCTGCTCGGTCTCCGCGGGAAAGACCCGATCGGCGCTGATGGGGACCATGCGCTTGTCTAATTTCTCCGAGACCGGGCCGCCGGCCACGATGAACAGGTCCGATGCGCAGTCCACCACTACGCGCTTTAAGTACTCTAATACTTCTGCCATGAGAAGCCTCCTTTTTTGAAATTAGGAATGAAGGAGTCCGGTTTTGCCGGACTGTTTTTGATCTCCTCATTCGATCACGATGAGATCGCCGTCCCAGAGGCCTAAGGAGTCGTCGTAGGTCCAGTCGCCGGTGGGGACGGACTGCCAGCGGAGGACGGTCCAAGTGCCGTCGGGGGAGCGGGAGAGCTCCACTTGGAGCTCCTGTGTGTCGGAGATGGGGACGGCATAGCTGGCGGAGGCGGGCACATCGGAGAAGCTTGCGGCCTTGGCGGAGGGACTCCCGGCCAGCTTCCACAGGTAGGTCACCACGTCGGCTCGGGTGCAGGGGTCCTTGGCGGAGAGGGACTCGTCTACCAGCTTCTGCTCCTTCGCCCACTGGAGGGGGACGGCGTAGTACTCGTTTCCGCTCACCTTCCCGGAGGGGGTTGGAGAGCCATACGCCCGCCACAGGAAGGTCAGGATTTGCCCCTGAGTGCAGGTGCTGTTGGGGGAGAATTTTCCCTCTCCCGTCCCGGAGGCGATGCCTTTCTCCAAAGCCCACACCACAGGCTGAGCGAACCAGTCGGTGGTCTTCACGTCCGCCATCAGGTGGTTGTAGTGGATGTTGGCACGGGTCAGCTTCTCGTTGTACTCGCCCACCTGGATGGCCTTCCACTGGGCCTCCGTCCCGGCGTAGTAGACGTCCTTTATGCCGGTATCCCAAAAGGCGGCGTACTCAATACTTTTAACGCTGGTGGGGATAAATACTCTGGTTAAATTGGTGTAGTGCCCAAAGGCCCAAACCCCAATGCTGGTGGCGCTGGAGGGGAGCGTCAACTCCGTCATGGTCCGCAGCACATGGGGCGGATACTGCCAGACGGCGGGAGGAACGCCCGTTCCGGCGGTTCCCTTGGCCCGGTTCAGCATAATGTCGCGGTAGCATTCTTTGCCCTCGTCACCATCCGGGCTGTAATGATTGATCCTGACGTCATGCAGTCCAAATTCAGCACCCCATTTTTGGGTCATGCGCTCCATAAAGTGCAGGAATTCATGGACATGGCCGGCTGGAGGCCAAATCGAGCCCGGAGCCCCAATGGCCGTTTCGGCCGAAAAGTAGTTCAGGCAATACTCACGATTTTTAATGTTGATGAACGAATGGCCTGTTCCATTCTCATATGAAGAGCCACCCAGCCCCAAATATCCCATGCTGGCATTCAAGCTGGCGATACAGGTCACATGGTCATACCGATCCAGGTCGATATTGCTCTTTTCCAGAAGGGGGGCATCCTCCGCCATTGACAGCCATCCGCCTTTGGTGCCATAATCTGCCAGCTTCGTTATGGTCTCATCGATCTCCACGACCTCCACATGGGCCCGCATCACCCCGACAGAGTTCATGTACTCCTCAAACTCCTTGGCGTTGTCCCGGCACACGTCAACCTCATCCTGGGTCATGGAGTACTTTGTGTGTTTTTTTATGCCGTCCTGCATATAGTCGGCATCCACATTCTTGAAGATAGCGAACAGGAAATACCAGTCAGGGAGGTTGGCCTCCGCCGCCGAGGCGGTGGCGGGCAGCAGGGACAGGCACATGGCCAGCGCCAGCAGGAGGGGCACGAATTTTTTCTTCATAGCTTCCATTCTCCTTGTTTTCAGATTTCCCGGCCCTCTTTTCTGTTCCCGCGGTTTCCGTCCCCTGCCTGGGGCTGGAGCACAAAAGGGGCCGGATAAAATGTGGCTTTATTGTATCATGTTTTTCCGCCGGGCGCAATATCGGCCTCATTGCGGACCCGCCCCCATCCACAGATAGGGCCCCCACCCACAGCATGAACAGATATACAAGATTTTGCGGTGCGCCCTCCGCCCTCTCACCTTAAATAGCAGTCAATCTTCCATGCAAGCTCCTCGAGCTGTCCTTCCACACGGTTGCAGGCCCGGCGGAACTGGGCCAGTTCAAACACATAGAGCTCCTCCGGCGTATTTTCCCAGGTTTTCCCTCTGGCCCCGGCCAGAATGCCGAATAGGGAAGCTTTTGCCAAAGCTCCTTTGCTTTCTCAGTGCGTTTCCAGCCACGCATCCGCGCCGGAGGCGTAAGCCGCCGCGCCGTAGATCAGGGCTTCCTCCCGGAATCGAATCTCAGGGCTGTGCAGGCCGACGCCGCAGCCGTCCTCCGCAGTGCCGCCTCCCACCACAAAGAAGGTGGAGGGAACTTGAGCGGCAACCTCCGCGAAATCCTTGGAACCGCTCATTTTATCATCTCGAAGGATCATTTTCAGCCCCTCCTTCTGCCACCCGCGGGCCACAGCCTGGGCTGTGGCCTTGTCGATGACAAGGGCGCGGGTGGAGCAGAGGTTGGTCACCCGCGCCCTGCCACGGAAGGCCTGCGCCGTATGGGTGCAGGCGGTCTCAATCCGCTCCAGCAGGCGGGCCCGGAGGTCCTCGTTGAAGGTGCGCAGGGTGCCCTCCATCACCGCCGTGGCGGGGATGATGTTGGCGGCGCCGCCCCCTGGAATTTGCCAAAGGTGAGCACAACCGCCTCCGCCGGGTCCACCTCCCGGCTGATCAGCTCCTGGAGGGCGAGGTGGATATGGACGCCGATATTGATGGGGTCCACAGCGGTGTGTGGGTGGGCGCCGTGTCCGCCCTTGCCCTCGATTTGGATGACCAGGTGGTCGCTGGAAGCCGAGACTACTCCGGTCCCATAGCCCCCAAGGCCCACCGGAATCATGGGGATCATATGGGCCCCCATGGCCGCGTCCACGTGGGGATTTTCCAAGATGCCGGCCTCCACCATGGATTTGGCCCCGGCCAGTACCTCCTCCCCGGGCTGGAACATGAATTTGACGGGCCCGTTCAGCTCCTTTTCCCGCTCCTTCAGCATCTGGGCCGCGCCCAGCAGCATGGCGGTTGTGCATATCGTGGCCGCAGGTGTGGGCGCAGCTCCGCTGGGAGGCGAAGGGCAGGCCGCTCTTCTCCTCCATGGGCAGGGCATCCATATCGGCCCGGAGCAGAAACACCTTTCCCTGTGGATTTCCGGTCACGGTGGCGACTGTGTCGCCGGCGTCGCTGTTCTGTTCCACGTCGGCCATCTCCAGCGCGTTGAGGGCGCAGGGCGGCTTCAGGTTGGAGATGTTTCCCGTGATATCAGTCTGTTTCATACAAAGCACCTCCTATTTCAGCAGCCGTTCCAGAAAGACGGAGGCCGCCATGCTGACAATCAGCGAAATGGACATGATAAAGCTCCCCATCCAGTTCAGCTGGAAGCGCCGCATACACAGCACGCACAGGGCCGCCACCCCCATGCTGACCAGAAAGGTCAGGGCGTACACCATACCCTGGCCCGGAGCCCCGCATACGGAGTGGTCCACCGCTCCAGCGGGCTGTACCATCCGGAGGCCGACCCGCCCGCTATTTGCTACGATCAGGCCCGCCTGATGCTGAGCGTGACCTACTTCGACCCCATCGGAATCCATTTTTACCCGGAAAAAACCGCCCTGCCGGACTCCAGGGGCATCTGCCGTGGAGTCGGGCGGGCGGGGAATCTGGATATGCTGGAGTCTATGGATGATCTGGTGATGGTATCCTGCCACGTGCACTCCAAGATCATGGCGCGCAATGAGCTGGCGGCGGTCCCGATTCAGCCGGAGCATATGGCCTATGAGTACGGCTATGCCGCAAAAGCCGGCGCGGCACAGGATGAAGGGCTTCAATTCCTCCTTATGGAAATATGCCGGGAGGTTCAAAAAGAGCTGTCATGAGGTGTACGATGGACAGCGGCATTTTAGCTTATGAATACCGGTTCTTAGAACCTGTATTCATAAGCTAAAATGCTGGATGGACGAGGAATTTTGCCGCCCTGCAAGACAAAAAATCACGGGAATCCTTTGTGGATTTCAAGATTTTTTAACGCCGCAAGGCGGCAAAAGGCCCGTCCAGACGGTCGTTTGAGATTGTGAATACAGGTTCTTACAGGATGATAACCCAAAGAAGCAAAATTTCAGGCTTCAAATCATTCAGGGCAAACCGGGCAATTACCGCCGGGCACACCATTTCAAATGAGATGTCCCTCAGCTAAAGCAAATTAGCATCCCCATTATTTTGTACAATCGCCTCAAAATAAGAAGTCCGAGAACACTCCAAATGCCACCTGATCTTCTCTGCGGCAAGCTCCCAATTTTTTTCCAGGCACACCCTGGCAATATCCTCATGCTCCCGCACGGTGCGGTCCAGCCGGCTGGCAATCATCTGCCCGCTCATCACCCGCAGCCGCACGTTCTGCGTTTGAATCCGGCCATACAGGTCATGCAGATACTCGTTGGCCAGGCCGGAAATCAGGAATTCATGGAACTCGTCGTCAAGCTGGTAAAACTCCCACCTGTTATTGGGGTTTTCCCAGCGCTGGAACAGTTCCAGAAAGCGGCGCAGCTCCTTCTGGTCGAGCGCTTCGCCATAGGTCTGGACGGCGTAGGGCTCGATGAGCATCCGAACCTCAAAAATCGACCTGATGTCGCCGATGGAAAACCCGGAAACGACGATTCCCCGTTTCGGCAGCACGGTGGCCAAACCCTCCTGCTCCAGGCGGCGGATCGCCTCCCGCACCGGCGTACGGGAACAGCCCAGCTCTTCCTGAAGGATGGATTCACTCAGCAGTTGATTGGGCAAATACTCACACATCATAATTTTCTTCTTAATATACTCATAGGCCTCACTCTGAATAGAGTGTTTCTTTTTTTCTGGCATGGAAGGTTTTCCTTTCCAAATTAGGCGCCGTTTGAAAAATAGAGATACGCGCAGCGGTGGGGGATTTTTCCGCCAGAAAAAGACAATTTTTCGCGGGAATACTGGATGCACCTCAAGAAAAATTGGGGCATTATGGTGGAAAACGGACCGCCGCTTGGGCGTATTGACATTTTTTAAGCAAGCCCTAGTATTCAGCAAATCTTTGACCCATTTTATATGAAATTTCCCCATTTGGCAAGCATTCTAAAGCCATTCGTAAAAGTAAACAAAAAGCAGGATTGTTTTTTGTGAAACTAAACGGTTTTACGGGGATTTACAGAAAAGCAGTTGACAGTTCAAACAAAGTCGGCTATCATCATTGTACAACAACTTGTATCCAAGTTTTGATGTATAATTGGGTACAAGAAAGAACGAGGAGTGGTACAATGAAAGCCATTTGCATCCAAGAACCGGGCAAGGTTGTCATCCAGGACATGGAGAAGCCCGTCCGCAGGGAGGGCGAGGCCCTGCTCAAGCTGCTCTACGGCGGCATCTGCGGCAGCGACCTGGGGTCCTACCGGGGCGGCAACGCCTACGTCTCCTACCCCCGGGTCCCCGGCCATGAGTTTTCCGCCGAGATTGTGGAGGTCGACGACAACGGCCTGGGGCTGAAGCCCGGCATGATTGTCACCTGCAACCCCTATTTCAACTGCGGAGGCTGCTACTCCTGCCAGCGGGGCCTGGTCAACGCCTGTACCGACAACCAAACCATGGGTGTTCAGCGGGAGGGCGCCTTCGCCGAGTACATTACCATGCCCATCGAGCGCATTTACGACGGCAAGGGCCTGGACCCCAAGACCCTGGCCCTGATCGAGCCCTTCTGCATCAGCTACCACGGCGTCTCCCGGGCCAACGTTCAGCCGGGGGAGAAGGTGCTGGTGGTGGGCGCCGGGACCATTGGCGTGCTGGCCGCCGTGGCCGCCAAGGCGAAGGGCGCCGAGGTCACCATCTGCGATGTGGCCCCCGATAAGCTGGATTACGCCCACAGGACCTTCGGGCTGGACCACAAGCTGCTCAACGAATCCCCCGAGGCCTTTGCCAAGGGCGTGGAGGAGTTCACCGGCGGCAATGGCTACGACGTGGCCATCGAGGCGGTGGGGATGCCCCAGACCTTCCAGAGCTGCATTGATGCCGCCTGCTTCGGCGGCCGGGTTGTGCTCATCGGCGTATCCAAGCGCAACATCGACGACTTCTTCTTCACCATTATCCAGAAGAAGGAGCTGAACATCTACGGCTCCCGCAACGCTTTGAAGAAGGACTTCATGGAGCTCATCGACCTGGTGAAGGCCGGCGGCGTGGACCTGGACAAGATCGTCACCAACACCTACAAGTGGACCGACGCCCCCCAGGCCTTTGAGGAGTTTGCCGCCAACGCGGGCAGGATGCTCAAGGTCGTGCTGGACTTTACCTGATCGCTCATCGCTCAGGTTAAGTAAATAAAATCATAATGAAAAAGGAGAATGAAGAATGAAAAAGAATCTGAAGAAGATGGCCGCCGCGCTGCTGTCCGGCGCGCTGGTCCTGAGCCTGGCCGCCTGCGGCGGCAACGGCGGTAATGGTGGAAACGGCGGCAATGGCGGCGCTTCCGGCGGAAACGCTGGCGGCAGCAACCCCTCCACCCCCTCCGGCGGCGGTGCCTCCGTCACCCTGCAGGTCGGCTTTGAGAACTCCAGCTCCGAGCCCTTCGGCCAGGGCATGGCCAAGTGGCAGGAGCTGCTGGCCGCTGAGGACTGCGGGCTGGAGATTTCCCTGTACCCCGACTCCCAGCTGGGCGACAAGTCCTCCCTTATCGACTCCATGACCCTGGGCGAGGGCGTCTGCACCCTGGCTGACGGCGCTTTCTACGCCGACTACGGCGTCAACGACTTCGGCATCGTGTTCGGCCCCTTCCTGTTTGAGGAGTGGGACGACTGCTGGACCCTCATCGAGTCCGACTGGTACAAGGCCCAGTGCGAAGCCCTGGAGCAGAAGGGCCTGCACATCATCGCCTCCAACTGGATGTACGGCGCCCGCCACACCCTGACCACCAAGCCAGTGAACACCGTGGACGACCTGTACGGCCTGAAGATCCGCGTCCCCACCAACCAGATTCAGACGCAGGGCTTTGAGGTCCTGGGCGCTACCGGCACCGGAATGCCTTTGGGTGATGTGTACACCGCTCTGTCCACCGGCAACATCGACGGCGCTGAGAACCCCCTGGCCACCCTGTATGGCCGCAGCCTCCAGGAGGTGGCCAAGTACCTCATCCTGGACGGCCACGTGCTGAACTTCACCACCCTGGTGTGCTCCGCCGACTGGTACAACTCCCTGACCCCCGAGCAGCAGACCGCCCTTACCGAGACCTGTAAGGCCGCCGCCGAGTACAACAACGGCCTGGTGAAGGACGCTGACGGCGACTACCTCCAGAAGATGAAGGACGCGGGCGTCACCGTGGTGGAGCCCTCCGACGAGGTGCTGGCCGGCTTCCGTGAGAAGGCCCAGGCGTTTTACGACATGGGCAGCACCTTCGGCTGGTCCGATGGCCTGTATGACACTGTGAAAGCCGCCATGGGCAAATAAGAACCGAATATCGAATCCCCAACACAGCGCGGGGGTCCGGATCAGCAATCGGGCCGGACCCCTGATATTTTCTGAAATGGGAGGGATTTATCTTGAAAAAAGACAATAAGGCGCTTAGCTTCCTGTCCCAGCTGGACATCTATGTCGCCTGCGCCGCGCTTACCCTTCTGATCGTGTGCACTTTTGTGGGCGTGCCCGCGCGCTATATCCCCTTTATCCGGCCCTTCACCTGGCTGGAGGAGGTACAGAGCGCCTGCTTGATCTGGATTGTCTTCGGCGCCGCCGGCGCGGCCTTCCGAACCGGGAGCCACGTGGCCATTGAGATGATTGTGGATCGTCTGCCCGCCTCCGTCCAGAAGGTTTTCCAGGTCCTTATCACCCTTGTGGTCGTTGTGGTCATCGGCTTTCTGTTCTACCAGAGCATCGGCTTTATCCAGATGTTCCTGCGGAGCGGCCGCGCCACCGCGATCTTGAAAATTCCGTTCAGCCTGATTTATACGATCTGCCCGGTCAGCTTCATCCTCCAGATTGTCAGCTTTATCACCACGACGGTTCGGGATTGGAACAAGATCGGCACAGAGCAGAAGATGGAGGGGATCGACTGATGCATGGTGTTATTGTTTTATCCGCAATTGTGATGCTGGCGCTTCTGTTTTTAAAGGTTCCCGTCTATATCTCCGTGCTGGGCGGCTCTCTGGTTTACTTCATCGCCAACCCCTCGGTCAACAGCATTGTCTTTGCCCAGCAGGCCATCGGCGGCGTGGAGAAGGTCTCGCTGCTGGCCATCCCCTTCTTCGTGTGCGCGGGCATTTTTATGAACTACACCGGCGTCACCTCCCGGATTATGGACTTCTGCGAGGTGGTCACCGGCCGGATGCGGGGCGGCCTGGCCCAGGTCAACATCCTGCTGTCAACCCTGATGGGCGGCCTGTCCGGCTCCAACATCGCCGACGCCGCCATGGAGGCCAAGATGCTGGTCCCCGAGATGGTGAAGAAGGGCTTCAGCCTGGAGTTCTCCACGGTGATCACCGCCACCTCCTCCATGATTACGCCCCTGATCCCCCCGGGAATCGCCATGATCCTCTACGCCTGCATCGCCAACGTCTCGGTGGGCAAGCTGTTCATGTCGGGCATCGGCGTGGGCATTGTGCTGTGCGCCTCCCTGATGATTATGACCTCCGTCATCTCCAAAAAGCGGGGCTATAAGCGCATGCGGGAGGAGAAGGCAACCCCCAAACAGATCTGGGGCGCCACCAAGCCCGCCATCCTGCCCCTGTGCCTGCCCATCATCATCATCGGCGGCATCCGCCTGGGCGTGTTCTCCGCCACCGAGGCCGGCGCCGTGGCCATTGTGTACAGCGCCTTTCTGGGCATCCTCTACAAGACCCTGAAGCTGGAGAACTGCCTTGCCGGCCTGAAGGAGACTGTCACCACCACCGCCTCCATCATGCTCATCGTCTCCGCCGCCAGCGTCTACTCCTGGGTGCTCACCAAGGAGCAGATTCCCCAGGCGCTGACCAACTGGATGATCTCCAACATCTCCAACAAGTACATCTTCCTGCTGTTCTGCAACGTGTTTCTGCTGATAGTGGGCATGTTCATCGAGGGCAACGCCTCCATGATCATCCTGGTGCCCCTGCTCCACCCCATCGCCGCCGCCTATGGCATCAATGAGATCCAGTTTGCCATGATGTACATCTTCAACAACGCCATCGGCGCCCTGTCTCCCCCCATGGGCACCCTGATGTTTGTCACCTGCGGCATCACCAAGTGCAAGACGGCCGCGTTTATCAAGGAGGCGGTCCCCTTCTATATCCTGCTGTTTATCGACCTGATGCTCTTCACCTTCTTCCCGCCCTTTACCACCCTGCTGGTGGACCTGTTCTATTGATTTTTTCCGTTCCCGCCCCTGACGGGGCGGGAGGGAACTTATTGGAGGTCAAAACCATGGAAAAGTTAAATTACGCCGTGCTGGAACAGTCCGGCTACAACGGCTATATCCTGAAAAACGCCCCTGAGAAGGTCCTCCAGTTCGGCGAGGGCAACTTCCTCCGGGCCTTTGTGGACTACTGGTTCGATCTGGCCAACGAGAAGGCCGGCTGGAACGGCAAGTGCGTCCTGGTCCAGCCCATCGCCCCCGGTCTGGCCCCGATGATAAATCAGCAGGAGGGGCTTTATACCCTCTATCTTCGGGGCAGCGAGAAGGGGCAGAAGATAGACGATAAGCGGGTAATCTCCTCCGTAAGCCGCTGTCTGAACCCCTATGAGCGGGCTGACTATGAGGCCATGATGCAGGTAGCCGTCAGTGACGATCTGGAGATTATTGTCTCCAACACCACCGAGGCTGGCATCACCTACGACCCCTCCTGTCAAAAGGAGGACGGTCCCCCCGCGTCCTTCCCCGCCAAGCTGACCCAGGTGCTCTACCGCCGCTGGCAGGCGGGCAAGTCCGGCGTTATCGTCCTGGCCTGTGAGCTTATTGACAACAACGGCAAAGAACTGCTCAAGTGTATCGACCAGTATATCGACCAGTGGGGCCTTGAGGACAGCTTCTCTCAGTATGTCCATAAAACCTGTACCGTGTGCGGCTCCCTGGTGGACCGGATTGTCCCCGGCCGCATCCGCGACCCCCAGGAGATTGCTCAGTTGGAGGAGAAGCACGGTTATGCCGACCCGCTGCTGGACGTGGGAGAATGCTTCGGCGTGTGGGTTATTGAGGGGGACGAAACGTTGAACGATGTTCTTCCCTTCCGCAAGGCTGGTCTGGAGGACAAGGTCTTTGTCACCCCTGATATGAGTCCCTACAAAAAGCGTAAGGTGCGTATTCTCAACGGTGCGCACACCGGCTTTGTATTAGGCGCCTATCTGGCTGGACAGGACATCGTCCGGGACTGTATGCACAACGAGACCATAAAAGGCTTTATGAACAAGATGCTTTACGACGAGGTGATTCCCACTCTGCCCCTGGACCGGGACGACCTGATGCACTTCGCCGCCGCCGTTCAGGACCGGTTCAACAACCCCTTTGTCAACCATGAACTGATGTCTATTTCCCTCAATTCCACCTCCAAGTGGCGGGCCAGGAACATGCCCTCCTTTCTGGAGTATATTAAGGAAAAAGGAGAACTGCCCAAGTGCCTGACCATGTCTCTGGCGGCCTGCATCGCTTTTTACAGTAATGAGGTCCAGGGCCTTACCGAAGCCGGACTGGTGTGCAGGCGTCCCAAGGGGAATCAGTACACTGTCAGTGATGACCGCTGGGTGCTGGAGTTCTACAATGACCACAAAGACGACGCCCCTGAGACGCTGGTCAAGGCTGTCCTCACCAATGAGAAGATGTGGGGCCAGGATTTGACTCAGATTGCCGGGCTGGCAGAGCAGGTAACCGCCAATCTGAAGCAAATCCGCACCGAAGGCGCTCTGGCCGCTTACGCCTCCTGCCTGTGAGCGGCCAGGAGGAATCTGTCATGAAAACCATTCAAATCACCGCTCAGGATAACGTGGTAGTGGCTCTGCACCCCATTGCAAAGGGGGAAAAGATGATTGCTGCAGGCAAAACGGTCGTTGCCCTGGAAGATATTCCCCAGGGGCACAAGATGGCTATTGCCCCCATCCGGGCGGGAGAGAACATTATCAAATATGGCTTTGCCATCGGTCATGCCCTGACTGACACAAATTCTGGCAGTTGGATGCACGTCCACAACGTAAAAACCAACCTGGAGGGAGAAATGGAGTACACCTACCACCCCAGGCTCCGGTTCCCGGAACCGGTGGAGGCCGAGACCTTCCAGGGTTTTCTGAGAAAAGACGGCCGGGCGGCTATTCGGAACGAAATCTGGATTATTCCCACAGTGGGCTGTGTCAACGACGTAGCCAAGAAGCTGGTTCACGACAACCAGGACCTGGTGACTGGTTCGGTTGAGGGACTGTACACCTTCCCCCATCCCTTCGGCTGCTCCCAGACCGGCGAGGACCACGCCCAGACCCGCAAGGTGCTGGCTGCTCTGGCCCGGCATCCCAACGCCGGAGCGGTGCTGGTTCTCGGTCTGGGCTGTGAAAACCTGACTCACGACCAGTTTCTTGCTGAGTTAGGGCAGTTTGACACGGAGCGAGTGAAATTCCTCATCTGTCAGGAGTCGGAGGACGAGCTGGCAGACGGCCGCAGGCTGCTGGAGGAATGCGCCGCCTACGCCGGTCAGTTCCACCGTTGTCCTATCCCAGTGAGTGAGCTGGTGGTGGGTATGAAGTGCGGCGGGTCAGACGGTCTGTCCGGAATCACAGCCAACCCTACAGTAGGCCGGTTCAGCGATATGCTGGGGGCCAGAGGAGGTTCCACCGTCCTTACTGAGGTACCAGAGATGTTCGGGGCAGAGGGCTTCCTTATGAACCGCTGTGTCAGCCAGACGGTCTTTGAGAAAGCAGTGGCCATGATTAATGGCTTTAAAAACTATTTCGTCCGCCACAATGAGGTGGTCTACGACAATCCCAGCCCAGGCAACAAGCAGGGGGGCATTACCACCCTGGAGGACAAATCCTGCGGGTGTGTGCAGAAAGGGGGCACCGCTCCCATCATGGACGTGATCGGCTACGGTGACCCGGTCGTCACCAAAGGGCTGAACATGCTCTACGGTCCCGGCAACGATCTGGTGTCCGCCACTGCCATGACCGCCGCTGGCGCCCACCTTGTACTGTTTACTACCGGGCGAGGTACTCCCTTCGGCGCTCCTGCTCCTACCCTGAAGATCGCCAGCAACAGCCAGCTGGCCCAAAGGAAAAAGGCTTGGATAGACTTCGATGCCGGCACTATCGCTGACGGGGAGCCCATTGACGTAGCCGCCCAGAGACTGATGGAGCTGGTCATTGCAGTGGCCAGCGGCAGACAGACCAAAGCGGAGGAGCTGGGTTATCGGGATATCTCCATCTTCAAAGACGGCGTGGTGCTGTAAGCAATATAAACATTGAACTGCTTTCTTGTTGATGGATAGTGTAATGCAGTATTTTTGAGTTAGCTTGAAGCATTTTTGAGAGATGTGCCGCCCCCTTGGCCGCTGTGGAGCTGTGACTCCCAGCGGCCTCTTTTTCGGAAGAGTTTCTTTTGGATAATACCAGAAAACTCCAATAATATTAAAGATAAATGCAATAAATACCCCTCCAATTCCTTGCGTTACAAGGAACTGGAGGGGTAAATGGAGCAGGTGAAGGGAATCGAACCCTCGTGTTCAGCTTGGGAAGCTGACATTCTGCCATTGAACTACACCTGCGTATTACGATTGAATTAACTGTTTGGACATTATATCATAGCTGAAAATAATTTGCAAGAGGAATTTGAGAAATTTTACGGCGGATGTTGTAGGAGTATTATCTGCGAAGAAAAATTAGGAAAAGCGGGGAAAGCGTGGTATAATAGAGAGCATGGAGTATAGACTTAAGGAAAGTAGGGAGAGAAGGACTCAAGGAGACACGCAGGCAGGTCATACGGCTCAAGAAAATGAGGAAAACGGGAAAAGAAATTGAGGAATTAACCGGAGTACGGCAGAATCGCGCCAGCGAAATGAGAATCTTGGGATGGCCGGTAAGCTGTGGACGTTAGGGCGAATGCGGCGGTACACATCCCTCCCCCCTTTGACAAGGGGGGCTTTTGAATTCTAACCTGAAAAATTTTTCTGTCCCCTGAGATTTTAGCCTGCGCTCATGGATATTACATAGTGAAAGGCCTTTCAAGAACAGATTTCCAAGGAGGTGAGCGGCGATGACGGACGAGGCATTCGCCCGGGCGGCCCGGACCTACGGGGACACCATCTACCGGGTGGCGTACCACGCGCTGAGCAGCCCCCACGACGCCGAGGACGTGATGCAGACGGTGCTTTTACGGCTGTACGAGCACAAGAAGGACTTCGAGAGCGAGGAGCACATGAAGCACTGGATTCTGCGGGTGGCGGTGAATGAGAGCCGCCGCGTGCTGCGCTCCTTCTGGCGGCGGACCGCTGTACCCATGGAGGAGTGGCGGGAGACCGCCGCCCCGGAGGACCCCGCCCGGGCCGAGGTGCTGGAGGCGGTGATGGCTCTGGAGCCCAAATACCGTTTGGCCGTCTATCTCTACTACTATGAGGGGCTGAGCGTGGCCGAGACCGCCGCCGCCATGAAGGCCAACGTGTCTACAGTGCAGACCTGGCTGCTCCGGGCCCGAGCCAGGCTGCGGAAGGAGCTGTCTGAGGAGAAGAAGGAGGAATCTGTCTATGTTCGACCCGAAATTATACCGTGAAGCCTGCCGGGAGCTTACCGCTCCCGAGGATAAAATTGAGGAGATTATCGCTATGACTGAGAAAACCAACAAGAAGAAATTCCGCCCCCTGCGCACCGCCCTGGTCTGTGCCGCCGCTATGGCTATGATGGTGGTCAGCGTGGCCGCCGCCGACCCGGAGGGCTTTGAGTCCTTCCTGATTAACATCGGCACGGTTGTCCGGGTGGACCGCTACCGCTCCGATGTGACCACCGAGGACGGCGAGACGTTCTCAATGGTGCAGTCCCCCGAGGCCAAGGTGGAGAATCGGGACGGCAGGGCCATTCTGGTGGTCAACGGCGAGGATGCGGCCGACATCACCGACGCCCTGGCCCAGGACCAACACTATGTCTTTGAGGACTTTACCGAGGATACCAGAATTACCATCACCGTGGACGGCACCATTGAAAAGTGGACCCTGGTGAAGGAAGTGGGCATTGTGAAAGCGGACGGCAGCTATCACAGGTTTGGCAGCGATACCGTCACCAGCGAGACCGTGGACGATGCCCTGGGCGGTATATTCTTCAACGGCGACATTTTTAAGGACAGCTCTGTGGATGTTTCAGAAGGTATTGCAGACGCAGAAGTTGTGATCAGCACGCATGTAACCACAACCGATAAATCTGAGGCGGAGAAATAAAGCGCGGCGGGCCGGGAAACCGGCCCGCTGTTTTATCATATACCCAAACTAAAACCACGTTTTATACCCGGCCCACTTGTTTTTTTCAGCGGGCTGATTTATAATAGAACCCAGCAAAACCAGAAAAATTTTCGTATCGAAGGAGAGCATTATGACAGCCAGTGAGAAGAAGCAGCTGATGGCCACGGCCTGTAAGGTGCGCATGGGCGTCATCGAAGGGACCCATGGGGCCAAGGCCGGCCACCCCGGCGGAAGCCTGTCCGCCGCCGATTTGTTTACCTATCTCTACTTCAAGGAGATGAACGTGGACCCCAAGAACCCCAAGTGGGAGGAGCGGGACCGGTTCGTCCTGTCCAAGGGCCACACCGCCCCCGGGTTGTACGCCGCCCTGGCGGAGCGGGGCTTCTTCCCCGTGGACGACCTGCCCACCCTGCGCCACATCGACAGCTACCTCCAGGGTCACCCCAACATGAACACCGTCCCCGGTGTGGACATGTCCACCGGCTCCCTGGGCCAGGGTATCTCCGCCGCCGCCGGTATGGCGCTGGCCGCCAGGCGCCAGGGAAAAACCTGCCGGATCTACGCTCTGCTGGGCGACGGCGAGATCCAGGAGGGCCAGGTGTGGGAGGCCTTCATGCTGGCCCACCACTATGGGCTGGACAACCTGTGCGCTGTCATCGACAACAACGGACTGCAAATCGACGGCCCCGTCGACAAGGTCATGAGCCCCTATCCCATCCCTGAAAAGCTGAAGGCCTTCGGCTGGAACGTGGTGGAGATCGACGGCCACGACTTCGACCAGATCGAGTCTGCTTTCGCCCAGGCGCGGGAGACCAAGGGCGTCCCTACGGCCATCGTGATGAAGACCACCAAGGGCAAGGGCGTCAGCTATATGGAGAACCAGGCCGGCTGGCACGGCAAGGCCCCCAACGACGAGGAGTATGAGAAGGCCATGGCTGAGTTGAAGGCCCAGCTGGCAGAAGTGGAGGGGATGTAAGATGGCAGAAGTGAAGAAGATCGCGACCCGCGACAGCTACGGAAACGCTCTGGCCGCCCTGGGCGCGGAGCATGACGACCTGATCGTCTTCGACGCCGACCTGGCCGGGGCCACCAAGACGGGCACCTTCAAGAAGGCCTTCCCCGAGCGGCACTTCAACTGCGGCATCGCCGAGGGCAACATGATTGCCGTGGCCGCCGGGGCCTCCACCATGGGGCTGGTGCCCTTTGCGTCCTCCTTCGCCATGTTCGCCGCCGGACGGGCCTTTGAGCAGGTGCGCAATTCCATCGGCTACCCCCACCTCAATGTGAAGATCGGCGCCACCCACGGCGGTATCTCCGTGGGCGAGGACGGCGCCTCTCACCAGTGCTGCGAGGACTTTGCCCTGATGCGCTCCATCCCCGGCATGGTGGTCATGTCCCCCGCCGACGACGTGGAGGCCCGGGCCGCGGTGAAAGCCGCCTATGAGTATGAGGGCCCTGTCTATCTGCGCTTTGGCCGTCTGGCCGTGCCTGTGTTCCACGACGAGGCCACCTTTAAGTTCGAGATCGGCAAGGGCGAGGTCCTCCAGGAGGGGACCGACGTGGCCATCATCGCCAATGGCCTGCTGGTCAACGAGGCCATCGAAGCGGGCAAGGCCCTGGCCGAGGCCGGTATCTCCGCCCGGGTGATTAACCTGTGTACCATCAAGCCTCTGGACGAGGAGCTGGTGCTGAAGGCCGCGAAGGAGTGCGGCAAGGTGATTACCTGCGAGGAGCACAGCATCATCGGCGGCCTGGGCGAGGCGGTATGCGCCCTGCTGGCCGAGAAGTGCCCCACCCCCGTGCGCCGCATCGGCGTCAACGACGAGTTCGGCCACTCCGGACCCGCCGCCGCGCTGCTCAAGCAGTTCGGGCTGTCGGCGGAGCATATCGTGGAGGTCGCGAAGAACGTTTGCGGGAAGTAACCCCCCAGGGGCGCCAGCTGGTTTGGCGCTCCTTTTTTGTATTTAGGACTTGCGTCCGGTGGAAATTTATTGTAAAATGAGGGCAGGACGTACGTCCTATTGTTTCCTTTTCAGGAAACAATAAGTGCGTTCAATTTAGAAAAAGGAGACAGAGACAATGAGAAAGAAAATTCTATCCCTTGCGCTGTCCCTGGCGATGTGCCTGGGCCTGATGGCCGTCCCTGCGGCGGCGGTGAACCCTGGCGAAGAATGGGTGGGTGACTTTGTAGTCAAGGGTGAGACCGTGGTGGGGTACTACGGCGACGACAGTGTAATCACCATCCCAGACGGAATCACCAAAATCGGAGAAAGCGCGTTCGCAAAAAGCACCAACCTGACCAGTGTGACCATCCCTAAGGGCGTCACCAAAATCGGAGAAGGAGCGTTCAGAGAATGTACCAATCTGGTCAGCGTGACCATTCCCTCCAGTGTCACCGTAATTGACACGCGGGCGTTCTATATGTGTACCAACCTGACCAACGTGACCATCCCTGACGGGGTTACAAATATTTTCTCTTATGCGTTCAGCTACTGTACCAGCCTGACCAGCATCACCATTCCTTCCAGTGTCACCTTTTTTGGTGCCTATGTGTTTTCTAATTGCACTGGTCTGAAAAACGCGGTCCTTTTAAACGCAAGTGCATTTTCTGGCCGGTCGAATAGTAGTGGATCTTCATTGTTCCAAGGCTGCACCAGCCTGACAAATGTTACCCTGCCTGATGGTATGGAATGGCTTGCGCCCAACATGTTCGAGGGCTGCAACAGCCTGAAAAGCGTGGCCATTCCCTCCGGCGTCACTCGCATTTATACTGCGTTCATCCGGTGCAGAGGCCTGACCAGTATAACCATTCCTGCCGGCGTGACTGACGTTGGGGACTTCGCTTACTGCACGAGCCTGACCAGTATCGTCATCCCATCCAGCGTCCAGTATGTTGGAAGCGGTGCGTTCAGCAACTGCACCAGCCTGACCGACGTCTATTTCGGCGGCTCCAAAGCACAGTGGAAGGAGAATGGGGGAGAAGGAGCGGTGGCTCATATCGGCCCCACCGTCCACTTCAACAGCACCGGCCCCACCACCCCGTCCCAGCCCCAGCAGCCGGCAGGGGAGACCGCCTCTCCCACCAATGACAAACTAGAGGTTAACGGCGCGGCGGCCAACCCCACGGTGTATAAGATCGGGGGGAGCAACTACTTCAAAATCCGCGACGTGGCCGCCCTGCTGGACGGGACGGAAAAGCAGTTTGCCGTGGGCTACGACGGGTCGAAGAACGCCGTCACCGCCACCACCGGACAGAGGTATGAGAAGCAG
>OFGR01001591.1_pt1 | contig 17651 bp, 15 predicted proteins | sample 1521811 | NCBI WGS metagenome assembly OFGR01 (sample SAMEA3504098, study PRJEB24116) | mouse gut metagenome | biome: mouse gut; feature: mouse-associated habitat; material: faeces | place: Denmark | collected 2011
GAGCAGAGCCAGGCGGCCTTTCAGAATGGACACCTGGCGCTGGAACCGCTTCTGTTCCATGGAGGACGGGGCGGATACCGCCGCCCCCTCCGGCGTGGGCTCCATCTTTAAATCCAAAAAGGACAGCTCCTGTTTCAGGACGATTCCCTTCAACAGGCAGTTATTCTTCTCCATAATTATCCTCCTTGTTTTCCTCATATTGGCGCAGTACGATCACGGCGGTCGTGCCCTCGTTCTCCCGGCTCTCCAGCCGGACGCTCCCGCCGCACTGGGTTACCACCTGCCGGACAAATTTCAGCCCCAGGCCGTGGGAGCCGTGGGAGGAAAAGCCCTCGGTCCAGACCTCCTCCAGCCAGTCCTCCGGGATGCCCTGCCCGTTGTCCCGGACGGCAAACTGGACGCAGGGACCCTCCTCTCCCTCCACGGGGCAGACCTCCACCTGGATCCTGCCCCCAGGCCGCTCCACGGCGTAGGCCGCGTTCTCGATCAGATTCACCAGCATTCTGGAAAAGCGGATCTTGTTAACCTCAATCTTTACCTGGGGCGCCCGGTTGTCCACTTGGATCAGGTCCACATACTCGGCGGCGGAAATCTGGGCCAGCAGGCCGCTCAGCAGCTCCTGAATGGTGACCACCGTGCGGGTCCCCTCGTGGAGGATTTCTGAAATCATGCTGCTCATCCGCTCGATGGAGTCCTCGATTTTCCCCAGATGCTCCGCCTCTATGGTGCTGCCCTTCATCTCGCAGGACATCTTTACCACGCCCACCAGGGCCTGCATACTGGTCAGAGGGGAGTTCAGGTCGTGGACCAGGTGGCGCAGCTCCATATAGGTCCGGTTCTCCAGTATCCGCATCCGCGTCTCCATCAGCATGTGCTCGTTGAGCTCCTTCTGCTCGCTGATCTTCCTGATGTTGTTCTCATCCACAATAATCATCAGCAGCAGGATGGCCATAAAGAGCAGCACGGCGAAAAATATGGCGGACATAGCCTGGAGGAAGCCCTCCGCGTCAAGGAAGCGGGCGGCCACCTTGATATCGTGGGAGCTCTCCCCCCGGCCGAAGGGAAAACGCCACAGAGGGGGCATCATGTCTAAAAATTGCAGGGAAGTGATTAAAACCGCCACCATCAGGGTCTTCTTCGCCAGGTTGACAAAGCTGAAATCGATTTTCGCCAGGATAATCAGCATGACGATCATGGACACTGCGGGCATTCCGAAATCATAGTGGATCCCATACACCGCGTCAATGACCAGATAGACCCCGGGAATGGTGAAGCACACCGCGATGATAGAGATGGCCAGACGGCTGCGGGTACGCATACTGGAGAAGGACTCCACCAGGAAGAACACCCCCAGATAGTGGGGATAGGCCCGCACCGCGTTCAGCCCCACCAGCTTTAGGGCGGCCAGGAGGATATAGACCTCCTGGTCCTCCCGGATGGCGATGGACAGGGTGTCATAGAGGCCGACGGTATACACCGTAAACACCGCCGGCATCAGCAGGCCCAGCAAAATCAGGCCTACTCCGGCATACAGCAGCTTTTTGTCAACAACGATCCCCGTCTGCTGAACCTCGTTTTGGGGAATGCTTTGCCTTGCCATTGACGCCTCCTCACCGCGCCTCCTGCCGCCCCTTGGGCGGACCGTGAATAGGGTATATAGTCGACACACTTGAGAAGAGGTAAAAAGGAGGGGAGGAAAAATGGCGCAGGGCAAGGCGGAGGATGCAGGCGGGCTTGACGCCCGCCAAAGACGACAACGCCGCCCTGTGCTATTTGGACCACCGAACTTTACCGATTTTCAAGTGTGTTGACTATAGCCCTGCCCCCGCGCGGGGGGCAAGGCATAGCGGCCGTCTGGCTGAGTTACAGCAGACCGTAATAAGTGAGCACATACTCCACGATATCCAGCTGGTCGCCAATGCGGCGCTCCAGCGGATAGCCCCGGTAAGTCTCCACCGTGATGGTGGGGATATCCAGCTGTGTGGTCACTGTGTTGTTAATGCTGCCCACGGGGCCGGGACCGTAGAAGTTGAAGCGTTCTGAGCACAGCTCGCCCGTCTCCGTGGCCATCAGCATGTCCAGGTACATGTCGCTCATCTTATCCAGCGAGGTATAGATCAGGGAGCTGCCCAGGAAGTCCCGGTTCTCCGCGTTGGAGCGGGCCTCGTGCAGGTCGAAGAGGAATACTGGGTCCACCCGCTGGATGTCCTGAAAGATGGAGTCAGCCACCCGCTCGGCCATGCTTCCGTCAGGGCTGCCGGGGAAGGAACGGTTTAGGTCCTCCTTTTCCGTCACAAAGCGCACCCGGGGCTCGGCGCTGGCCCCCCAGCGGTTGGCAGGGGCCAGAATGTGGACGGTCCCCGCCTTTATGCCCACCTTCTTTACCAGGTTTCCCGTCATCCAGCCGGCGATTTCGTCCCCGTGGACGCCGGCCACGATATAGATGACAGGGCCCTCCTCCTGGCCTTTCAGCACCACGACCTCGTTCTCGATGTCGGTCCCCTCGGCCAGCTTATAGGTGCTGACCTCTGTGGGATAGTCACAGTCCACAAAGTAGCCGCCGAAATCGGTGGGAACCATCTCCGCCGGGTCAAAGTCATAGGGTGGATCGATGACCACCTCAGTCCCCAGCTCAGGCCGGTCAATGGCGTCCCGCCGGCCGTACTCCCCACCGCTCTGGGAGGAGCTCCCCGGTTGGGAGGCGTCCTCCGGCTGAGAGGTGCTTCCGCCCGGGGTTCCCCCGGCGCACCCCGTCAGGGCCAGGGCCAGCAGCAGGCATAGGGCTTGTTTTTTCATATCACACCTCCAAATTTACTGGGGGGTCAGGTAGGGGCCGATATCCGCCGCCATCTCGCTGTAGGAGGGGACGTTGGTGAACACCATGTTCCCCAGCCCCAGCTCGTTGAAGGCCACCGCGAACTGGACCACGCCGGTGACGTGGCGGGCGACGCGCTCAGAGATAGAGCGGCCCGCTTCGCTGTAGCCCAGGTCGTACAGCCGGCCGTAGCCGGACGCTTTCAGATAGTACTTGTCCTTGCCTGTCACTACCATCTCCGCGTTGGTAGCGCCCCGGAGGCGGCCCTGGGAGGGGTTGGACGTCTCCATCAGCAGGGCCAGCGTCTCGGTAAAATCGCCCAGCTCCCGGTGGGTCAGGCCGTGCAGCCGCTCGGGGGAGGGCTCCAGGCCAATGCTCATCCCCTCCAGCTGCATGTTGATCAGCGCCTGGGAGGCCAGGGCCAGAGCGTCCTGATGGGCCACGATGGTGTTGATGGTGGGGTACTCCGGGGAGGCCTCATGGAGGTCCACAGTGATGGCCACCTTCTCCTGCTGAATGAGCTGGGTCACACCGTAGCTCATCTTCTCGGTGAAGTTGCCGTCGGTGCGGCCGGGGTAGGAGCGGTTGATATTCCGCGTCTCAGAGCCGGACAGCCGCTGGCCAGAGGTGGCGTGGACGTAAATCTCCGGGTCGGGCCACTGATGGATGGGGTTGGTGGCCCGGGAGCCGAAGCGGAACCAGCGGTCGCCGCCGGGGGTGCTGATGGTAAACCGCATAGGCGCCCCCTCCTGGGGGTCGGTGCAGGTCATGGCGCTGTTATTGGTCCGGGGGATGACATACAGCGTACCCTCCTCCACCACCACGTTCTCAATGAGCAGCACGGCCCCTACCAAACCGGAGGGCTCGTTGGGGTGGGTGCCGCCCAGCACCAGCATGGAGTCCCCCTCCTTCTCCCCCTTGAGCACGTATACCTCGGTGTCGCCAGCCGTCCCTTTCAGGCCGGGATACCAGTCGGACAGCATCTTAACCTCGGTCACGCCGGGGCCCGGGTAGATGGGCTCCACCTCCCGCATGGACAAAAACTGGACCGCCAGATATCCGATCGCCGCCGCCGCCAGCACCAGCAGGGCCGTTGCGGACATCCAGCTCTTTTTCACTTCAATTTTCACTGTACTACCTCCTTACTTGACCAGCAGCAGCCGGAGGACCAGAGGGACGATAACCAGCGCGGCGTCAATTTGCAGGAGGAGATCCTTCTCCTGAAACATGTTTTTGACGATAAAGGCCAAAAGGAACAGAACCAGTCCCAGATAAATATAAAGTAACATTGTCTCCCTCCTCAAATCAAGTCAAAAAGCCCAGCTTGCCGGAAATCAGCAGCGTCACCAGACCGAACAGCACGCACACCACAAAGGGGACGGCGCAGTAGCGCAGCACCTTGGAATACTTCTGCTCCACGATCTGGGCGGCGTAGTTGCCGGCCAGGGCGGTGGGGGGCATCAGGTCGCCCATGGAGCAGATGAAGGACAGGGCGGCCGCCAGAACGATCTGGTCGCCGGTGTCCAGCAGGGCCAGCAGGAAGGGGACGCCCAGCACGGAGGCGGCGCCGTAGGAGGACACCGCGCCAAAGGCGGGCATCACAAGGCAGATGGCGGCGTACAGCAGCGCCAGCCCGAAACCCAGGCAGCTGACCACAATGTAGCCCCGCACGCCGGTGAGGGTCATCACCTGGATGAACATGCCCACGCCCATCAGCTTGCCCAGCACGGGCACGGTGGTGCGGATGGCGTCAGAAACCACCGCCACGGGGTTGAACTTCCGGCCAGTAAACAGGCCGACCACGCCTCCGATGAAGAAGATCAGGGGCATACCCAGATTGGGGAACAGGTTGGGCAGCGCCCGGCCCGCCACCATCAGGGCCACCACTACCAGGATGGGGATGTACAGCTTAAAACCGTACTCCTTGCCGATCTCCAGGTTCAGCCCGCCCTTGATCTTGTCGTAGTCCAGATTTTTGCAGTAGCGCAGGCCGATGAACAGGACGGTAAAGACGGCGCAGGGCAGCGTCAGGAAGAACAGCGGGCCCTCAAAGCCGATGTAAGGCATGTCCACACCGCCGGCGATCAGCATGGCGGGGATGTTGACCGGGGGGGCCGCCATGCCCATGATGGAGCCAATGGCCAGAATGGCCCCCGTCTGAGGGGCGGGAATGCCCATCAGCAGCAGGATCGGCGCCACAATGGCGCCCGCGGACAGGACCGCCGCCGTGGACGAGCCGGTAATCATGCCGGGGAACATAATAATGAGCATCAGCAGCACCAGCAGAATGGCCGGAGCCTTGTAGAACTTGGACACGATGACAGCGTTCAGCGCCTCCAGGGCTCCGGACTCCTGAATCACCGTCATGAAGATCATCGCCATGGCGATAATCAGAATGGTGTCCATATAGACGAAGGTGCCCTCAAACAGGTGGCGCAGGGGGACGCCCGCCCCGCCGGCCAGTGCGCCGGCCAGCGCGCCCGCCACCATGGACAGGCTCACCGGCAGCTTGAGCAGGAAGTTCCCCAGCAGGAACACGCCCAGCATGGCCAGAAATACAATCAATTCTTTTTCCAAACAAATATCCTCCCTTTTTATTATATCATATTTGGAGTCCGCTTTTCCTCCCGGAACGGCGCACCCCTTGGGGGCGTCATTGGTGGACAAGGGGCGGTATGCCCCGTTTGCCGTCCCTTGTCCATCAATGACCGGACTTTTATAAAAGGCCCCGCCTGGGGTCAGACGAGGCCTTTTCACACTGTCAGCGGATCGGCTCAGGCAAAAATCTCCTGGAGGGGAGTCAGGGCGTCGGCGATGGTGTACAGCAGAGTGATGGGGATGCCGGCGTCGGTGGCTGCGTCGGTGAACTTGCCGTCGTCATTGCCCTCTTCCACGACCAGCACGTAGCTGGCACAGCTCAGAGCCATGTCGTTGAACTGGTCGGACAGAGCGCCCCGGCGGGCCGCGCCGCCCAAGTGGGCCGCGATTACGGTGATCCCGTTGTCCTTGGCGGTCTTCACAATGGCCTCGGCCCGGGCCAGCTCATCCTCCTGAGAGATGCCGGCCGCGCCCAGGCCCTTGGAGGAGGCGCCGCTGGCCAGGATGATGGTCTTGTAGCCGGCGGCGTCCTCGGCGCTGGCGGTGGCGTTAAAGGTATAATCCGCGCCCGCCTTCTTCATCAGGGCGTCCAGCATGGACACATCGGCGCTCTGGCCGATAGAGGTGATCAACACGGGGCCCTCAGCCTGGTCCTTGGTAAAGGTGCCGTTCTCAGTGACCACCCGGTTGCTCTCGCTGGTACGGAAGGTGTAGTCGCCGGTGGCGGAAGAGCCGCCGCTGGAAGCGGCGCCGCTGTTGGCGGACTGGTTGCCGCCGGGCTGCTGGCTGCCGTTGCCGCTGCCATTGGAATCGTTGCCGCAGGCGGTGAGGGCCATAGAGCAGGCCAGGCACAGGGCGAGAAGAGACGCTAACTTTTTCATGTTTAAAATCCTCCTAACATTTTGAAACAGGTATATTGCGGCCCCAAATCTGGGGGAGCAAACAAATCAGGAACTTAGAACCGGCATTCATAAGCGAAAATGCCGGGTGAACGAGGAATTTTGCCGCCTCGCAAGGCAAAAAATCGCGGGAATCCTTTGTGGATTTCAAGATTTTTTAACGCCGCAGGGCGGCAAAAGAACCGTTCAGACGGTCGTTTGAGATTGTGAATACAGGTTCTTAGCCCAAGGGCTTCAGGATAGCTTCCAACCCCTTCTCAATCATCTCGTTGGCGTCGGGCAGGCCGCTCACCTTCAAGGGCTTGTCGGGGTACATCTCGTTGAAGCAGTTGATGATCTCCTTGCTGATGCTCATATGATAGGCGGTCCGCTTCTCAATGGGCCAGCCCTCCTCGGTGAACTCATACGCGCCGCCGAACAGGCCGGCCTGATGCATCGCAAGGTAGTTGGGGGAGACGCCGTCCTTAAACAGCTCCTCAGTAATCTTGTCGTGGTATCCGCCCATCACCGGGTTGCATGTCTCGAACAGGGTGCACAGGGCCTTGGTGTTGTCGCCCAGCCCCCGGTGGGACAGGCCATAGGAGGTCTGTCCGGAGATCTCCATCTTGAGGGGCAGGTTGTTGATGACGCAGTTCATCACCGCGCTGGAGCCCAAAGGCATGGCGTTCTCGTGGACAACCAGGTAGTTGACCAGCTTGGTGGACTCCGCCCCCGCCTCGTGGCCGTCAAAGATGAAGTCGATGTTCTCGGTGTTGATAAAGTTATAGATGGCGTAGCAGGTTGCCTCGGTGAGGTAGCCGTCGGCCACGCCGGGGTGGTTCCGGTTCAGGTTGCGTATCTCGGCGATTTCGTCGTGCTTCAGCTCACGCTTGGAGGTGTTCAGGTGGTAATTGGGGTCGGGCCACTGGTGGACGGGGTTGCTCAGACGGGTGCCCACCCGGAACTCCCGGACGCCGCCTCCCGCCAGGTCGAAAGTCATCTTGCCGATCTGGCCCCGCAGGGGCTGGGTGTGGGAGTAGCCGCTGTTGTTGGCGTGGACCATCACATACAGGGTGCCCGCCTCGCACTTGACGTTCTCCAGATAGACCACCGCGTTCAGCATGGAGGCCACCTCATTGGTGTGGGTGCCGCCGTAGATCAGGGCCTTTCCGCCGGGGACGCCGCTGTCAAAGACATAGATATCCACATCGTTGACAGTGCCCTTCAGATTGGGGTTGTAGTCGCTGAGCTTGATCACGCCGGTGATGTTAGGGTTTCCGGTGTAGTAGACGTCATCCTTCTGCTGGGCCAGGAACTGGCTGCCGGCAACGGCGCAGAGGAGCGCCACTGCGAGCAGAACCCCCACATTCCGGATCAGTTGGTTATTTTTCATCCGCTTCGCCCCCCTACTTAATCATCAGAGCACGCAGGATTAAAGGAATGCTGACTATCCCCAGGTTCACCGCCTGGGCAAAGGACTTCTCCCGCACGATGTCCCAAACGACAACCAGCGCCAGAACCGCAACAATGATGCGGTAAATGACATACAGAGCTGTAATCATATCCTGTACCTCCTTAAATCATCAGGCCCTTGCAGGCCACTCGGGCCGCCGTATAAACGACAGCCACCAGCACTACCAGCGCCACAGGAAGCCAGGTCTTTTTCAGCACGTCCTTCCCATCTACACCGGCCACCTCCAGCGCCTGGCCGGCCTGCTCCACAATGCTGCCCCGCAGAGAGGTGAACATGGTCACGGTGAGAACCAGGCCCATGGCGAACAGCGCCATTTCAGTATTGCCGTACATGGCTTCCACCACAATATAATCAGCGAAAGCGCCCAGCACAAAGGCTACGCCGGGACCCAGCAGGGTACCAACCGCCAGCACCAGAGCCAGCAGCACCATCGCCTGAAGGATGCCGCTGACGTTCAGAATGGCCATATGGGCGGACACGGTGCCCATTGTGCCCACCAGGGTCAGCGTCTCGGTGGCAGCGCCGAAGGCAAACATCAGGGCCACCTCCACCGCGGCCGCCCGGGCGCCGCCCGCCGCCGCTTCCAGAGGATTGGCACTCTTGGCCTTCAGGAAGACGGCCAGAACAAAGCCGATGGTGTAGATGATGGGATAGCCCAGGAAGGGCATCACAAAATACAGGAAGTTGTGGCCGATCAGCAGCAGGGCCACCACGATCAGGGGCACCAGACAGACTGGGCTTCCGGCCTCTTCCCCGCCGGCGGAGGCCTCGACCTCTCCCAGAACACGGGAGCCGGATATGGCGCAGTAGACGACGAGGGCGGGCAGGGCGGCCACTAGGCAGGGCAGGAAATAGCCCTCATAGGAGCCGGGATACCCCGCCGGACCATGGGCGATCACCGTGATCATACCGGGCATACAGAGGGGGGGCAGAATCACGCCCAGAACGGCGCCCACCGCCACCACTTCTACCGCCTTCGCCTTTTCCACGCCCTTGCTCAGCAGGTATTTTCCGGCGATCAGGCCGGTTGTCAGAACGCTGACGGCGGCGATGCCGGTGAGCATACCGGGGATGGCGATGAACAGCACCAGCAGAAACAGCTGGAGCACGGGATTGCGCTTACGGGCGGCCAGTTTTTGAAAGATGTACTGAAAGGTTCCGTTCTCATACAGCAGGCAGGAGAACATCGCCCCGCACAAAATCCACATGGCGTTGTCCAGATAGGCGAAGGGGCCCTCCACAATCTCCCGGACGCGTACGCCCATCTGGGCTACCAGCGTCACGACGGCACAGGCCGCAAAGATTATGGGCGTGACCATGGACATGCGGCTTTTAAAGAACACGCTGGCAGCCGCGACAACGACCAGCAGGACAAACAGCAGCAGATAGGCTTCGGCCAAGTTCACGTAATATCACTCCTTTTTTCGAGCTTGCGCCCACGGCTCAGGCCGGGAGCGCAGGTTCTATCACAGGGCCCATGGGGCCCGGCGGCGCGGAGAAAACAGGAAGCCCGACCCGCCCGCCCCCAGACCAGCCGGGAGCGGGGCGGGCGCATTTCCTTTCTGGTGGAAATCAATAGGCCAGAGCCTTGTAGCCGCGGCGGGGGTCAGCGCCGGCATAGAACTTGCCGCTCTCCTTGTCCAGGTAGATGGCGGCGATTCCGCCCACGGCCATGTTGTAGTCGCCCACGTCCTTCATCTCATAGCCCATGTCGATCAGCTGCTGGATCAGCGCCTCATCAAAGCGGGGCTGCTCGATGCTGACAATGGCGGGGGAATTGCCCTTGGTGCGGTTGATAGCCATGGCCCGGGGCAGGTTGATGGCCTGCTGGACGTTCATGTTATACAGCAGAACATTGTTGATGATGGCGGCCACGGCGGGGGGGGTGGCCAGGGAGCCGGGGGAGCCGACGGCCATGATGGGCTCGCCGTCCTTCAGCACCAGGGAGGGGCTGATGGTGGAGCGCACCCGCTTGCCGGGCATCACGTAGTCGGGGCTCTCGGGATTCTCGTGGTCCAGGTTGCCCACATGGCTGTTGTAGTAGAAGCCCAGGCCGGGGGCCATGAACTTACAGCCCCAGCCGTTGCCCAGGGTGTTGGTGGTGGACACGATGTTGCCGAACTGGTCGATGACGGCGATGTGGGTGGTGTGCTGGCTCTCGGGAGCGGTGGGGTTCAGCTTCTCCACAGGCAGGTCGCTGAAAGGCACGCTCTCCATGGCCTTCATGTTGTCCATGTCGATGAGCCCGGCGCGCTCCTTGGCGTACTCCTTGGAAATCATCTGGGCAATGGGCAGGTTGTAGAAGGCGGGGTCGCCGATGTAGCTGTAGGAGTCGATCAGGCCGATGCGGCAGGCCTCGTTGTAGATGTACAGGTACTCAGGGCTGTTCACGTCATACTGGGAGATGTCCTTCTCCTCCATGATGTTCAGCATCTCCAGCAGCCAGTCTCCGCCGTTGGAGGGAGGGGGAACGGTGACCACTTCATAGCCGTAGTAGGTGGTGCGGATGGGCTCGCGCTCCATGGGCTGATAGGCGGCCAGGTCCTCCATGGCCATCAGGCTCTCGTTGGCCTGGAGGCCCTCGATCATCTTCTTGGCGATGTCGCCGGTGTAGAAGGCCTCCATACCGCCGTCGGAGATGGCCTGGAGGGTGGCAGCCAGGGGCTCGTTCTTGAACAGGTCGCCCTCGGCATAGGGGATGCCGTCGTTGGTGTAGATGGCCAGAGCTTCTTCAGAGAAGTTGTTGTAGTTGTCGGAGATGGCGTCAGCCAGGCGCTTCTCCAGGGCAAAGCCGTCCCGGGCCAGCTTGATGGCGGGGGCCATGACCTCCTCCCGGCTCATGGTGCCATACTGCTCCAGGGCGGTGAGCAGGCCGGCCACCTGGCCGGGGACAGCCGCGTTCTTGGCGGTGGCCACGTCGGTTTCAGGGTTGTACCAGCCGGGCTCAACAGCCACGGGCACAGTCTCCATGTACTCCAGGATCTCGTACTGGTGGCCGTCCTTCAGGTAGATGTTCATCATGCCGCAGCCGCCGATGCCGCTGAGCCAGGGCTCGCAGACGCCCACCGCGAAGGCGGTGGCCACCGCCGCGTCGACGGCGTTGCCGCCGGCCTGCAGGATCTCAAGACCGGCCTGAGAGGCGTAGACACTTCCGCTGGAGACGCCGCCGTGGGTGCCGACCGCGCCGTTGCCGAAGTCGTCCCCCTCCATCGTCTCCACATCAGGGGGCGTCTGGACGGAGCTGGACGCGCCGCCAGAGCTGCTGGCGCTTCCGCCGCCGGACGAGGAACCGCCGCCGTTGGGCGTGGGCTGCTTCTGGCAGCCGGCCAGCAGGCTCAGACACATGGCTAGGGAGAGCACCAGGGCCCCCACTCTGTACCGGGTCTTACACTGACTGTTTTTCATGCTATTCCTCCTTCTTCTCTTTCTAACTGTTATTATGGTTAGGCGGAAGGGTTCCGCCGGACCACCTCATCAATAGGCGAAGGACTTGTACTGGCGGCGGTTGTCGCCTCCGGCGTACACATATCCTTCCTCATGGTTCTCATAGATGACGCCTACGCTGCCCAGGCTGGTGTTCCAGTCCCGGCCCACGTTCATCTCATAGCCGGCCTCCTCCAGATATTTGATCGTCTCCTCGGGCAGCCGGGGCTCGGCGGTGACCCGGATGGGGGCGCTGTAGGAGGTGAAGATGGCCCTGGGCTCGTTGATGGCCTGCTGCAGGTCCATGTCAAACAGCAGCACGGCGTTGAGGATCTGAACGATGGCGGGAGGGATGCACCAGCTGCCCGGGGAGCCGATGGCCATGATGGGCTCGCCGTCCCGGACCACCAGGGTGGGGCACATGGTGCTCATGACGCGCAGGCCGCCCTGGACAAAGTTGGGATTGTCCTTCTCGGCGATGTCCAGCTTCTGGTTGGACAGATGGGCGTTCAGAGGGAAGCCGGTGCCGGGGGCTACGATGCAGGAGCCGAAGTAGCCGCCGATGGTGTGGGTGGTGCTGACCATGTTGCCGAACTCGTCAATGACGGAGACATGGGTGGTGGAGGGGCTCTCGTTCTCGGCGGTCACGATCTTCTCAAAGGGCAGGTCGCCGCCGGCGATCAGGGTGGGATTGATCTTGCCGTCCTTGGGCATATCCTCCTCGATCCGCTGCTTGGCGTATTCCTTGGAGATGATGGTGTCGATGGGCAGCTCATAGAAATCAGGGTCGCCGAAATAGGTCAGGCCGTCCGCCATGGCCAGGCGCAGCGCCTCGTTAAAGGTAAAGATGTACTCCGGGCTGTTGAAGCCCATCTCCTTCAGGTCATAGTTCTCCAAGATGTTGAACATCTCCAGCATGGGAGCGCCGCCGTTGGAGGGGGGCGCCTGGGTGACGATCTCATAGCCGTGGTAGGTGGTGCTGATGGGCGCGCGCTCCACGGAGGTGTAGTTGGCCATGTCCTCCATGGTCAGCATTCCGCCCAGCCGCTGCACGTCGTCCACGATGGCCTTGGCGATGTCGCCCTTATAGAAGGCGTCGATGCCGCCCTCCGCGATCTTCCGCAGGGTGTCGGCGTAGTCGGGGTTGGTGAAGTGGTCGCCGATGGCGTAGGGCAGGCCGTCGTTGGTGAAGACCTTGGCGGCCTCCTCGTTGAGGACCAGCTTGTCGAACATAGCGGAAGCCCGCTCCTCAAAGCTGATATGGACGTCGAAGCCCTCCTCGGCCAGCTTGATCACCGGCTCCAGGACCTCCTCGCGGCTCATGGTGCCGTACTTCTCCAGGGCGGACAGGGCTCCGTGCACCTGGCCGGGGACCGTGACCAGCATAGCGCCCTGCTTCTCGTTGATCTCGTCCAGGGTGTCGATGCCGGCGGCGGCGGGGGCGGTCTCCATAGCCTCAATGCAGATGTACTCCCCTGTCTCCTTCAGGTAGATGGTCATGAAGCTGGCCCCGCCCAGGCTGGTGGCGCCCGGCTCGGTCAGGCTGTTGGCGAAAATCATAGCCACGGCGGCGTCCACCGCGTTGCCGCCCTTCTTCAAAATGTCAAAGCCGATTTTAGAGGTATACTCGTTGGCGCTGACCACGGCGGCCTTCCGGCCCACAGCGGCGTTGCCGAACTCGTCATAGGCCAGCTTGGGAAGGGGGGCCTCCTCGGGAGCGCTGGAGCCGGAGCCGCCGGCGCTGGAGCCCGGAGCGGACGACCCGCCAGGGTTGGAGCTGTTGGCCGGGGCATTGTTCTGATTGCAGCCGGCCATCAAGGAAAAGCACATCGTCAGAGCAAGTATAAGTGCGCCCACTCTCTTTCCCGTTTTACGGTTCTTGGTTTTCATAGTTTTCCTCCTTTTTTCGCATTGTTTTCAAAATGTCACCCGGGTTAAACGGTCCGTTTCCCTCCTTTTTGTATAAAATATGTCTCTCTGAGACTGTGACTTTTATTGATTATAACCTCCCCGCTCCCTCAGGCGCAATTTATTCCTTTTTTTATTTCTTCAAATTTTAAAAAATTATGAACAAATTGAAGGATTTAATTTTGTGTATTTTTAATTTTGTGGAGAATTCAATCTAATCCATTGTTTATCCCAGCTTTCCCTTCAAAAAAGTTTCGATTTGTCTTCAACAATTTCTCCAGCTCCTTTCCGCTTCTGAAAAGCCCTCACAGCCCGGCCCTTATTTTTATCTTTTTTATCACAAAAAAATCCCAACCCCTCAAAAGAGGGATTGGGCAAGATACGCTTATTTTTGTGGAACATCCAACAGTTTATACAGCTGCTTCGGCCGGCCTACCTTTCCATAGCTCATATTGACCTCTACCCGGCCCACCGAAACCATATACCGCAGATACCGGCATGTGGTTTGGTAGGCCAGGCCGGTGCGCTCCGCGATTGTCTCCACCGGCATGAAGCCCCCCACCTCCGCCATGCAGTCCTCCAGCAGGGCCAGGGCGTTGGCCCCGATCCCCTTGGCCAGCTCCGCCGTGCGGTTCTCCTGCTGGCTCTCCAACAGGCGGACATGGAGCTTGATTCGGGCGATGATGTCCAGCATCTTCACCGGCTTCTGGATAAAATCGCTGGCTCCGGCGGCCAAAAAGGCGTCGGCCACCTGTTTGTCGTCCGCGATGGTAAAGACGATCAGGGGGACGTCCGGATTTTCCCGCCTCAACAGCTCCACCCCCTTGATTCCATTGGTCCCGGGCAGATGGTAGTCCATCAGCACCAGGTCGGGGTGGTACTTCCGGAACTTTTCCACCCCCTCCTCCACGGTGCCGGCGGTCAGAGCCTCCCAGCCCTGGTACTGAAATACAGCCTGGAGCGCGTACTGTATCTGCTCCTCGTCGTCAATTGTCAGAATTTTCAACACGCTGCTCTGCTTTTCCATCGTCGCACTCCTTCTCCGCTTCTCGAGCCGCTAAAATTCCGTCTCTGGTCCTTATCCAGGCGCACAGCCCCAGCAGGACCGCCGCCCCGGCCAGCCCCAGCCACAGGGGCAGGGCGGGGTAGCTGGCCCGGAAATAGACAGGGGACGCGCCCGGCTCCGGCCAGCGCTCCGGATCAAAAGGAATTCCATAGTCAGCGGCAAGCCGCTTGATATTTAAAAGATGAATCACAGAAATTCCTTGGGCCAAGTACCGCTGGACCAGGCCGCTCTCCTGGGTCAGCCGGGGTGGGCGCTCTGGCCGCAGCAGCCCCTGCCCCAGTCCGATTCCGCTCTCCCCCCGGCCCATGGAGGTCACGTTTCCGCCCACCGCAATAAAGCAGCGTATGGGCCCCTGGGTGCGGTATAGCTCCTCCCGCCGTTCCAGGTTGCGCTGGAAGTCCTCCTCCGCCATCAGAGGAAGGCCCATCCCCTTCAGACGGCCCGCAACCTCCTCCACCAGCGCCGGCTCCATGCCGCCGCCCAGGAGGAAAAAGCCCTTGCGTTCACAGTAGACCACCGCCGCCCGGCCCCGCCCGTCGAAGGCGATGCCATAAGCCCCGAGGCGGTCCCGGTATGCCAGCCCCGGCTGGGGCTCGCCGAATACCTTACGCTCCATATTATGTTCCTTTCCTCATCAAAACGCCCCCTGTCCCTTTGGGACAGAGGGCGAAAGCTCGCGGTACCACCTCTGTTTTGCCGTCCCCTCGCAGAGACGGCCTCAGGGAGTCCCCAGCAGGACCCCGGCGCTGTACCGGGCGCGCCCGTCCGGCCCTACTGGGGGAATCCCGTTCAGGCGGCCGCTCTGAGGGGTATTCGCCAACCGTTTCTGTCCCCCTTCCACCAAAACGGGGGCTCTCTGGGCAGAAAACCTGCTAGCTACTGATCCTCATCTTTACGTTGATTAGGATCATATCACAGCAAGCACGCTTTGTCAAATCATTTATTCCGTCAGCAGCCCGAAGTGCCGCAGCGCCTTGGACACGCCGCCGTTGTCCGCCGTGTCGGTGACATAGCTGGCCATGGCTTTTACCCGCTCCTCGCCGTTGCCCATGGCCACGCTGGTTCCGGCCAGCGCCAGCATGGTCATGTCGTTTTCCCCGTCACCAAAGGCCATGACCTCCTCCGGCGACAGGCCATAGCGCTCCATGGCCGCCCGGACGCCCACGTCCTTGCCGCCGTCTCTGGGGATCACGTCGATACCCATGGGGTGCCAGCGGGTGTAGGTGCAGCCCGGCATAGCGTCCAGAAACGCCCCCTCTTCGTTTAGCGGGACGAAGGGGACAAACTGGTATACCTTCCCCTCCAGCATCCACTCCAGCGGGCAAACCGGGTAGAGCGTGGTATGGAGAAACCGATAGATATCCCGCACCCGGTCGTTAATCTGGGTGAGATAGCTCTCCCCGTTCCCCTCCAGCAGCGCGGGAATCTCCGGGTTGTCCCGCAGCACCTGATAGGCACCCCGCATATCTTCCGTATCAATAGGCCGGTCCCGGAAGGGGATGCCGTCCCCGTCGCAGCAAAACTGTCCGTTGATGGTCACATAGCCGTCGAACCGCGCCCCCCGGAGCATCCCCGTGGTCTCCAGGTCCTGGAGGGCCCGGCCTGTACTGAGGAAAATTTTGATCCCCCGCTCCCGCAGGGCGGCCAGGTCGGCCAGCAGCCGGTCGGACAGAAATTTTTGGGAAAAGGACACCAGCGTCCCGTCTATATCGAAAAATACCGCTTTGATCATCGTTTCTTCTTGGCTCCCGTCTTGTAATCTTGGGCCGTGGCAAGCAGCTCCTCGGCCCCCTCCAGCATCCCCGCCGTAGCCTGTCCGCCGCTGAGCCGGGCCAGCTCCTCCCGGCGCCGGGGGCGGTCCAGCCGCTCTACCCGGGTGAAGGTGCGCCCGTCCGCCTCCCCCTTCTCCACGGAGAAGTGCACATCCCCCATGGCGGCGATCTGGGGCAGGTGGGTGACGCACAGCACCTGCCGGCCCTTGGACACCTCGAACAGTTTCCGGGCCACCTTCACCGCGGCCCGGCCGGATACGCCGGTGTCCACCTCGTCGAAAATGAGGGTGCTCACCTGCTCCGTCTCCGCCAACACATTTTTCAGCGCCAGCATGATCCGGGACAGTTCGCCGCCCGATGCGATCTTATTGATGGGCTTGAGCGCCTCCCCCACGTTGGCGGACATGAGGAAGCGCACCGTGTCCATGCCGGTGGCATCCATGCCGTCGGGCGCATCCTTTGGGGCGAACTCCACCTGGAAGCGCACCTTGGGCATATCCAGCTGCGTCAGTTCCGACTGGATTCGCTTTGCCAGCTCCTCCGCCGCCGTATGGGCCAGCCGCAGGGCGTTCCGCGCTCTGGGCGTAAATTGATTTTCAAACATGGTCCCACCATCCTCAAACTTGTTGCTTGTACCGTTCAGTATTCCCTCTGGCGGGGGTTTTACACATCCTTCCGGGGACGAAAAGAGCCGGTCCGCTGCCGCGAACCGGTTCTCCTCTCTATTTCTCCGGCAGGCGGATGGACACCGTCCCGTCCTTGCCGATTGTCAGGCGCATGGGCTTGATATATTTGTTATAGAACTGCTGCCGCTCCACGTCCGAGAGCTCCAGGCGGGTGGCCCGGATGGCGTGCTCCATCATGGCGTTGGCGTTGAGCTGGACCGTTTTTTCCAGGTAGCTGTAGATCTCCCGGACCAGGGCGTCGGCCTGTATGTCGCCGCAGTCCCCGGAGTAAAAGTCGTCCAGGTAGCAGTAGGTGATACCGGCGGAATCCATGGTGGCTTTCAGGTCCTCGCCCACGTGCTCCCGCTCCACCATGACGAGGAACCGGGCGTCCGGCAGGGAGGAGATCAGGCCCCAGTAGTCGGAGTCGCTGGAGACCAGGATAAAGGAGTCCACATTGTTCCGGTAGTACTCCCGGCAGGCCCCCGCCGTAAGGCTGATGTCCACCAGGGATTTCTGCTTTTTCACCCGGTCGATCATGCTGTGTTCCACGGGGCAGCCGGTATAGGCGCTGAGAATCCGCCAGGCGCTGGCGCTGTGGCTGTCGTCGTAGAGCATCACCTTGGAGACCCGGCTCAGGGTCTCCGGGTCCAGCTCCCGCAGGGCGGCGCAGAGCTTGTAGGGGTCGGAGTTCTCGCAGTCCACCACAATGACGGCGTTGCGGCTGGACTCCAGGAAGCTGTGGATGGTGACCTTGTTGTGGGGGGCCGCGTCAGAGACCTTGCTCAGGTCCGTGAAGTCGTCGTTATGCCAGCGGTAGAGGAGGATGGCGAACTTCATGTCGGAGAAAAAGATATTCCCCTCGTTTGTGGGCTGCCAGTTGATATACATCTGGTAGGGGTAGAGAACCCGGCTTTTCTGGTAGACGGCGGCGGCGGCCTGGACCCCGGCCTCCGTGAGGCCGCCGGGCATTACGAACATGTCCCGGAGGTACTCCCACCGGAGCCACAGGGGGAAGAAGTCCCGGCAGTTGTTGATGTGGCCGGACACCA
>OFGR01001592.1_pt1 | contig 17645 bp, 16 predicted proteins | sample 1521811 | NCBI WGS metagenome assembly OFGR01 (sample SAMEA3504098, study PRJEB24116) | mouse gut metagenome | biome: mouse gut; feature: mouse-associated habitat; material: faeces | place: Denmark | collected 2011
TCAGACGTGTGCTCTTCCGATCTCAAAGCTTTCCTATATAAAATGGGATATGAACCGGAGCATTACGGAATGCTTTTCCCGGGGATGGCCGGCGGACCGCCAGGGGGAGGTTTACCATCGCTATATTCTGGGTGTGTATGACCTTTATGAACGGCTGACGTCAGAGTTTCCTCATGTGCTTTTTGAATCCTGCGCAAGCGGCGGAGGGCGTTTTGACCCGGGGATGCTTTATTATGCGCCCCAGGGCTGGCTGAGTGATGACAGTGACGCCGTTGAACGGCTGAAGATTCAATACGGGGCGTCTATGTGCTACCCCATCAGCAGTATGGGAGCGCATGTGTCGGTTGCGCCTAATCATCAGATATACCGGAACACGCCCCTGCATACCAGGGCAAATGTTGCCTGCTTTGGAACCTTTGGCTATGAGCTGGATCTGAATAAGCTTACGGAGGAAGAGACGCAGGAGGTAAAGGAACAGATTGCATTTATGAAAAAATACCGTCATATTCTGCAGTTTGGGACATTCTACCGTCTGAATAGCCCCTTTGAGGGAAATGAAGCTGCTTGGATGGCGGTGAGTGAGGATAAAAAGACGGCTGTTGTTGGATGGTATCGTATTTTGAACGATGTGAACGGGCGGTATACGAGGCTGCGCCTGGAGGGGCTGCATCCGGAGTATGCTTATCGCAATGAAAGGAGCGGGCTTGTTCACTATGGGGATGAGCTGATGTATGCGGGCTTGATTACGACGGATGACACGGCAGGACAGACGGCTGCGGAGGCGGTCCATTCTGCGGATTTTGAGTCGCGGATTTATGTGTTGGAGGCGGTTGAGGCATGAAGGGGGGAACGGGTCGGCGGCAAAATAAGCCCGTAGACTTTTCCATATCCCCGGCAATAAGGAATCCTCCCGCCTTGCGGGTCCCTCCTTATTACAACGGTTCGGACGGTTCGCGTACAGACTGTCTGCTCTGTACGGACATTGCTTTGACGTTTCGGTGGCGTTTTGATGGCTTACAATGTCCGTCCATATCAGACCGCCTGTTCGCGAACAGCCGGACACCGGATATCGGAAAAAGGGGAGGGCTTTGCGGCTGTTACTCTGGGGTTGGAGGTGGGGGTGTATGTGTATTATTCTTCGCGGAGGTTTAGGCGGCTTAGTAGTTCGTTGGTGATGGTTCCGGCGGCTTCGGCCAGGGGTTCGGGGCGGAGGGTGTGTGGGCCGTCGGTTCCTAGGAGGGTTACGATGTCGCCGGGACGGGCGGTTGGGATCTGGGTGATGTCTATGAGCAGTTGGTCCATGCAGATGTTGCCGATGATGTGGGTTTTTCGGCCGTGGAGCAGGACGGGGATCTGTTGGTTGGACAGGCTGCGGGGGAGGCCGTCGGCGTAGCCGATGGTGACGGCGGCGATGCGCATGGGGGCCTCGGCCCGGAAGTTGCGGCCGTAGCTGACGGTTTCGCCTGCTTTAAGGTCCTTTATGACGGAGATTCGGGCGTGGAGGGAGAGAACCGGGCGCAGGGGGAGACGGTTCATTAGGTCAGGGTCGGGGGTGCTGTAGCAGCCGTACATGGCGATGCCGAAACGGGCGTAGTTTAAGGGCAGATCCGGGTAGTTTAGGACGCCGTAGCTGCTTTGGAGGTGGAGCTTGCCGGGATTTAAGCCCTGTTCTTTTAGCTGTTCTATGGTTTTGAAGAAGGCGGAGATTTGGAGTTTGGTAAAGAGGATGTCTTCCATTTTCTGACTGTCTGCCACACAGAGGTGGGAGAATGTACCCAGAATTTGCAGCTTTTCGCAGGCGAAAATGGAGGCTAGTTCCTGGATGTGATCGGAACGTTCCCCTAAGCGGTGCATACCGGTGTCCAGCTTGATGTGGATTTTTATCGGGTAGTATGAGGCTTCATTGAGGGCATGGGCGTGGGCGCAGTCGACGGCGGTTTGGATGAGATCGTAGGTGGTGAGCAGATGGACCTGGTGGGGGGAGGTGTAGCCCAGCACCAGGATTTCCCCCTTGATTCCGTGCAGGCGCAGTTCTACGCCCTCCTGAACCGTAGCGACGGCGAAGGCGCGGATGCCTAAGTGATTTAAGTAGGAGGCGGTTGGCACGGCTCCGTGGCCGTAGGCATTTGCTTTTACGACGGCCATAAATTCACAGCCTTTTGGAAGCAGGCTTTGTAGGGTTTCTACGTTGTATTTCAGATTTTCATAGTGAATTTCTTTCCAGGCTCTCCGCTCGGGAAGCAGACGGACGATCATGGCGTCTTGGTTGATTTTTGTGATCATAAATAATTTTCCCCTCTTTCTTATAGGCAGTCAGATGGTTTTTTATATAAAAGGTATGGTTTGCAAAAGCATGCAGAGGGATTACTCTGTCTCATAAGATGTTCTCTCAGCATTTCTTCTGCGGGTACTGGCATTTCTGTTTCCGGAACGAGGAACGGACTTTTTTCGGGAACCGGTCTGCCTTTTCAGCATTTCTAAAAGCTTTGTTAAAATGAGCGCTCCCGCAAAGGTGGAGACGGCTGTTGCCGTATAGTGTGCCAGGCTGTTATCTACAAAAAATGTCAGCTTTGTCACCTTTGCGCCGCCTCTCACAAGAATGATAAAAAGCGGGTGAAGGAGGTAGATGAACAGCGGCAGATCCTTGGGGAAGGATTTTTGATGTTCTTCGGTACAATTTTCTAACAGAGCGGAGAACAGAAAATACATCACCGGCAGCAGGAAAATATACATGCTGTCATGCCGCTGCGCTTCCGCCAGTTTTAGTATAATTCCTTCTCCCAGAAGCAGTCCGAAGGAACCGCCCAGGGCCCCTGCTGCCAGGGCAAAGGACGGCCGTCTCTGTGTGAGCGTATAGCCCAGGAAAAGAAAGACTGGCGTGTAGAACAGTCCGTTCCGGGTGTATTCAAAGAGGTGAAATAATCCCTGGTAAATGGAATACACAAAGGATTCTTCCCCAATCAGGCCGTAATAGCTGTCACCGAACAGTCCTATGAGATAGAGCAGTCCGCAGACTGTGCCGGCAGCCGGCAGAGGCAGGGCGCGCAGCAGCGGAAGAAGGACGGCAAAGCCCAGGATCAGGGCAGGGAGATACCACAGGTGGTAAAAGGTTCCGTCCAGGAAAATCATTTTCAGGATGGAAATGACGCCTGCGCCCTTGAAGTGTCCGGCATAAATTCCCACAGGAAGATAGAGCGCCATTGATATCAGATAAATGAGGCCGATGCGCTTTAAGTAGGCCAGTCCGTATGCCCCGTCTTCCAAAGCCTTCGGCAGAACAAAATATCCCGTTACCATGAAAAAGAAGGGAACGGCTACCCGGGCCAGAACCCGGGCCAGGATATAGTCTGCCTCCGGGCTTATGAAGGTGAGAGGCGAGGTGTGAATGGCAATGACCAGAAAGGCAGCCAGAAGCTTGAAGCGGTCGATTGCGGGGTAATAGTATTTTTGCGTCATGTTTACCTCCAAAGGGTGAAGACGAAGCCTTCCCGGTTGTCGCCGGACACCTGGAAGGGCAGGTATCCGGGGAGCGTCAGTTCGGTCAAATCGTCTTCGGCCTTTTTGTAAAAAAGCTCAAAGCTCTTATTTTCCACATGAACCTCCAGGTGGCGGCCTTCATAGGGAAAATCTTTCAGATAGTCCAGATATTCCTCCAGGCAGAAGCCGTAGGTGTTCATAATGGTGGCGTGGGGGAGGCCCACATACCGAAAGTGCCAGGGCTCCGGTGCGATTCCTGTCAGCGCTTCTTTTCCTTCCTGATACCGCTCCACAAAGCCGTAGGAAGCCGCTTTGCTGCGGAACCGTCCGCAGATGCCGTCCCTTGGGAAATAAGGGCGCAGAAAGTCGATGGGGTCCCGGTTGAGGGCCAGATCAATTGCCAGACCTGTTTCGTGCTCGCTGTGGCCGTGAGAGGCTACATAGCTTTCGGTAAAGTCTTTTCCGTGCTCGGCTAAGGAGGAGGCGTAGATTTCCTCCTGTTCCCGGCGGGTGCGGAAGCCGGGGCCGTCTGCCGTCTGACGTGGACGCAGATCGCCGGGGCGGGGGGCGTCGTCTTCGGGCTTTCCGTCCTCGCCGCCCTGCCCCCCAGCCTCACCTGTAGCCGCCTCTCGCCTTCCGAGGTCATCCGCAATGAATAAAATCCTTTCCCTCGCGCTGGCCGCCTGCCTGCTCCTGCCGCCCTCCGCCTCCGCCGCGCTCAAGGCCCGGGACGAGGCCGGAGCCGCAGATGCCTCCAATCCCGTTCCCGCCCCCGGCGACATTGTCCTGCCCATGCCCTGTGGGGAAAAAATGGTCCTGAAAGCCGTGGGCGTCCGGGAGAAAGGGCTGCTGCGCGACCTTGAAACCCGTTTCGGATGCCGCAACGGAGACGAAGGCCGGGGCTATTACGACAGCCCTCATGCCGCCGCCGTCTCCGGCCCCTTCCTTCTGGACGATCTGCCCGAATCATGGCGGCAGGCGATCCGGGAGGCCACCCCCGATGTGGGGGACATGCAATTCTTCTTTGTGGGCAAATACGAAGTAAGCGCCCGGCAGTGGGAAGCGGTCATGGGCGGCCAGTGCGCGGCGGGGGAAACGCTCCCCGCGCCTTCCCCCGAAGACGCGCTCCCGGCGGTGGGCCTCTCGTGGCATGAGGCGCAGGACTTTACGCGCCGCTACACGGAATGGCTGCTCGCCAACGCGCCCGAGGCCCTGCCCGGTTTTCGGGGCGACGAAAAAAACACCGCCTTTTTCCGCCTGCCTACAGAAGCCGAATGGGAATACGCCGCGCGCGGGGCCCAATACGTTACCCCGCTCTCCCTGAGTCAGGAAGAGTTCTTTGAAATGCCCGTCGGGGACACCATCAAAGACTATGCCGTTTTCCGCGACGGTTCGGGAACCTCCGGCGAGTCGCTCCAGCGCATCGGCTCGCGCAAGCCCAATCCCGCCGGCTTTCACGACATGGCGGGCAATGCCGCTGAAATGACGCAGGACAGTTTCCGCTTCTCCCTCGGCGGGCGGCTGCACGGCTCCACGGGCGGCCTCATCCGCAAGGGCGGGAGCTACCTTTCCAGCAAAGAGGAAATCATGCCGGGCCGCCGCGAAGAAACAGCCCCCTTTCTCAAGGACGGCCCCAACCGGGCGCGCGATCTCGGCTTTCGGATTGCCCTTTCCGGCATCAACACGCCGGGCGGCCCCCGACCCGCCGAACTCGCGGCCGAGTGGAAAAAGGCCGGGGTGGAGCTGTCCGCCGAACTCAACCCTTCCGGCGATCCGCTTGAGCTTGCGGCCCAATTGGAGGCCCGCGCCGGAAGCGAGGCGGAAAAGGAAAGCCTCAAGGGTTTGCAGGCCCTGATCCGGGAAAACAACATCGCCCTTGAACGCCAGAAACGTTTTACGGTTTCCAACGAAATACGCTCGGCGGTCTATCTCGTGACCATGCTCAAGGACTGCCTCATCAAACGCGACATCATCGCCAAGGAACTTGAAAACTTCGAGGCCAAAAAGAAGCAGGTTTCAGCGGCGCTTCCCAAAATGAAGGCCGCCGAAGCCAAGCAGTACAGGCAGGTTCTCGCCAGCCTCGACAAGGGCATCGCCCTTTCAAAAACGGGCATCGCCAATCAGGAGGCGGAATTCCGCTCCATGCTGCTTTTCTACAAGCAGTCGCTCGAAAACACCCGCAAGGTGCCCCAAACGCTCTTTGATGAGGAAATGCAGGGCATCGACCGCGAAATGTCCGGCGAGGCCCCTCACCTCGTCAAACAGAAGGCCTCCCTGCGGGTCTACCGCCGCCATGTGGAAGCCCTGCGCACGGGCAGACTGGCCCTGCTCGCGGCGGATTCGTTGCGCCAGGACATCCATTCCCTCATTCCCCGCAACTAGGGCTTGTTGCCCTTTGCCAAGAGAAGAAGAAGAAGAAGAAGAAGAAGAAGAAGAAGAAGAAGAAGAAGAAACTTGAAGCCACAGCGTATCGTAAAAAAGGCTTTTATCGGTACGCTCATGAAAGTGCCGATAAAGGGCGGCACTGCCTTGGTTCAGCCCTCTATGCCCTGCCGCACAGCCGCCTTTTCCCCAATGGCCGCGTTGCAGGGCAAACGGGGCGTTCCGACGCTGTGCCGCAGACGGCATCCCCCGCAATGGGCGCTCCCGCAGCCCATGACCAAACCTCCCTCACCGCCGCGCCCCTCCACAACTGCCAGCGCCACTAAGCCACGTCCGTCAAAACAACTACGGCGGCTACGTCGGCTACGGACCCAACGGCAAGAATGTGGGACGGGTCCCGGGACGGGAAGAGGCCGCTGAAAATTCCGGGAAACGCCGCCCGTCGAGACGAGTCACGTGGACGACTCACGCAAACCGCCGGGCAAGCTTTTCCACTTCATGCCCCAGAACGATAGAAATCCCTTTTCGGCAAACGGCCCGGGATAAGGCACGGTTTCCCCGGACATGCAGAGGCGCTGCCTCTCCCATGCCCCCAAGGCCAGTCATGCACGGTGCAAGGACCGGGCCGATAACTATGTTTATTTATAAACTACATTAACTCCAAGACTCGTTAATTGCTTTAACAAAAAGATTCAGATATTCATAGTTCCTGAGAGGTGAGTTATCAGTATGCTTTTTTATCTTTCCCCTGCACAACTTGAGCGCATCAAGCCCTATTTCCCCTTGTCCCATGGTGCTCCACGGGTGGATGATCGTAAAGTCATCAGTGGAATCATCTATGTTATAAAACATGGTTTACAATGGAAAGACGCGCCGCGCGAATATGGCCCCTATAAAACCTTATATAACCGTTTTGTTCGCTGGAGCGCTCTGGGGGTCTTCAATAAAATATTTACGGCGCTTGTTGAAAGAAACGGCTCTGTAGAACGGCTGATTGTTAATGCAAATGATCTGAAAGCTCATCGCACTGCGTCAAGTCTTCTCAAAAAAGGACTCTTTCCCAATGCATGCGACGAACAAAAAGAAGCTTGAACGCCAAAATTCATCCGTTCCGAGTTGGAAACGGCAAGTCCATGAGCTTTTGGCGTACCGCCAGACAAGACCGTGACCATACAGGGGCAAAGCGCCTGTTGCCTGCGCTGCCTCAAGTCGATGATTTGCCCATTCATCATGGGGATGATGTTGATTGATTCCGCAAAGCTGTGCAAGGACGAAACATCATCCCCCCTGTCCCTTCCTGAAAAATCGGAATACGGACAAGCCCCAGGGCAAAAATTTTTATAAACAACGTTACAAAATTCAGAATAGTTTTTTGGCAAAATCAAAGGCCGACGACGTATTGTCATACACTATGCCCGCTGTGTGCATAGATTCTTTTCGACAATCCGCATCGTGGCTGCCGTTGCCTTTTCCCCATCAACAAGCCCTGAACGTGGCTGGCAAATATAATCCGTTTTCCCGTGAGGAATGTCCATGTCTCTTCCCCCGCGGTTAGACTCTCTTATCTGTGCACGTGAATTTCAGGAAAACAATCGGAATCTGTTGGCGTGCCTCGACAATATGCCTATGGCCATTGCCGTCATCCAGCTGGAGCTGGATGAAACCAATACTCCGGTTGATTTTCTGTTTGTATATGGCAATGCAGCGCTGTCGGAACTGGAAAAGGTTTCTCTCGACAGGCTGATCGGTTCGTTCTTTTACCGGGACATTTTCCCCGATGGCGACAGAAAATGGTTGATTCCCTATTGGGAAACCGCATCACAAGGCACAGTTCAGACACTCAATGACTTCAGCCCGGAAATAGGCCGATTTCTTGAAATCAAGTGCTATCAACCCTCTTATGGTTTCTGTACGTGCATTCTGACGGACGTTTCCGAAAAGGTGCGTCTTGAACGCGAGCTTGAAGATGCGCGGCGTTGCATTGACATCGCGCTGAGGAATACGCTGGACGGCATATTTTTCTATGACATGGAAAAACGTTTTATCGTCAACGGTAAGAATACCGGTCTACGGCTCAAAAATCTGCCGATGCGATTTGATAATGTCCCCCAAAGCTTTGTCGATTACGGCATCATGCGCCCTGAATCTCTGCCGCTTGCTGAGGAGTTGTTCCGGCGTCTGGATGAAGGTGCGGAAGAAGTTTCCGAAGAATTTGAACTGAATTTGACCGGAAAGGAAAATGACTTTCAATGGTACAAAGTAACCTATATCGTCTATAAAAGTCCTTCTTGCGATAAAAAACGCGTACTGGCCATGACGCGCAATATCAACGAAGAAGTTCTCTACCGACGCCACCTTGAACAGGAAGCCAGCACCGATCCCTTAACCCGGCTGTTCAATAGAAAGACTGCACAGAAACGTATTGGCGACGTTGCGGACACCAGCCTCACTAAAGCCTTTTTTCTGTTCGATCTCGACGATTTCAAGGGCATTAATGATACGTATGGCCATCAGCTCGGTGACGCTACGCTGTGTTTTTTCGCTAAGGTGCTGAAGGATGTATTCGCGGAGGAAGATATTGTCTTTCGCCTTGGCGGAGACGAGTTCGCCGCTTTTACACAGGGCAGCGGGGCGGCGTTTGTGGAGGACATCTGCGAGCGTATTTTCGCCGCCCTAGAGACGCAGGCGGAATTCCCCTTTCCTCTCCACACGTGCATTGGCATCGGACTCGGCACCGTTTCCGGTCACGCTTATGCCGAACTTTACCACACGGCGGACAAGGCTCTATACTGGGCGAAGAAGACGGGAAAGAACAAATGGCATATGGAAGCTCTGCCCACGGAGAAGGTGCGGATTCCCTGAGCACCCCATAAGGCAAAACAGGGCTTCCTGCTCCATGCGGAGGGCTGACGATCTATCCGTTCTTTTGTTTTCTGGGCAGGGTTTGAAAAACATGGGCCCCGCTCATATCCCTTGAGCCAGAGAAGCGGCAAAGGCCGCCTGCCTCATACAATCCTTCCTCTTGTTGTGCATCTGCCTCCCCCACGTCAGGGTCGTTTCGCCGTCCGGTGGGGCGACCGAAGAAACGGAGAGAAAAAACGTCCCGGAACGCCAGAGTTCCGGGACGTTTTTATGCCATTAGCTCACCTTGTTACAGCGTTGCATCTCGGGACGGACTCTTTCCTGAAGCGCAGCCACGCGGTACGGGGAATATCCTCCCCCGAAAGGAAGAGAGCGCGGAGGCGCTTTGTCTACAGCGGCAGCGCTTACGCTCCGCAAACCCTGTCGGAAAGCAGGGCCATGAAGCCGAGCATTTTCCTGAGGCTTTCCAGTTGCGGATTGATGCCGTAGCGCTGTGCGAGCCACAGGACATCGGGCATGAAAAGCACGGTGCCCTGTCCCGGCACGTCCGAAACCACCATGCGGAGAGGAAGCTCCAGCGCCACTTCCGGGCACTCAAGCATAAGGTGTGTTCCCACGGCGGGGTTGCCGAAAAAGGCCACCCGCGTTTCAGGCATGAACAAGCCGGAGCCCCGCGCGTTGGCGGCATGGTCGACCGTAGCAAACAATGGAACGTTCATGGTTTTGAGCGTTTCGATCAAACGGTTCCACACTGTTTCCACATCTCCCTTGCAGGGCTTGGACACGAGTCCTTCCGTGGTATGCATGACGATTCCTCTGTTTGAAGGTTTGGAAGGCCCCTTTAAGAAAGGCTTTCCCGAAAAACGTTACGAAGGAGACACGGCGGAAACACTTTTTCTCCCGGTAGCGTCCTCTGAAGCATGTTGTCCATGATATTCAGTAGTTACGGCTATTCCACAGTAACGCTTTTGGCGAGGTTGCGGGGCTGGTCCACATCCTTCCCGAGATAATCGGCCATTTCGTAGCTGAAAAGCTGCATCGCCGGAAGCGCGAGGAAGGCGCTGAACGGCCCCCACGCCGCGGGCACGGTCCAGAGGTGATCGACGCGCAGATCGGCCCCCGGATTGGCCAGCCCGATGACCGGGCCGCGCCGGGCCTGCACTTCCACGATATTCGATTTGACCTTGGGAAACAACGCGTCGTTGAAAGCCAGCGCGAAGGTGGGGAATTCCGGATCGATGAGGGCAATGGGGCCATGCTTCATCTCGCCCGAAGCGTAGCCCTCGGCGTGGATGTAGGAAATTTCCTTGAGCTTCAAAGCGCCTTCGAGGGCCAGCGGAAAGGCGTGGCCGCGCCCAAGGTAGAAGAAACTCCGGGCCGAGGCGTACTGCGGGGCGAGGGTGCGGGCCGTTTCGCGCATTTCCGGCAAAGCCGCCTCAAGCTGCTTCGGCAGGCCCTGCAAGGCGGCGATGGCCTCGTGGCGAGTCTTGGCGTCCAGAATCCCCTTGCGCTGGCCGTAATAGAGGGCCAGCAGGGCCATGACGATCATCTGGCTGCACATGGCCTTCGTGGAGGCCACGCTGATCTCGGGCCCGGCCTGCGTATAGATCACGGCGTCGGCCTCACGGGGGATGGAGGACCCCACCACGTTGCACAGGGCAAGGGCCAGACAGCCTTTTTCCCGCGCCAGCCGCAGCGCCGCCAGCGTATCGGCGGTTTCCCCGGACTGGCTGATCACGAGCACCATGTCGTCCGGTTCCAGAATGACGTTGCGGTATCTGAATTCCGAGGCGATTTCCGGCACGACCGGCATCCGCGCCCAGTCCTCCAGAAGGTGCTGGCCCCACATGCCCGCATGATAGGAGGTGCCGCAGGCGATGATCCGCAGGCGCGCGGGCACGGGCAGATCGTCCAGCTCGGGCAGCAGGACAAGGCCCCGCTCCTCGTCGACCCGCCCGGCGAGACAATCGGTGATGACCTTGGGCTGCTCGAAGATTTCCTTGAGCATAAAGTGCTTGAAGCCGCCCTTGCGCGCGGCCTGCATGTCCCACTGGATGCTCTGCACCTCTTTATGCACGGGTTCGAGGGTCTTGAGCGCCAGCACCTGCCACGTGGTATCGGTGATGCGGACGATCTCTCCGTCCTGCAAAAACACCACGTCGCGGGTATAGGGAAGGAAGGCCGGGATGTCCGAGGCGATGAAATGTTCGCCCACACCCACGCCGAGGATGAGGGGGGCGGCCATGCGGGCGGCGAGGATCGTGCCCGGCTCCTCCGGGCTCACCACGGCCACGGCGTAAGCGCCGTGCGCCTGCCGCAGGGCCCACGCGAAGGCCTCCAGCAGCGTCCCCGTCTGCTTGCGGCCCTCCGCGATGAGGTGGGCCAAAACTTCGGTATCGGTTTCGGATTTGAAGACATAGCCCTTGGCGAGAAGGCCCTCCTTCAGTTCCTGAAAGTTTTCGATGATGCCGTTGTGGACGATAGCCAGATCGCTGTCGCCGCCGATATGCGGATGGGCGTTGCGCTCGGCGGGCACGCCGTGCGTGGCCCAGCGGGTATGCCCGATGCCGTTGACGGCCAACGTATTGGGATAATGGGAAAGTTTTTCCTCAAGCGCCGCCAGTTTCCCTTCGGCCTTGATGACGTTCAGCTTGCGGCCCTGCACGAAGCCGATGCCGGCTGAATCGTAACCACGGTATTCCAGACGCCGCAGCCCTTCGATGATGACCGGAACGGCGGGACGATGACCAGCATATCCAATGATGCCACACATATAATGGTGCTCCTTTCCAGAGATTGGAAAAGGGACTTTTTGCGAAAACGTCCGATTCCCTGCGAGCCTGCAGGCAGGCAAGATACTAGTGTTATAAAAAACGGGCGGCTTGTAAATATGCGGATGCCATCCGGCCTTCTGAGGAAATAAGGTAATTATTTATGATACTAAGAGAATCCATCTTGCTGTATTTGAAGTCAGCGTATACCGATGGGCATATGGCTTCACAATCCGTTCCGCACCTACAGGAGGAAATCATGAATACGATACTGAAAACCGCCGCCCTTGTTTCCGTACTCTGCCTCAGCGCCTGCGCCTATCCCCAGAAAGGGATGACCCCGCAGGAGGCGGCCTTCAAGAGCGCCCAGAACGAATGCACCGCCCTGACCAACTCCATGATCGGCGGCACGCGCTACAACTGGTACAACGATCTGGAATGGTCCAGCTATTTCGAATGGTGTATGCAGAACAAGGGATATACGAAGGAACAGCTCAAGACGATCTGGTATTAATCGCTCCGCCGCTTGCGGGCCCACGCGCTTCGCGGCGCGGCCAAGGAAAGGCCCTCTTCCGCGATGCGGCCCGCACAGGAATGGCAAGGAGGATCGCAAAAGGAACGCGGAGCCCCGCTCCTTCCCGAAGCCGTTTTCCCCCGCTCTCGAAAAAGGGGCGAGCCGCCGCTCGTCCCTTTTCCGTAGGCGTTCCACCTTTCAAAACCTGAACAGCTCGGCAAGGGGCAGCCTTTCCGCTGGGCACATCCCAACCCTTCCTGGAAGGGCCGCGATGCCCAACACCTCTCTTTTATTCAACTACTGGACAAAAAAGACCTATCCCACCCTCTCCCGCCATCATCCCACGAAACGGCGGACGCAGGAAGACATCCTGGACAGGGCCGCCCAAATACAGATAACGTATTGATAGCATTAACAGAATCCCAAACAGCATCACTACTGTTTCTGTAATGAGCTCAATACGTTGCAAACTTATGCCGACACCCTCTGGACGCGCCCGGCGTAATTGACATCCAGCCATTTGCGGTAGTCGCCGCTCTGCACGTTTTCCACCCACTCGCGGTTGTCGAGATACCAGCGGACGGTTTCCCTGAGTCCTTCCTCAAAGGTATGGGCCGGCTGCCATCCAAGCTCGCGGCAGAGCTTCGAGCAGTCGATGGCGTAGCGGAAATCATGGCCGGGGCGGTCCGTGACGAATCTGACCAGTTCCGCGTAGGGGCCTTCCCGCGAAGGGGCCATTTCGTCGAGCGCCGCGCAGACGGTGCGGACGACCTCAAGGTTGGTGCGCTCGGATCGCCCGCCGATGGCGTAGGTCTGCCCCACCCGTCCGGCTTCAAGCACGAGCTGGAGGGCCGTACAATGATCTTCGACGTGCAGCCAGTCGCGGATGTTGGAGCCCGTGCCGTAGACGGGGAGAGGTTTACGCGCCAGCGCGTTGAGCGTCACCAGCGGGATGAGCTTTTCCGGGAACTGGCGCGGTCCGTAGTTGTTGGAGCAGTTGGTGATCAGGGTGGGGAAGCCGTAGGTTTCGTGATAGGCGCGCACGAAATGATCGCTGGCCGCCTTGCTGGCCGAATAGGGACTGTTGGGGGCGTAGGCCGTCTCTTCGCTGAAGGCGTCGTCGTCGGGCCGCAGCGCGCCGAAGACTTCGTCCGTGGAGACGTGCAGAAAACGGAAGGTTTGGCGGCGTTCCTCGGCAAGGTCTTTCCACCATCCGTAGACGCTATGGAGCAGCGCGCAGGTGCCCAACACGTTGGTGCGGACAAAGGCCCCGGGATCAAGGATGGAGCGGTCCACATGGCTTTCCGCCGCGAAATGCAGCACGGCGTCCGGGGCGTAGGTTTCCAGCAGGTGGCGCACCAGTTCGGCGTTGCCGATGTCGCCGCGCACGAAGATGTGATCGGCGTCGCCCTTCAGGGAAAGCAGATTGCCCATGTTCCCCGAATAGGTGAGCTTGTCGAGGTTGATCACCCGGTCGCCAGCCGCCCGGCGCGCCAGCACGTAGCAAGAACCGATGAACCCCGCGCCGCCGGTTACGAGAAGCGTTGCCATCTCCATCTCCTTCCCGGAAAAAGCCTTCCACCGCTTTCCCGGATCAACATTTCCGGATCGACAGGACAGCCCGGAACAAGGCCGGGCCGCCTTGCGCCCTTCCGCCTCCCGGCCCATCCTCTTGGTTTCAAAGCAAAAGATGCCGGAAGCCTAGCAGATTCCCCCCGCGCCGTCGAGCAGCCTCCAGCCGTCCCCCCCAAAAAGACCCTCTCCAAGGAAAGGCGGGGTTCTCCCATACAAAAACTCCGGTCCCCCCTACAAGGGACCGGAGTTTTTGCAAGGCGCACGGCAAAACGTTATTTGCCGCGATGCGCCGCGAGTTCCTCAAGATATTCCGGGCGGACCTCAAAGCCGAACTGTACGGCCTTGTCAGCGTACTCGGCGGCCTTGGCGTAATCGCCCTTTTCAAACCAAGCCAGCGAAAGGTTGTTCCACGCCGGGGCGAAACCGGGCTGCTTGGCGATGGCCTTTTCGCTGATCTTGATGCTTTCGTCGTACTGGCCATTCATATAGTAGGCCGCGCCGAGGGTCGCCATGGCCTGAATAAACTCGCCATCCCATTTGAGGGCCTTCTCAAGGGCGGTGATGGCCTTTTCCGGCTCGCCGCGCTGGAGATGGACGAAACCGATGTTGCTCCACGGCACCGGGAACTTGGCCCGGCAGTTGGCGGCCTCTTCGTTGTAGCGCAGACAGCCCTCGAGATCACCGCGGTGCAGGCAGATGCCGCCAAGCTGCACATAGGCTTCGGCGAGGTGGGACGAATTGCGGACGGCGGCCAGAAACGACTCTTCCGCGCCCACGAAATCGCCCTTGCTGAGCAGGGCCACGCCGAGGTTGTAGTGATGGTTGGCGCAGCCGTCGTTTTCCCGAAGCGCGGCCTTCAGGTCCGCGATATATTCGTCAAGGTTGCTGTACTGGTCCTTCATCGATCAGTCCTTCTTTCTTGAGCAGTTTATAGTACCATACGCAAAACTCGTAGATGCCGAGGTAGCGTTCGTCCCTGTTGACGATGCCCAGCGCGCAGTCGAGAGCGCCCTTGTTGAAGTCGTTCCCCTCGGTGCGCTCTCCGAGCGAGTGCATGAAGCCGCGGAAAAGCTGCTGCGTGGTGCGCTTGCTCGGATCGACGCGGATGTCCATCGGATCGTTGGGTTTCTGGAAGGGGTCCCATTCATCGTAGCCGATGCGGTCGATGAACTTCCTGCGGCGGGGGTTCATGCGCTCGTAGATTTCGCGCTTGAGCTTTTCCTGTTCCTCGGTCAGTTCCTGACGGGTGCTGTCGCGAAACATGGTCGCCGTAATCATCAAGACTCCTTGGGCGCAGGCCCGATGCCGAGGTAAGCCTCGTCATAGTTGGTCAAAAGCGCCATAGAGACCGGAACGAACACCGTATGGAGTTCCTTGAAGCGGGATTTGACCCGGTCCCGAATCTCCATGCTGAGAGCGTCAAGGCGCTCCTGAATCTTTTCCAGATGCACGGTGGGGTAACTCACGCCCGCCGCGAAATTCGTCTTGCCGCAAACGTGCGCCTTGCCGCCGATGGCCGTGGGGACACCGTAAAGGCGGCAGGTAATGGGGCGATGCTCGTAGAGGGCGCACTTGTCTTCGGCGTCGAGCAGAGGGCAGCGCATCCGGGCGCGGGCCGCCTCTTCCATAATATGGGCCGTGGCTTCCTCGGAAGCCTTGGCGTCGCGCAGCTCGCGGAAATAGTCCCGTTTCATGCGGGTCAGCTTGCGGTCCGCCTCGGCCGCCTTCTCAAGGATGCGGGAGCGCACGGGGCCGTAGTCAAAGGCCTGAACGAATCTGGCGTTCAGATACATGGCCTCGACGAGGGAAAGGTCAAAAAGGGCGTGGCAGCAATCGCTGCAGCCGGGCTTGCAGGTCACGCAGTCCGGATGCAGCTCACTGACGCGGGCAAAGACCTTGTCGGCTTCCGCGACAAGGGCCTCGTACGCCGTGAACACGGGGGTCAGCTCGGGCATGATGATGTCGGTCATGGGACATATAATAGGTAAGAGTGTAAAAAAAGGAAGGGGCCTCCTTCAAAAAAGCTCCTTCCTTTCACGGAAACCGCCGCTCCCGCCGTAAAAGGACGGCAAGGGCGGCGGGATGTCATCGCTTAGTTTTCTTCGACGGTGATGGCGTTGCTTTCGCACACTTCCACGCAGGATTCACAGCCGAGGCATTCTTCGTAGTGGGCGGGGTTGGACTTGCCGTCAGCCATTTCATAGACTTCGACGGGGCACACGTCCACGCATTCGCCGCAACCAACGCACTTGTCAGCATCAACAGTAACATTCCAAGACATCGTCATTTCCTCCACGTTTTCTGGATCAGTCGAATGATCCTTTTGGTGTCTCTAACCACAGGCACGGTCGTGCCGTCATCCTTGCCTTAGCTTCCCGAGTGGAGGGTGTCAAGTCTTTTGAGAAGGGAAGGATAGAAATCTTTTTCCTCCCCTTTTACCCCCTTTTTCCCCAGCCGCTCCGACAAGTCTATTCAAAGAATAATCATTTTCCCGCAAGAGCCAAGCGGTCGGCCACGGCTTGGGCGGCGGCGCGCGTGAAGTCGGCGGGGGCGAGCCGTTCCTTCTCGGCGGCGCCGATCACCAGAGCCGGACGGTTGGCAAGGCTCGCGTCCGGGGTGACGCCGTATTCGGGCGGGAAAGTATCCGTAAAGTACATGTTCTGGAAGCCCGCGAACTTGAGCGCGTGGGCCGTGGAGTCGAGGACGGCGGTCTCGCCGCGTTCCACCCTGCCCTCCTCACGCGCCTTGAGCAGACCGGCGAGGCATTCGCCGCCCTGCGTGCAGGCGATGTGGCCATGCCGGTTGGCGAGGATGGAGGCGTCCATGATGGCCTGTTCGGTCACCTGCACCACGCCGAAGTCGCCGCCCGCGGCTTCGTAGGCTTCCACCAGCTTCCGCACGCGGGGGAATGAGACGGGGTTGCCGATCATGGCGGCCTGCGCCACGCTCGGGCGCACAGTCACGGGTGTATACACCCGCTCGTCCTTGGGCGCGCTGTAATAACGCCAGACCGGATCGGCGTGTTCGGACTGGACCCCGAAAAGGCGGGGAAGCGCGCCGATGATCCCGAGAGCGCGCATCTTGAGCAGGCCGGACATGACGGCGGTAATGTTCCCGGCGTTGCCCACGGGCACGAAGAGGACCTTGCCCTCCAGATTCCAGCCGTACCACTGGGCGACCTCATAGGCATAGGATTCCTGCCCGAGGATGCGCCAGCTGTTCTTGGAGTTGAGCAGAGCCACGCGGTAATGCTCGGCCAGATGCTCCACCACCTTCATGCAGTCGTCGAAGACCCCGGGCACTTCAAGCACGGTCGCACCCGAGCCCAGCGGCTGGGAAAGCTGCTGCGGGGTCACTTTGCCCTGCGGCAGGAGCACGGCGGTCTTGATGGGATGGCCCACATACGCGCCGTAGAGGGCGGCGGCAGCGGAGGTGTCCCCGGTGGAGGCACAGATGGTCAGCACCTCGTCCCAGCCGTGCTTGCGCACCAGCGCCCGCAAATAGCTGTAGGCGCAGGCCATGCCCCGGTCCTTGAAGGAGGCGCTGGGGTTCTGGCCGTCGTTCTTGAAGGCGAAGGCCATGCCGAGCTTCTTTTGCAGTTCGGGCGCGCCCTCCACGATAGGCGTATTGCCTTCGCCCAAATAGAGGATGTCTTCCTGCTCCAGCACCGGGGCCATGAGCTCATAAAAACGGAAGACGCCCCGTAGCGCGGTGTTGCGGGTTCCCGCCCGGCCGTCGAAGACGCCGCGCCAGTACGCGCCGTCATGTTCCTTCAGAGTGTCAAAGGTGGTGTCCTCCAGCAGGAAGACGCCCCCGCAGGCCGGGCAGGTGTACAGCAGCTCGTCAATGGGATGGCGCGCGCCGCAGCCGAGGCACACGTATTCCATGTGCGCCCGGTAAGTGGGAAAAAGATCGGACATGGCCGCTCCGTATAAGGTATGCCTCCGGCGGCAAGGGGCTACCGCCCCTTGACCCTGTCTGGGGGGAATGATTCCCCCCAGACCCCCTCGGAGCGACAAGAAAGGGTTCCGCATCCGGCTTGCGCCGGAAGCGGAACCCTTTCT
>OFGR01001596.1_pt1 | contig 17618 bp, 14 predicted proteins | sample 1521811 | NCBI WGS metagenome assembly OFGR01 (sample SAMEA3504098, study PRJEB24116) | mouse gut metagenome | biome: mouse gut; feature: mouse-associated habitat; material: faeces | place: Denmark | collected 2011
CAAACGGCGAGGCCTTTGTGGTGGCGTTCGCTCCGCTCACGCCCTTTTGATTTGCCCCCATCACTCCACGCCCCGCACATCGTCCCTGACCAGTAGATTCCGCCCCTGGTTGGCCGACATGAACCGCTCCAGTGTGTCGCTGCGGATGATTGTCTTGCGCCCGACCTTGAGAACAGGCAGCTTTCTCCACTCCACCAGCTTCCGCATGGTGTTGCGTCCGATGCCGCTGCACTCGGCAGCTTCTTCGATTGTCATACCCATTTTAATCGTTGCCATTGATACCAGCCTCCTTTGATATACTTATTTTGCAACTCTCGACGCTTTATTATAATCAACCTGCCGCCGCTTGTCAACTCATTTTAAGAGCGTTTATAAAATAATTTGAAAAATGGGGTTGCAAGTTAGATCCGATTATATTATACTGACACTTGAAAGGAGGCTGAGCTAATGGATAAAGACATAGCCTTTACCCCAAAGCAGGTCGGGCAGCGCATTAAGGAGCGCCGGAACGAAATCAACATCTCCATGCCGGAACTGGGCAGGCGGGTAGGGGTAAATAAGTCCACCATCCAGCGATACGAGACAGACGGGGTAGACCCCAAGCGCACCATGATTATCAATGGACTGGCGGACGCGCTTCTCACCACCCCCGAATGGCTGATGGGGCTATCCGATGAAAAGGAGTACAACTCCAAGACCCTGTGCCAGATGGATATTGAGAAGCACATAGCGGCCTATCTGGACGAACTGACAGCCAACGTCCAGGGCGAACCTCACCAACAGCTTTTGACTACCTTCCTCGGTCACATCGTAGACCTCTATTCTGTGTTCTGCGTTTACTTTTCCAGGGCGATGGCCGAGGCAGACCACATCGCCGAGGACGAGGGCCTGAAAAAGTCCCTGATGCGCTACGCCATCGAGTCCGGGGCCATAATCGAAAAGGTCTACCGCCGGGAGATGGAAACGCCGGTGGAGGACATGAAGCGGTTCATGGACGGGCTTCGGCACATCTATGACGAGGGGCGCACCAAAATGAAGATAGGCGATCTGCTGGATATGAGCAGCGAGGCCCGTGAACGGCTGAACGGGCAGAATTGATCCGTGGCACCTTGACAACAAAATATGCCGGTTGAACACCAACCGGCAGAAATGATGGACCGCACATCATACGTCACAGTTCCGATTGCCACGGATAGAAAGGAGCATTTTATCTATGGCAAAAGGTTCTGTACGCAAAAAGGGCAAAAAGTGGTACTATCGCTTCTATATTGAGGACGAGAGCGGGAACCGGGTGCAGAAAGAGTACCCCGGCACCGAGAGCAAGTCCGAAACGGAGGCCCTGCTCCGTAGGGCGATGGAGGACTATGAGGAAAAGCGGTTCGTGGCGAAAGCGGAAAACATCACCGTGGGCGATATGCTGGATATGTGGGTGGAGGAAGAATTGAAGCCCGGTACATTGAGCAACGGTACAGTGATGGCCTACCAGGGGACAGTAAACCGTATCAAGCGGCACCCCTTGGGCAAGCGGAAGCTGAAAACCGTCACCGCCGACCATCTGCAAGCCTTCATTGACTTCATGAGCTACGGCGGTGCCAATCCCGATGGCACGACCTCTCCGCCCATGAGCCGGGGCTATATGCTCCAATTCTCGGCGGTACTGCAAAACTCGTTCCGCTTTGCCGTATTCCCCAAACGGCTTATCACGTTCAACCCGATGCAGTATGTGAAGCTGCGGGGACGGAAACAGGAGGCGGACATTTTCTCCGAGGACATGGAGGACGCTGTTACGGTGCCCACCATCAGCTACGAGCAGTTCCGGGCGTTGGAGGACTTTCTGAAAGAGAAGGACAACCCGGCCCTGCTGCCCATCCAGATTGCCTATTACACCGGGCTTCGGATTGGCGAGGTCTGCGCCCTCACCTGGAAGGACATTAACCTGGACGAGCAGTATCTGACGGTTCGGCGGAGCATCCGCTACAATGGGGCGAGACACAAGACGGAGGTCGGGGCCACCAAGCGGAAGAAAGTCCGTACTGTGGACTTCTGCGATACGCTGGCGGTAATTCTCAAAACGGCCAGGAGGGAACAGAGCAAGAGCCGCCTGCGCTATGGTGAGTTCTACCGCCTCAACTACTACGCCGAGGTTAGGGAGAAAGACCGTACCTATTACGAGGTCTACACCCTGCCGAGGACGGAGGAAGCACCGGAGGGGTACAAGGAGATTGCTTTTGTCTGCCTCCGGCCTGACGGGGCCATTGAGACACCGAGTACGGTAAGCATCATGTGCCGCAAGGCAAAGGAGAAGGTAGAGGGCTTGGCGGACTTCCATTTCCATATGCTCCGTCACACCTTCACGAGCAACCTCCTGTCCAATGGGGCCGCTCCGAAGGACGTGCAGGAACTGCTGGGACACTCGGATGTCAGTACCACAATGAACATCTACGCCCACTCTACGAGGGAAGCGAAACGCAACTCCGCCCGACTGCTGGATAAGGTGGTCAACGGGGAGTAAAAAACTTTCCCTTGTTTCAGCCCGTAAGGGAAAAAACAAGGGAAAGTACATACAGTTTGAGGATTTAGCAAGCGGAAACGCCTGATATTACAAGGTTTTTTAAGGGGAAGAACAATAAATTACCGATTTATCGGTTAGTTTTACCATCGTCATTATACCAGTGTCCACCAAAAAACTCAACATACTTATGGCGACAAAGGAAGGATGTAAGAAGTCACATTATATCGCTGCGTACATAGGGCCGGGTAACTCCCAGCCCTATTTTTATGCCATAATCAAACCAATGGAAGGAGCAGTCACATGACAGAAATCGAAATCACAAAGGCCAGCGAGGTCAAGGTACGGGAGATCGAATGGCTGTGGTATCCCTACATCCCCTTTGGCAAGATCACGGTGGTGCATGGGGACGCCGGGGACGGCAAAAGCACCTTTGTCCTCAACCTCGCCGCCATGCTGAGCCAGGGCCAGCCCATGCCCTTCACGGACGGCACAGGCCAGCCCCCCATCAACATCATCTACCAATCCAGCGAGGACGACGCCGATGATAAGCAACCGCTTCATTAAATGTGGCTGTCCCCAAAGAGAACTGAAAAGCGTTGTTTTTACTTTCCGTCACATGATTAGTAAAATTCCAGTCGCCTGCACTATGGAAATGCTTGTAAATCTCCTCTCCACCGGCGAAATAGGCGTCCTCCATAATGAGGCCGTTGGCCCCGTTGAACAGCTCCGCCCGCTCTCCGGTCAGCAGCGAGATATAGCAGGCTATCGCGCCGCCCAGGGAGTGCCCCGTCAGCAGAATCTGCCGTCCGTCCCCGATGCTTCTCTTGTAAAAATCCACCGCGTCCGAAAATTGTTCCGGCAGCTTGTTCAGCACCGCAAATTCAATATCCGCCCAAATATCCTTGGGTGATTCCGTTCCCCGGAACGCAATGATTCTCTGATTCCGCTCCGCGTTGTCCAGCGCGACGGCGAAAAGCCCGGACGGTTCGGAAACAACGTTGACAATCTTCCAAGCACCCAGCACATCTTTATAGAAATCGGACAGTGGCGCATCCCAAACCGCCCAATTCCAAAGGGTTCGATCCGGTCCAATTGCGGCATCGGCAAAGGTTTCGACGGTGGCCCCGAAGCCGTAGCGGATCAGCTCATCCTCATAGGAAAGCTGGCAGGCCGCAATGGCGCACATCAAATCATCATAGCCCTCTTTTACGGCAACACTGCATACCGCCTGTACATTGGGATAATCAACCAGAGCCGCCGTGATTTCCACCCGGCCCAGCTTGTGCGCGGTCAGTGTATTGTCGGAGACGGAAACGACCTCTGGGTCGCTGCTGGTGAGGGTGTACCGCGCTCCGGCCGGGATGGTGGTTACTGTAACCGCTTCTGTCTCGCCAATAGAAAGGTCAAGGGTTTCGGGAGAAATAAAAATCTGCGGTGTATCGGGTGGAGGCGCATCTACAATTTGGAGCTTTGTTTCCTTCCAGTCCAGTAGTTCGCTGGCATCCCTATTGATAGCAATAACGTAAATAGAACTATTGGGCTCGAATGCCATGCCAGGGATAATATCTGTTGCCGGTAACTCGGTGTACCTATCTCTGCTCTGAATTAAAAACACCCGTCCAGGCTCTCCGTCTCCCCAGTCTGTTTCAATAGACACATCAGCTGTTTCTGTGGAGCCATACTCAAATTTTTGGGGTTGGCCCAACAAATCAGAGGTTATGCCATCTCGAATCAGGGAAACAGACCGAATAGAAACCTTTTGCTCAGGAGGCGGCTCATCTGGATCGTCCAAAAGGACGTACGGAATGTTTTCGTTCTCCGCAAATTGGTGCGCATAGGAATCTTTGTAACAATGTATCGTCAGTTTTTTGCAGTTCTCAAATGTACTTGCATCCATGTCTGTTACACTTTTGGGGATTGTGATACGTTCTAATCTGGTGCAATTTCTGAACGCATAAACGCTTAATGTAGTGACACCCTCTGGAATGATAATGCTTTGCAGATTGGAACAATTAGAAAATGCGTTCTGGGAAATTAGGGTGACGCTATCAGGGATGTTAATACTTTTTAGGCTTGTGCAATCCTGAAAGGTGCTAAACCCGACTTCCGTTATTCCTTCCGGGAGTACAACTTGAGTCAGATTTGAAGCACCAGAAAATGCGCGCCAGGAAATGTCAGAAACACTGCCTGGTACAGTAAACGTACTCTCGGACTTTCCGGCGGGATAGCTGATTAGGATGGTTCTTTCTTTGTTATACAAGATGCCGTCAACCGCCATATAGGCTGGATTATTGGCATCTACACGAATTTCGGTCATACTTGTACAATTGCTGAACGGAGAATGGCTGATGTCATCCGCTATCCATCCATCATTATTGATAAAAAAAGTCGTAACACTGTCTGGAATACTGATACTAGGCAGACTTGTGCAATCCGAAAATGCGCGTTCACCGATAGCAGTTACACTGTCTGGTATGTTTACACTTTTCAAATTTGAACACCCAGCAAATGCGAGTTGGCTAATGGTGGTTATTCCATTTGGAATCGCAATGTGTTCCAAAGCTGTACAATCTGAAAAGATACCGGATGCAAGAGTTATCAAATTTTGGGGGATATTTACCACATATAACTGAGAACAGTCACTGAATGCGCCGTCTCCGATTGTTGTAACACTATCCGCAACATCGGCACGAATTAAGTTTTTACACTGCAAAAAGGCCTGCGATCCAATATGAGTTACACCATCTGGAATTTTTATGCGGGATATACTACTACAACTCCAAAACGCCAGATTTCCAATGTTGACTAAACTGGTGGGCATGGTTACATCCTGAATACTTTCACAGGCGCAAAATGCGTACGTTCCTGTAAAGGGATTTGGACTCTTAAAAATTCTTGTCAAAGTATTGAAACTATGCGATTTATATGGTATTCTTACTTTATCTAAAAAGCAAGGCCGATTTACAAAAAAGTACACATTCTTGTAAAAAAGCCCCCTTACAACAACTTGGCCTTTTCGTAAATCTCTGCCCGGTAGCGGAAAGTGGACAGCGGCATCCCACACTCCCTTGCTGCCGCTGTGCCGGTGATCGCTCCGGCTTTCCACCGCTGGTAGGCACTGTGATAGTTCTCCGGCAAGGGCCTGGGCGGTCTGCCAAACCTCACACCCCTGGCCTTTGCCGCCGCAATGCCCTCCGCCTGCCGCTGGCGGATGTTGGTGCGCTCGTTCTCCGCCACGAAGGACAGCACTTGCAGGACAATATCGCTGAGGAAGGTCCCCATCAGGTCCTTGCCCCTGCGGGTGTCCAACAGCGGCATATCCAGCACCACAATGTCGATTTTCTTCTCCTTAGTAAGAATCCGCCACTGTTCCAGAATCTCGCCGTAGTTGCGTCCCAGTCGGTCGATGCTCTTGATGTAGAGCAAATCGTCCGGCTTCAGTTTTCGGATCAGCTTCTTATACTGAGGCCGGTTGAAGTCCTTGCCGGACTGCTTGTCCATGAAGATGTTCCCCTCCGGAACAGCCATTTCCCGCAGAGCGATGAACTGCCGGTCCTCGTTCTGATCGCGGGTACTCACCCGGATATAGCCGTATGTATTAGGAATGGTTATCGTACCTCCCTCCGGCGCTGCCAGACAATATCATATCCCAGCGCGTCAGCCAGCTCCACGGCCTCCCGGTAGCGCAGGGAATCCCGGCGCAGCTTGCCGGACAGGTTGGGGACGCTGGCGCTCCACCCGTACTGCTCGGCCAGCTTCTCCACAAGGTCGGCCATGGTCATGCCCTCCCGGACAATGTACGACTTGATTTGGTTTCTGGTGTCCATGTTCATCCTCCTTCAAATTGAAATATTTTGGTGTTCGCCCGTCAGCGTATCTCATTCCCACAACAGCGGATTTGGTGCGCAGACGGGTGCGATTGATTGATGTGCGTCCATCCGACAGAGCCGCTGCCCATGAAGCCCTGTCCACAGGGACGCACTTTGCATTTCACGGTTTGGCGTGACTTCATGCTGAACCGTGAAAAACCAAACAGGGCGGCGTACTGTGTTTGCCGTTGGGCGCGTCGCTGTTTCGTATGGATTGCAGTACAAAAAGTTTCGTTTGTTCGCTGTTTTCACATGGATTGAAAGCAAACCTTGATTTCAAGGCTGATTCTTCTGCCGTTCTCCCCGAAAGCCGTTCCTGCCCCCATTTGCGGCGGCGTGCGGTCCCCTCTGGTGCGCTCGTGCCTTGCGGCAGTCGCGGCGCACTTCGCCGGGGGACATATCCCATTCGGACGGTCATGCACTTGTCAATTTTCACGTCTCTACCAGACACTTAAAATTATAGCGGTTTTATGTCCCTTTTCCCGTATATCCAAGAGGTAGGAAATCGGCCCCGAAACGGACAAATTTCCGCGCTCTTGGAAATGCCGTCTTTCTTCGACAGAATATTACTGGAAACTGTTGTAAAATGACGAAAGAGACGGTATAATTGCAGAGGAGGGAATGATATGGATGACGCTAAGCAGAGCATGCACGAGCGTTTTTGGGAATTGCGGAAGGATTGGAAGCTGACGCTGGAACAGCTTGAGAAGCAGACCGGCATTTCAAAATCCGCGCTGGGCAGCTATGAAGCAGAAGGCACAAAAGACATCAGCCACTGGGCTGTTGTCAGACTGGCGGAGTTCTATGGTGTGACTACGGACTACCTGCTGGGCTTGTCAGTTATGAAAAATCACCCAAACGCAGATTTGAATGATCTGCGTTTGAGTGATGAAATGATCGAGCTATTAAAAAGCGGCAGGATTAACAACCGGCTGCTTTGTGAGCTTGCCGCCCACGGTGACTTCCGGCGGTTTATGCTTGACCTGGAAATATATGTTGACCGGATTGCCAGCATGCACATCCGCAATAACAACACCGCTCTCAAAACCGAGCGCAAAGTATTGATGGAACGTGCGGGCCTGGATGACAATGATTTGAATATGCGCACGTTGGAGTTGGTCCAGATAGATGAGGATGATTACTTCGCTCATGTGATTTTTGAGGATCTGCGGCCCATCATTCGGGATATTCGAGAGGCGCACAAATCCGATGCCACTACCGCTGACGCTGATACGGAGTCACCGGCAGAGAAAGCAGTACGTCAACTGGAAGCGGCTCTCAACTGTGAAGGGAGTAAGGAGGAAAAAATAGTAAGAGCACTCCTGTCGCAGCTTGAGATTGACTATGATTCATTGACGAAAGAAGAATTTGTGACTTTGATAGGAATTCTGAACAAGTCCGAGCACATGAAGAAGCATATCAGCAGGCGGGGCAAGGTTCCTGCCCCGCAGAGGCGGAAGCGAAAAAAGAGGTAAACAGGCGGCCTAAATGTAAAAAGAGGGCGGAGAATGGATGAATTCCCATTCTCTGCCCTCTTTTTGTTCGCCCAATCCTGCCTGACAGATGCCGTGAATGTAATTTTCTCAGATTACTGTTTTACGGACACCTACCTAAGCCGGGGGGTTCTTTCTGCGCGGAAAGGGGAATTAGTCGAGGATGTACAGGGTGCTGATGTAGCCGTTGGCATCCAGCTCCCACGCGAAGGCGTGGCCGCCGGTGTAGCTCGCGTACTGCGCGATGCTGCCAGTGGTGCCCTCGTACACTTCGTTCCGGTCGCGGTTGACGATCATAACCTTGACGTCCTTGGCCATGGTCATGTAGGCGTCAGCGGCCAGGGCGGTGTCATTAGTGCCGTCAGCAGCCTTGGACTGAATGGCACCAGTCACAAGGGTGAGCACGCCAGCGTTGTCATAGGACACGGTGGGCTGATCATTGTTCACGCCAGTGTTACCCTTCACCACGTTGCTGGTGGCGACGAAGTCCACATTGATAGCGGCGTTCTCCATGTTCCAGCCACTCACGGTGACCAGCTGGCCGGAGGCCAGAGCGATCTCCACGTTGGTGTTCACGCCGCCGTTCAGGTTGGCGACCTTCAGGGTCTCCTCCACGCCGTTGTGCATGACAGCGTACTCGGAGTACCGGGCGTAGGTGCCGATGGGCTTGATGATCAGGTAGCTGTCATCCACGGCCACGGGGGTCTTGCCGGTCATGTCGTACACATTCGCGCCGGTAAAGTCCTCGGAAGTAATGGCGGCATACTTGGCGACATTGTCAGTCTCATCCAGGGTCTGCATAACAATCTTGTCAGTAGCCTCGCCATTGATGGTGGGAATGTCGCGGAAGTCGCGGATGACCTTCCAGATGATGTCGTCGTTGCCGCCGGTGTTACCGGTGCCCCAGTTGTACTGGAAGTCCTTGTAGGCCACGAAGAACACGGTGTCGCCGTTCACGCGGTGGGTAGCAGCGCCGGTGAGAGTGTTGGTCACGCCGGTGTGAACGGTGTTGTTAGTGCCGTCGGTCACCGTAGTGCCGGGCTTAGCCTTGGTGTAAGCGGAATCGCCGTCCTTCACCTGATAGAAGGTCTTGCCATACTTGGTGTAAGGCTCGATCTCCACCAGGGCGTTCTTGGCAAACTTCAGAGTGTTGCCCAGAACATCGGAACCATCAGCGTAGTTGTCCTCCGCATCAGTCGCACTGCTGAAGAACTGGTGCAGGGAGCCAGTGGTCCCATCATCCAGGAACATAGCGGTCAGGGTGCTCTCGTCCTCCATCAGGAGGGTGGCCTCCAGGGCGTACTGGCCGCTGGCGACCCGGACGCCTTCCACGCTCAGAACCACGCCCACGCCGGCGGCGACGGCGGGCTTCATGCCCAGGATGTTGCCCTGGCCGTCCAGCCACAGCCGGTAGGTCTTGCCGATCTGCTCGTTGACGATCCTGTTGTAGAAGTCAGCGGCAGTGGTGGGAGTGCTGTTGTTGGCCGCCACGGCGTCAGCGGTGGAGGTGTGCTGGTGCATATGGTACACCACGTTGGCCATGATGGTCTCATTGCCGACATAGATGCCGGTCTTGTCATCAGCCGCGCCGGTGGTGCCGCTGATGGTCACGGTCTTTTCCTTGGCCTTGTCAACGATCTCGAACTTGTCGGTGTCGAAGTCGTGGGTGGCGTGGGGGATGGCAGTAGTGTAGGTGGTTGCAGAGGGATCATAGGTAATGGTGCCCACGCCCTCGGCGGTCATTGTCACCTTGTAGTTGCCCGCGGGATAGACGGTGCCCGCATAGGAGAACTCGAACGTCTTACCGTTAGCCGCAGGCTGATAGTCACCGTTGGCGTCCTTCATTTGAACCTTCACATTCCCCACACCAGCGGCGGGAATGTTCGTCATGGCCGGCTGAGCGGAAGCCTTGGTGGTCAGGCGGGCCACGGTCAGCGGATCAACGGCGGCCAGGCTGGTCCAGTCGAGCATGATAACCTGCTGAGCATTGGTATCATCCTTAGCCTTCAGGTCGGTCTTGGTGGTCGCGCTCTTGGCACTGGGGCTCCAGGTGTTCAGCAGGAGAACGTCGCCGACATTGTAGTCGTCGAAGTTCTTGTCGCTGGTCAGCATGGCGTAGGGATGAGCAGCATTGCTGCCGTCATAGGCACCCACCTCGATGGACAGGGTGGCCTTGTGCATCGTGTGGCCGTTGGTGTCCAGGGTGGCGGGGGTCTTGGCCTTCACCTCGCCCAGGTAGGTGTCGATGTAGACGATATCCCAGTAGGTGTTGGAGTAGCCGTAAGCCTCGATGGTGTAGTTGTAAACCATGGTCTTGCGGCCCTGAGCACCCACGAAATCATTGGTGGTGTGCAGGGCGTCCAGGGTGCGGGTGCCGATGATCTCGCCCTTGGAGTTGGTGTTGGTGCGCTCCACGGCGCGGCCATTCAGGAACTCGTTGGTGACGTTGATGTCCTTGCCCTCGTTCAGCTTCTCCACCACGGTGCACTCGTCCATGGCGGTGTAGAAGGTGTCAACGGGATCAACGGGGATCGTGATGGCGGTGGAGCCGTCACGCCAGTAAACCCACCGGACAGAGGGGGTGCCATAGTTGTCACGCACGGGGGTGAGGGACTTGCCGCTGATGCCAAAGACGCGCAGCAGCAGATCCTCATAGCGGGTGGTTCCGTCAGCGTTATTGCCAACGACGATCGCCTGATAGTCCTGGAGGATGGTGTACTTCACGGTGCGGACCTCAAGGCCCTGGAACATGATCTCGGCAACCATCTCACGGGTGGCCGCGCCGGCCAGGCGGGCCTCGGCGATGTTGTTGGTGATGCCCAGGCGGCGGCCATAGCCGGAAGCCTTCAGTTTCCAGTCGCCGCTGGAGAACTCCTTGGGGTTGTTGTAGCCGATGGCCCGGAGAATCATCACCAGGGCCTCATAGCCGGTAACAGGGGCGTTGGGGTTGAACTTGCCGCCGCCCACACCCAGCACCAGGCCGTTGTTGGCGCAGTAGTTCACGTAGCCGTCGTACCACCGGTCGGCGGTGACGTCGGTGAAGTAGTTCGCGCCCTTGTACAGCTCGGCGTTCTTGTCGTCCACGTCGCCGGTGACGATGCGGTACAGGATGGCCGAAACCTCGGCGCGGGTGATGGTCTCGCCGGGCCGGAAGCCGCGGTCATCGCCCTTGACAACCTTCAGGGCGGACAGGACGTCAACCGCTTCCTTGTAGGCGTCGGTGATCTTGTCGCCATCGGAGAAGTCGGTGGGCGTGGCGGCGTTGACGGTGACCATGAGGCTCAGGGTCATCATCATCGCCAGGACCAGCGCGAGAAACTTTTTCAGATTTCTCATTGGTTTTGTTTCCTCCTTGTTGATTTTTGCCGGAGGAAGCGAACTTTTCGCGCGGGTTCGGTGGCAATGGGATGGGCCATCCTCTCTCCCCGGTACGGTTGCCGAAACCGCCCATTTGTGCTACAATACCCCCATCTGCCCTACGTATTTTCCGGGAGGAGGTGCCCCGCCATGCCCCAGCGCATCCTTGTGGTGGACGACGAAACCGCCATCGCCGATCTGGTGGAGGTCTACCTCCAGGGCGAGGGCTTCACCGTCCACAAATTCCACAACGCCGCAGACGCCCTGGCGTCCGTGAACGCCGCGCCCCCGGATCTGGCCATCCTGGATGTGATGCTCCCCGACCTGGACGGCTTTACCCTGTGCCGCCGCATCCGGGAACAGCACCTGTTCCCCATCCTCATGCTCACCGCGCGGGGAGAGGACCTGGACAAGATCACCGGCCTCACCCTGGGGGCGGACGACTACATCACCAAGCCCTTCAACCCCCTGGAGCTGGTGGCCCGGGTAAAAACCCAGCTCCGCCGGTACACACGCTACAACCAGGGAGCCGCCCCCGCCCAGCCGGAGGAATACGACCTCCGGGGCCTGCAAATCTCCCTGTCCGCCCACCGCTGCACCCTGTTCGGGGAGGAAATCCCCCTCACCCCGCTGGAATTTTCCATCCTCTGGCACCTGTGCCAAAACCGGGGCCGGGTGGTATCCAGCGAGGAGCTGTTCGAGTCCGTCTGGGGAGAGCCGTACCTGGACAGCAACAACACCGTCATGAGCCACATTGCCCGGCTGCGGGAAAAGCTCCGCGAGCCACGCCGGAAGCCCCGTTTCATCAAAACCGTGTGGGGGGTGGGCTACACCATTGAATAACTCCAATTACAACAGCCGCCTGTCCCGCCAGCTCTGGACGCGCTGCCTCCTGTCCCTGCTGGCCTGGGCCCTGTGGACGGCGGCGGTGGCGGTGCTGTGCTACTACATCGCCGCCGCCTCCAGCTGGGACGGCACCGGAGTGCTCTACCGCTTCGTCAGCTGGGCCCACCGGAATGTGGCCCCGCTCTACCTGCTGGTGACGGCGGCGGGGGGCTTCGTGATCTGCCTCCGCTTCATTGCCCGCTCCCTGCGCTGTCTGGACGCCCTGGTGGACGCCGCCCAGGCCCTCTCCCACCCCACCGAGGAGCCTATCGTCCTCCCCGCCGAGATGGAGCAGGTGCAGACCCAGCTCAACCTGGCCCGGGAGCAGGCCCTGCGCTCCGCCCTGGCGGTCAAGGACGTGGAGCAGCGGAAAAACGACCTCATCGTCTACCTGGCCCACGACCTGAAAACGCCCCTCACCAGCGTCGTCGGCTACCTCACCCTCCTGCGGGACGAGCCGGGGCTGTCCCCGGAATTCCGGGCCCGGTACACCGGAGTGGCCCTGGACAAGGCGGAGCGGCTGGAGGATCTGATCGACGAGTTTTTCGACATCACCCGCTTCAGCCTCACCCACCTGGAGCTGGAACGGCGGCCCATTGACCTGACCCGGATGCTCCAGCAGGTGGCGGACGAGTTCAAGCCCCAGCTCAGCGAGCACGGCCTCACCTGCGCCCTGGCTCTGCCCCCGTCCCTGATCTGCGGCTGCGACCCGGACAAGCTGGCGAGGGTGTTCGACAACCTCCTGCGCAACGCCTGCCACTACAGCGATCCCGGCACCCAGGTGGAGATCGCCGCCGCAATCGAGGAACACACCGTGCTCCTCACCTTCACCAACCGGGGAGCCACCATCCCCCCGGAGAAGCTGGAGCGCGTTTTCGACCGCTTCTTCCGCCTGGACTCCTCCCGCGCCGCCCGGACGGGAGGGGCGGGCCTGGGCCTGGCCATCGCCAAGGAGATCGTGGAGCTTCACGGCGGCACAATTTCCGCCCACAGCGGGGACGGCCTCACCACCTTCCAGGTGGCCCTCCCCAAATCGTAAGAAAATCACAAGGTTTTCGTGAGAATCCCGCCACACATTTCCCGCCCCCATCTGGTACAATCAGGGGAAGACACAGAGAAGGGAGAAGCCCCCATGCACGACTTCATCAACACCATCCTGCGGTACTTTTCCAAGGCCCTGGCTCCCGCGCTGCTGGCCGCCCTGCTGGCGGGCGGGGCGTTGTTCCTGTACTACGTGTGGCGGAAGGACCGGGGCCGTCCCATCCCCGTCCGGCGGGCCGCCGCCATCGCCCTGCTGGCCTGCTATCTGGCGGGGCTGGTCACCATCACCCTGCTGATCCGCACCGCCAATCCGGGAATGCGCCTCTGGGTGCAGACCCACCTGTTCCTGGCCTTCTGGGAGGCGTGGAACGCCTTTACCCTGCAAATCTGGCTCAACCCACTGTTGAATATCGCCATGTTTATACCGTTCGGCGTGCTTCTGCCCCTGGCCTTCCCCCGGTTCCAGCGGTGGTACTGGACGCTGGCGGCGGGGCTGTCCACCTCCCTCACCATCGAGATCGTCCAGTATTTCACCGCACGGGGGCAGGCCGACGTGGACGACCTGTTCTGCAACACCCTGGGGGCCACGCTGGGCTTCTGCCTGTGCCTTGCCGCCCTCAGCCTCTCCCGCAGGGAGTGGAAGGCGGCGGGCCTTTACACCATCCTGCCCGCCCTGTCCGCCGCCGTGCTGGCGGGCATCTTCCTGGTCTACCAGCTCCAGCCCTACGGCAATCTGGCGGACGGCCCCATCCCCGCAGCCCCCGCCGATACCAGCGGGACGCGGTGGGTGCTGGACTGCCCCCTGTCCGATGAACCCGGCCCCGCCGGGGTGTACTGGGCGGAGCCCTTCACCAAAGCGACCTGCGACGAGTTCGCCCTGGACTTCGCTCAACGCCGGGGGGTGGACATCACAGATCAGTTTTTCGATATTGATTACTACGACAACACCACCTACTACTCCGACCACAGCACCTTCTGCATCATTGTGGATCACAACGACCGCTCCTACCGATACAGCGACTACCGGGTGGAGGACAGACACGACGGCTGGGGCACCGCCACCGAAGCGGACCTCCGCGCCGCCCTGGACGAGCTGGGCGTACCCCTCCCCGCCGCCGCCAGATTCTACGACGAGGGCAAGGGCAGATACACCTTCCGCGCCGCCAACCTGGAGCAGGACGGCCTGTTCTACGACGGCTCCATAGAATGCCGGGTCTCCAAAAGCGGCCAGCTCTACGAGGTGGACAGTGCCATGGCCGCCGTCACCCTCCACGGGGACGCCCCGGTGATCTCCCAGCAGGAGGCCTACCGCCGCCTCTGCGCGGGCCGCTTCGACCACACCAATGCCTTCGCCTTCGGCTTCGTGGACACCACCCAGGGGGAGGTCCATGTCACCGCTTGCGACCTGGAATACCTCACCGACAGCAAGGGCTTCCGCCAGCCCGTGTACTACTTCAGCCTCTCGGACAGCAACGACGAAACCCTCCGGGACGGATGCTCCTGGCGCGTATTCGTCCCCGCCCTGGCATAGTAAAACGGTCCGTCCCCAAAGCAGGGACGGGCCGTTTTCTCACATCTCCCCCAACGCCCGGATGAGCTGGCTCACCAGGGCGATGTTGGTGGGGGACAGCCTGTCCAGGCTTACAAGGTGCTGACTGTCCGGGGTGCGCCTGCCGCTGATCCCCAAAAGATAATCCGACGTTACCCCATAAAGCCGTGCTAATTTTATCAGAACTTCATAGGATGGTTGACGTATACCATTCTCATAGGCGGAAATCACCGAGGGCGTCACACCAAGCCGCTCCGCCACCCGGCCCTGCGTCCAGCCCCGCTCCTGCCGCAGCTCCCGGAGGCGGTCTGCCAGCTCAACCATGGGCAATCACTCCTTTACTCATAGTGTATCGGCATGGCATTTTCTATTGGTGTAGTTTACGACTAATAGTTGACTTCTGCCGAAAGATGGTATATAGTATTACTACAGGCCACCGTGCCTGATTTTCCCACTCAGGAAAGGAGATAGGTAAACATGAAAACCCTCAGCAAGAGGATCTTCGCCGTGGTGCTGACGCTGGCGATGACCCTCACCCTGACCACCTGGGCGTCCGCGGCAGACTTCACGGATATGCCCGACAACTGGGCCAAGGCCCCCCTGGAGGCCGCCGTGGAAAACGGCCTTCTGAACGGCTCCGACGGCCTCCTGCGTCCCACCGATTACCTCACCCGCGCCGAAATGGCGGCCATCCTGGTCCGCGCCTTCGGCACCACCCAGAGTGCCAGCGTCTCCGGCTTCTCCGATGTGAAGGCCGATGCCTGGTACGTCACCCAGAACGCCGTCCCCGGTGCCGTGTTCATGGAGATCATGAACGGCAACAACGACGGCACCTTTGAGCCCGGCAGGAACATCTCCCGGGAGCAGGCCTTCGCCGTCCTGGCCCGCGCGCTGAAGCTGGAGGCCGGAAGCTCCTCCGTCCTGGCCCAATTCACCGACGCCGCCCAGATCTCCGGCTGGGCCTCCGGCGAGGTGGCCGCCATGGTCGCCGCCGGGTACGTCAACGGCAGCAGCGGCAAGCTCAACCCAAAGGGCAATATCACCCGCCAGGAGTTCGCCCAGGTGATGTTTAACATCTTCGGCGACTACATCAGCACCGCCGGAACCGTCACCGAGCTGGGCGGCAAGGCCGTGATGATCAACGTCCCCGGCGTCACCGTGAAGGACACCACCGTCCACGGCGATGTTATCATCGGCGAGGGCGTGGGCGAGGGCGACGTGTTCTTTGAGAACGTCACCATCGAGGGCCGCGTGGTCGTCCGCGGCGGCGGCGTCAACTCCATCCACTTCATCAACAGCGACAGCAGCCAGGTGCTGGTGTCCAAGATCGCCGGCCCCGTCCGCATCGTGGCCGACAAGGCCAGCTCCGTGGCCGAGGTGGCCGTGGTCGGCGGCACCGACGCCGTCACCGTCCAGGGCAGCGTGGCTAAGGTCGCCGTGGAGGGCGACGCCCCCGTGGTGGTCAAGGACGCCACCGTGGGCACCGTGGAAGTCAGCAGCACCGCCAAGGTGGAGCTGGACAACGCCAAGGTGACCACCGTCGCAGTGAACGCCTCCAACGCCAGCGTGGCCCTCACCAACGGCGCGGCTGTCGCCACCGTGGACGTGGCCGCCACCGCCGCCGGGTCCACCGTCACCGGCGAGCAGGGCACCACCATCACCACCGTGAAGTCCGACGTGTCCGTCACCGTGGCGGGTGACGTGAAGGTGAACAAGACCGAGGGCACCGGGTCCGTCACCGACGCCAACGGCGACGTGATCGCCACCACCCCCAGCACCCCCAGCTATCCCATCGGCGGCGGCTCCACTGGCGGCAATAAGCCCAGCACTCCCGACGACAGCACCTCCGGCTCCACTGGCACTCCGGATGAAGATAACCGTGGTGACGTTGAAGATTCTGCTGGTACGCCGAGTACACCTACTGTGCCCGGTTCTGGCGAAATTGCGGACGAAAACATCACTGGAGGAAATGCTAACGACTGCAAAGACGGTCATACTTGGGGCGAAGCCCAGACTACCACTGCTGCGACCTGTACGGTAGATGGTATTGGTACGTATACTTGCAGCGTCTGCGGCGCGAAGGGTACTGTAACCATCACCAAGACTGGGCACAGCCTGACCAAGATCACTGTAACAAAGCAGCCCACCTGCTCCGCAGTGGGGAAAAAGACTGTGGCCTGCGCGAATCCTGGCTGTACTCAGAGCTCGGTAGAGGATATCGCGATGCTCGAGCACGATTTCACCGCAGATAATCGCAAAGGCTATGACGAGAACGGGCATTACAACTTGTGCAAATACTGTGATGCTAAGGGTACCAGTTCTGCGCATACTCTGACGTATGATACCAAGACCGCTGAGAAGCACACTGGCAAATGCGTGTGCGGTTATACCAAGTCTGATGCCCATACGTTTGGTGAAGCTCAAACCTCCAAGGAACCCAACTGCACCGAAAAGGGCAGCAAGACATCTACTTGCTCAATCTGCAAGTATGAGAAGGTTGAGGAAATCGCTATCGATTCCACCAAGCACGACTGGAGCAACAAGGATGGTGTCTGCAAGAACAACTCGGCTCACAAGTGTGACCATGGCAGCACTGCGCCCGGTGCAACGTGTGGTACTTGCGGCGCAACCCTGCCCGCGGCAACGCCTGATCCCGAGCCTGTAGAGCATACCCATGACTACCAGTACCAGGCCTCACAAGATGGCTCCAAGTGTGTTGGCACTTGTGCGAGCCAAGTAGGCACTTGCACTGAAAAAACGGTAGAAAAAACTCACACGGCCAACCAGAAGTGCGACTTCTGTGGCACGACCTATACCCCCGACACCACCGAGGGCGATGGCCAGGGTGACACCCCCTAAACCTATTCCTTTCCTGTTCCAATAGCCCCAGGCAAAAGCCCGCCGGATCACCC
>OFGR01001598.1_pt1 | contig 17608 bp, 17 predicted proteins | sample 1521811 | NCBI WGS metagenome assembly OFGR01 (sample SAMEA3504098, study PRJEB24116) | mouse gut metagenome | biome: mouse gut; feature: mouse-associated habitat; material: faeces | place: Denmark | collected 2011
ACGCGCGCATTGTCCATAAGCAACGGGAAACCCTCTGCAAAGGCCGCCGACACCTCGAGCGGAGACGGCAGCAAAAACCCGGGAATCACCCCAGCCGAACTGGCAGTCTGCCAAATCATCAGAAGCAGGAAAACGGCCGCAACCGGCAGAAGCTTACTGGTGATGTTTGGTAACTTTCTTTTCAATGGTCAGCACGTCTCCTTCCGGTTTGTAGGTGACCTTGATGTAAGCCGCAACCGAAGGCGCCCCCGCCCTGACGGCGATGTGCTGACATTCCTTTACAATATCCATCAATTCATCATAATCTCCTTCAATTGCCGTCTCAAAAGGGCCTACATAATAATTCAGACCTGTACTCTTGATATAATCGATCACCTCGTCTACGATCCTGATCAATTCCTCATCGTTTGCTGCTTCTGGCAATGACTGAATAGCTACACTTGCGTTCATTTTTCCTTCCTCCTGTTATCATATTATTATGAGAGCGTCAAAAGCCTGTATCTTTGGAAACTGTGCATATCAGAACAGTCTATATCACAGAAAAAGCCCTGCCGGAACTCCGGCAAGGCTTTTCATCCATTATACAAAAGGCAAGAGTCAAAGAAGCGCTACATTCTTTATCTCAGCCGGGATTATTCCTATGCCCGTCCAGACAGGATCATCCTTCTGCCGACCAGATATCCTCCCGGCGCTTTGGACATCTGCGCGATCTGCTCCATAAAGAGGTTGATCTGCAAGTCACGGTTCGCCTGAAGCTTTGCCTTGATCGATTCAAGAAACTTCTCCTTGCTGCTGGTATCCGAACCGGAAAATGTACGGTCAAGCTCTACCTGGTAAAGCTTCTCATACTGCTCATCCTGATACTTCTGATACCCGGGTCTGCCGGCGGCAACCAGGTCAAGATTCCCGATGGCCCATTTCAGCGAAAACAGTGCGGACTCCGTCGTATCCTCCCCGGAGGCGTTCAGCATCTTCTGATACTCTGCATAAGTCTCAGGAGAATACTTCTCCATCGCATACCGAATCTCCCCTCTGCTGTCCTCATGCACATAACCGTTGCCGTCCAGACCGATCACATTCTTTACATGGTACTTCATATGACAGGAATCGACCCGCTCTCCTTCCATGCCGATCCGCGCAATGGAGCGCATAGCGTCCATGAAGGATGCTTTGGTCCCCTCATCCATGAACTGGTCCGCAAGATACGCTGCCTTCTCGACTCCAAGACTGATCCTCGCCAACCGGTCCGTCTCTTCCACGCCATGGACATTATTCGGCAGGAAATCATTCCATATAATATCATAGACGCTGTCTTTCAACTCCTGGCTCTTGCCCCTCAGGGCGTCCGTAATCGCATTGTCTATTCTTGCATATCCTGTATGAAACGGTCTTACCGGCCCGCGTTCGATCACCACGGCGGACGGTTTCGCCGGCGCTGCAGCCGAATCGCTCTTGGGGAGCGCAAGCGGTTTTTCATTCATTGGTTTTACTGATGCAAAATTCTTCCTGATCTGCTCTAACTGAGCAGACGTGATCATATCCTTCCACGGCGTGATCGGCTGCAATCCTCCCGAATGAAAACAAGTGCATTTACTCATAGATACGGCCCCCTTCTGTCATATATCAAAACGTTGAATATCCTATATATAGTATATCGGCCGGTTATCCCTCATAGTTAAGGTAATTTGGCATTCAGCCAGTTTTTACGTGCTTCCATAAGCAATTCGAAGATGTTGAACTTTTCCGTATTTTCTTCTGATGACAGCAGACTGTCCTTGATCCTCTCAGCCATTCTCTCCGTGTCATCATAAGCTTCTGATATCTCCATTCCGGCACGCTTCGCCTCGATCTGACGCATCTTTTCCTTATATTCCGGCATGATTTTTTCAATCGTTCTTGCAGTGTCGATCATGGCATTCGCACGGTTCTCTACATCTTTTGACGCCTTCTCGTATGCTTTGTCAAGCCGGGCAAGCTCTTCTTCCATTGTAAGCTTATGGAAACGGTAATTCTTTCCTTCCAGCTCGAACTCAATATAATCGGCTCCTTCGTCGAAATCCTGCGTCCATACTTCCCTTGTGCCGTTCTCATATCCCGAGACAATATCCTGATAGACGTCCTGATACGCTTTCGCAAGGCTGTTTGTATACATATCCACTATATGCTCATATATATCTTTTTCAGGAGCCTTACCCTTCTCATATGCCTCGTTAAGATATCCCATATATGTTCCCCAAAGCTCTGATTCCACTGTCGGCTTATGGAAATCGTCGTCAGAATTGTCAATGATATGCCAGTATTCGGCATCATCCTCCCATAGCTTTTTCAATTCTGCTTTTTCACCTGAGATCACGGCGTTGGTGCCGTTTTCAACCTGATATAGAAAATTATCCCGTCCTTCCTGACTTATTTCTATCTGATTCACAAGATTCTGAAGCCTGACGGCTGCTTTGCCCATCGGCGATATTGACGCAATATCTGTACGGATCGGGGATTTTTGCTCTTCCTTTTCTGATGTATTGCGCTGAACGCTTTGGTTTAATGCGTTTACGTGAAAAAGATTCGTTGTCTGTCCGATGTTGATACGCATAATTACCTCCTGATTCTGAAACTCCCCAGTGATGCATCGTTGTTATCTGTTAATATTCCTAATTATACCAGAAGATAATTCCTGACACAAGAATATGAACTCGAGTGGTTTATTTTCTGGCGTAAATGGTTTTATCCTCTTAGATCCAATCTGGTTCCCAAGACTGTCTCCGATATTGGTTCGGCGCTGAATTCATCTGCTGTCTCAGTATTTAGGATGTCACTTCGTGTTTCTTCTTGTTCATTTTCATAAGACTGACAGGCTTTCTTAGCAGTTTCGTCATTCTTCTTCAAAGCCTTTTCTTTCAATTGTTCTTCCATCTCTGATTTTTCCTGGTGTCTTGCCGCTTCCTGTGACTTCTTCAATTCCTCACTTGCCTTGGTTAAGGCGTCATCTGCCTTATTCAGCTCATCTTTGCCGTACTTTCCGGCACGCTCTATCAACTCAAGATCCGGGTCTTGTTTTCTGAGTTCTCTTGATACCATATTCATCGGCTTTGTTGCTGCTCTTGCGCTGGAATCTGCCGACATCAACGCGTAACTCAAACCGCTTGATATTATATTTGCCAATTTCATTACCTCCTACATCATTTTGAAAATTATTGTCGAAATATATTGATCGCTGTTTTGATATGGAATTTGCAATACTTTGTCCATCCCGCCAAAATCTACATGAATAAGATTACCTCTTCCGCCGAATCCCGGCAGCTTTTCATATCCCCCAAAGAGAATCCAGAAGTCAGTTTCTTCTATGCCATATTCATTCAAAATGTACTCCATCTCTTTTCGGTTGATAAAAACATTCTCTTCATTTGCTGAGATTGCCTTTCTCAGCATTTTACTGTCCTTTAAAATGACCGTTTTTCCTATGTCATTCATCAGAACCATATCATAGTCTTTTCTATAACGCGGAAAAGAGTTTTCCCTTATTGCACAAAATATCCCTGCTAATACTGAGAGACAGCACATATATATAACGCAAAGCTTCCATTTTTTGTAAGGATTATGATCTGCGATCTTCATGATCCGCTGCTTTGTATTTCTATAATCTTGGTCTCCTGTAAATGTTGCTTCGGCATCAACCCTTCCTGGCTGTAGGATTTTTATAGATTTCAATAGTATATTTCCGTATTCATAAGCACATCTTTGGCTCTGCTGTATTGTAACTCTATCGCAGATATCTTCCATATCAGATCTAAATTCTTTCGTACAAACGGCCAGGAATCCAGCATGATCTGCGGAATCACAAGCTTAGCATGGGTCAGTCCTGCGGTAAAAGGCGTGACTGTCATCTCATTGATCAGAATTTCTTGTCCGCAGACACAGTCTTCCTTCATATTCTGCAGCATCCTGTGAACTTCTCTGCGCTTATGGAGCATACATCCTGCGGCAACGAACATGCACAATATATATCCGTATCCTACCGGACGGCAGATCATACAAATATCATTCCACCATATAAACAAACTGCAAATCTGACTACTGTAATCATAAAACAGATCAAGCTTCCCCATAAAGGGAACAACAAACAATATTCCCCAAATCATCCCCCTTAAAAAAATTGCTTTCTTCAAAAGAGTTCTTCGCAGCACAACTACCAAAACCGATACAGGAAATGAAAGCATAGCGCATCGTCCTAATAATATAGCAAAATAAATACTGGAATCCTCTAACAAGATTACTGCTTCGGTAATCCGCCACCATATCTGCTGAATCATTTTCTGACTTTTCCTTTGCTGTTTTCAAGAATTTCCTCCAATTCGCTGATCTGTTCATCGGATAATGCAATGCTCTGTATCAGCGAGGCCAGAGCAGCAGTCTTATTACCTGAAAAATAACTGTTTACAAACTTCTGACTTTTACTCTTTAAACATTCTTCTCTTGTTTTCAGCGCTGTATATTGATATACTCGGGCGTCTTTTTCATCATGCGTATAGTCCAAGATTCCTTTTTGGCATAAGCGATTCATTAATACCCGAACCATTTTGGGAGTCATATCTAATTTCCCTTGAAGCTTTTGAATCACTGTTGACGATGTCAAAGGCGTCTCGTTCTCCCAGAACACTTCCATTGTTTTCTAATTTTAGAAAAAAAGAAAAAGGCAGTCATTAACTACCTTTACCCTTGTTACGGTCAGCAGATACAAGCTTAAGCATCTATGACAACGGAAACATGGCATTTAGTGTAAAATCTGTTCCGCTCTGGAGATCAAGCACTCCTTCATACCGCTCAACGATCGTTCGGATATTCTGCAGGCCGATGCCGCTCACAGGGATCTGTTTGGAAGATAAGAATCTGCCCCCGTGCCGTTTAACCGGCAGATAGGCGCTGTTTATGATTTCAAATACCCAGTAATTAGGGTGTATCTGTGATCTCATTCGTATCCGTCCGGGCGGATATCCGGCCGCAGTACCCCGTTGGCAGGCTTCTATCGCATTGTCCAGTGCATTTGCCAGCAGACAGCAAAGATCGACAGGCGCAATCTTCTCCTCCCCCGGAACCCTCATTTGTATCGATATGTCGATTCCCATTTTTTTTGCCTGTCTGTATTTGGGATTTAACAGAGCGTCAGCAAAAATAGAGCCTGTCTGTATGACAGACTCCCCTTCTTCTATGCTGACATTCCATTGTTCCAGATAATGTCTGGCTTCTTCTATGTTCTCATTTGTTAAGAGCTGCGCAAGACATAAGCTGTGATTTCTCATATCATGCCGAATCTTTATAAGCTGCTCATATTGTTCTTTTGAGGTCTCGAGCTGCTGCCTTAGCATCTGGTGCTGCTGTTTTGCCAGGCTCTCTACCAGCCGCCGTTCCAGCATAATAATGCAGCAGACGTTAAGGACCTCGCCGCCTAGTGCGATCAGGCTATGAGGGACGGCAACTATACACACATATTCTGTGTCCCAATCGTTCACCTGGAAAAATGTCATAGCCGTCATGCTGACCGTCACACAGATAAATGTAACGATACATACAAGGTAGATGCCGTCGCGGTCCTCAAAATCACGCTTAAGCAGATGAAGCTTTCTTTTTAAGATTTCCATCATGAATATAGACGCAATGCATGATGCCAGATCAACCGATCTCATTATGAAGTCAAAATTGATCTCCTGTCCGTTCAGAATTGCTATCGACTGGAAAAGCGGAAATAATACGGCGCTTGCCACTTCATGAATCGCATATATCCAAAGCGTAAAAAAGCTCCTTTTTATTGCGCTTCCATGGAACAGCAGCGTATTCAGTGCAAGCGCGCAGGCGCACAGATAGATCATATTGCCCCACACGGTTCCGGCAATACCGTACCATACATTGATGTGTCCGTACAGCCAGGTTCCCAGATAATACCACAGAAAAGTATAACGGTACTTCGTTCCAAGCATTTCCTTTAAAAAGAGATATTGATAAACAACAAGAATACTTCCAAGGCTCGTTGTCCATACCGCCAAACTGATCAAAAGACATCCCCCCGGTTTTTCAAATAATACATAAATGCCAGGCCGAATGCCTGATACCTGCGTCTGGATAAGGGCAGAACCTCTTCATTGTCTAACCAGATTTCCTCTTTTTTATAGTGCTGCACATGGTCAAAATTAACAATATAACTCCGGTGGCAGCGGAAAAATGTATCCGGCAGCGTCGGTTCTAATTCATCTAATTTCCCATAATACGGAAGGAACTCTCCATTCTTATGCAGATGGATTTTCCTGTTCATGGCCTCCAGATACAAGATCTGTCCGAAAGGAATCCTTATCACCGCCGTTCCCTGGCGGATGGCAAGCGTATGTTCGTATTCCCCCGTAAGAGAAGAACAGAGCTGCCAGAGTATGGTTTCCAGCTTTTTTATATCCACAGGTTTTACCAGATAATGAAATGCCTGAACATCATATGCATCGATGGCATATTGCTGGTGCGCCGTAATAAAGATCAGTTTGCTCTCATCTCCTCTTGCACGCAGCTTCTTTGCCAGTGTAAGCCCGTTAAGGGGCTTCATGGCAATATCAAGAAATACGATATCGAACGTTCCGCGCGAAAGGAGTACGTTTCCATTTGTATATGCCTCGATGCTGAATATAACAGAATGCTTGTTCAATATATTTTTAATATGGCCTGTTAGCTGTTCCAAAAGAATCTGCTCATCTTCGCAGACCGCAATCCGAATCACGTTAATTTACTCCCTTTCCTGCCCGCTGTAATAGCTTCTATTATAGTGAAAAGCTGCCGCGGATACAAGGGTATTGACTAAATGGTCTGTTTTTTGATGTGAACGGATCGCTTATCTGCAGTTAAACACTTCTATATGATGCCGCACATTCTCGTATGTTCCCTGCACCATAGCCTCGTTCAGCTTGAAGTAATTATGCGCTCCTTCCGTCTGGAAATACTCTTCGGCCCTCTTCGTCAGCTGATTGAAACTGGCCGTCGCAATATTGACCTTCACGATTCCAAGAGAGATTGCGCGTCTGAAATCATCGTCTGTGATCCCGCTTCCGCCGTGCAGGACGAGAGGTACTTCCGTTCTTTTCTCGATCTCTTCCAACACGTCGAACGCAAGCGTGGGCGCTACCGGATAATTCCCATGGGCGTTCCCGATCGCTACTGCCAGCGCATCGATTCCGGTGCGCTCACAGAATACCTTCGCGTCTTCAGGATCCGTACAGCGGATTCCGTGATCTTCGCTTCCGTCTTCGCTCCCGCCTACCAGGCCAAGCTCCGCCTCCACGGTAGCGCCGTATCCCTTCGCAAGCTCCGCTACCTCCTTCGTACGCTCGATATTCTCCTCGAAAGAATAGTTCGAGCTGTCGAACATGACGGAGGTAAATCCAAGTTCCAGCGCCTTTTTCACCGTTTCGACGGTGAGACCGTGATCCAGGTGAACCGCTACATCCACCTTCGCTTCCTTTGCAGCCTGAACCATCATCGGACCCATCAGCGCAAGGGGCGAATGAGGAAGCCGTACCTCTGCGATCTGAAGGATGATCGGAGTATTCATCTCTTCTGCCGCCTGAACGGCGCCTTTGACCATCTCCATATTTCCCACACTGAATGCGCCGACGCCTCTGCGTTCCTTACTTGCCTGCTCTAACAGTTTTTTCATTGTTACCAAAGCCATTTTTCTTCTCCTCCTTATAACTGTTGACACTTACTCTTTTATGTTTTGACTGGTTTAATTCCTTTCCAAGAAGCACCATGCAGATCAGTGCAAGCGCTGCGAATGCCGCTCCGATCGCAAATACTGCCTGCATCCCGTATCCTTTCCCGGTAACCACGCCTGTGATCACAGGCGCGCCGAAGGTTGCGATCACGATTCCGAACATGACATATCCGTAGTTCTCTCCGGCATGTTCCATCCCGAAGATGGAGCTTGTAAATGACGGAAAACTGCCCATGATTCCGCCGTAACATCCATACATGACGATGATCGCCGCCGTAGCCGCGTAAGAGCGTGAATTGACGAGAACCAGCATTGCCGCGGCAGATATGACAAGTACGCCTTTGATGCAGACGATCCTCCCGATCTTGTCTGCAAGCGTAGGAAGGATCAGCCTGGTCGCCGCATTCATAACCGAACCAAGCATAACCGCGCTCACCGCGACCGACGCCGGAATACCGATGCCGATCTGATAGGTCTGGGATACCGGAGACAGCATAAAATAAGCGATCAGCCCGAACAGCATCGTTCCAAGCAGAAGGTAAAAGCTCCTGGTCCTCATCATTTCAAACGAGGTATATTGACGGCCGGCCGACGCTTCATGACTTGCGTTCCCTGATCGGATCGTCTCTTCTCTGACGTCTGATTCCGGAAGGCAGAAGAAGACGCTGCATAATATCCAGGATACGGCAATGGCCGCGCCTATGACCAGAAACGCCGTTCTCGGTCCTCCTGCCTCCAGAAGCTTTCTGCTTGCCGGAGCAAGGAAGAAGCCGCACAGTCCATTGGCCGTCACCACAATGCCGGAGGCAAAACCAGTGCGCCCCGGAAACCATTTCTGTGCTGTGGATATGACAGATGTGTAGATCATTCCCTGACCGAATCCCTGCATGACCCCATATGTCAGATAGATCGGTATGGGCGACGGAATGATCAGAAAGGCGGACAGCAGGATCCCTATTGAAAAGATACCTCCTCCAAGGAATGCCGCCATCCTTGGATTATACTGATCCTGAAGCCTTCCGCCGATTATATTTCCAAAGACGAACGCGCACAGCGCCAGATAAAAGCACATGGATGCCTGTCCCTGTGTCCATCCGGCCTGTTCCATCACATATGGCTGATAGATGGACCATACATGGGGAAATCCGGTAAAAAAGATTGCAAACGCGCCGGATGCCATCATTAAAATTCTCTTTTTCTTCTGTGTTCCTGTAAGTATCATGTCTTTCATTCCAATCCTATTTCATTTCTTTTTCCGTTATAAACTGCCTGATAATGAATACCGGCCCGGCCTTATATAGACCGGACCGGCTGTATTCTTATAACAAACGTACTCTTAGATTGTTCCGTCCCATGTAGACACTTCGATGGTCTTCTTCTCTTCCTCGTCGAACCAGTGTGTGGTCACGGTCTTTGACTCGGTAAAGAAGCGGTAAGCATCCTTGCCCAGACAATGAAGATCTCCGAAGAAGGAATCCTTATGGCCGGAGAATGGGAAGAATCCGATCGGAACCGGAACGCCTACGTTTACGCCGACCATACCGCCGTCCGTATATCTCGTGAACTGACGTGCAAAGTATCCGCTCTGCGTATAGATCACGGAACCATTTGCATATGGATTCTCATTCATCATAGCAAGACCTTCTTCAAAGTCTTTGCAGCGTTTTACAGTGAGGACCGGAGCAAAGATCTCCTCGCGTCCGATGCTCATCTCCTGTGTCACGTGATCGAAGATCGTCGGAGCCACAAAGTAACCGTTCTTCATATCTTCCGGCAATTCCGGGTTACGTCCGTCAAGTACCAGCTTCGCGCCTTCGTCGATTCCCTTCTGGATATCGCGGAGCACTTCCTGATAATGCTTCTCATATGTGATCGGTCCGATGGTCTTCACGCCCTTTGCGTGGGACCTGTCATAAGCCTTGGTCGGGATCACCTGTTTTGCCTGTCTTACAAGCTCTTCAACAAATTTGTCTGCGATCGCTTCCTCAACGACGATACAGCTAAGCGCCATACATCTCTGTCCTGCACATCCAAACGCAGAGTTGATCACGCCTGCAACGGTTCTTTCAAGCGCACAGTCTGCCATTACCAGCGCGTGATTCTTAGCCTGGCAGAGAGCCTGCACACGCTTGCCGTTCGCTGCGCCTCTCTGGTAAACGGACTTGCCTACCGGAGTAGATCCTACGAAAGAAATTCCTCTGATGTCCTTATGGTTCAGGAGCAGGTCAACCTCGTTCCTTGAACATGTGATCACGTTGATAACGCCGTCCGGCACGCCTGCTTCCTTGTAGATCGCGGCAAGCTTAAGCGCCGTCCTTGGTGTCAGGGAAGCCGCCTTAAGCACCATGGTATTACCGGTTGCGATACAGGTAGGAGCCATCCATCCAAACGGGATCATAGCCGGGAAGTTTACAGGTGCGATCCCTGCAAATACGCCGAGCGGCTCGCGGTATTTTACAGTGTCGTATCCGCGGGAAGCATCCATCATGGATTCGCCCATCATCAGAGACGTAACCTGTGTTGCAAGCTCTGTTCCTTCCTTCGCCTTAGCAACGTCGCCGTCAGCCTCGCCCCAGGTCTTGCCGTTCTCTTCTGCTACCGTGTAGGTCAGTTCCTCATAGTCGCGGATGATCAGTTCGCGGATCTTGTACATGATCTGCGCTCTCTTGATCGCAGGAGTGCCGCTCCATCCCGGGAATGCAGCCTTTGCAGCCTGAACCGCAGCCTCTACCTCTTCTGTCGTACAGCAGGGAGCCTGTCCGGTGATCTCTCCGGTAGACGGATTGTGGAGGTCATACCACACGTCTGTCTTGGATTCTACAAATTCGCCGTTGATAAATACTTTTAATTTTTCCATGCTTGTTCTCCTTTATATGATATTTTATATTTTTATACATTTTCAATCACAAATAATTTCTGTTCCCGGTATAATCTGAATCAATGTTGTACTACCCTTCAAAGATTTCCACCTTCTGAAATTCTTTTAGAAAATCCTCATAATTATGAATCGTATCTCTTTTTGCATCTTAATTTTCCAGCTATACGGGTATCCCGGTGCATTTACCTTCTGCGTATTGCTTCATACATACATCCGTACATCAGAAATTCGCGTCATGCATCCATGTATATCTCTCATCCTCGCAGCGGTCCGTCTGAAGCCACGGATTGCCGTCGATATGGCGGATCATCCAGCAGGTATACATCTGGAATCCCGGCGCAACAGCCTGCGGATGAAGCTCTCCGCCCGGTATCGCAGAAAAGCTGTTGTTCACGCTCTTAAATACCTGGTCGCCCACGAAGCTTGCTCCGAAACCTTCCGGCCGGTCGAATTTGAACAGGTACGTCTCCGGCTGCGGATGTCTGTGCGGAAGATACCCCGACCAGTTTCCTCTGTCATTCAAGACCTCGCCAAGTACCATGTTGGATTCCGGTGAAATGTCATGGTCAAAGATGGTATTCACGCGGCGCTTTGCCACGTTGCCGAATTTACCTACGCTTGAGTATCCCCACGGAGCATCCTTTGGGGCATACAGCCGGCTTGCAAATGTCTTGTCATTGTGCGTGCACTGTACCAGGATCTCGGTCTCGGCGTTGGCTGTCACTTCCACTTCCACGCCCGTACTTACATGAACGCACCATGGCCCTTCTGTAAATACGTCCTTTCTGGTAACGGTCTCCTTCTTATCTTCCCATGCAAAGTTAAGATCTCCTGACAGGAGAAGGACCGCAGTCTCTTCTCCGTCTCTTTTAAACTTCCTTACTTCGCCCGCTTTCATCCGATATACACGGATATCCATCATCATTGCTTTATATTCATTGTCATAAGTGGTAAGGATCATCTCGCCCTTATCATCAAACTCCGGATAGCCAAATACTTTGCTCATCTGATGCCATGCCTCCTTCTATATTTTCCTGCCTGCTGATCTTAATAATCTCTGGCTGCTTCTCTGCCTGTCTTAACACCTTCCCATGCCGCTCTGACAGACTCCTTCTCCGATACATCCGCAAGACCTACGTTCCACCAGGACTCATATCCGTCCGTCATGGTCTTTGGAATGACCTTCAGATCGAAGAGACAGGCGATCTCCTGCTTCTTCGCATCTTCAAGCGCCGCTTCCAGTTCAGCGATGGTCTTACAGGTATAGGACTTAAGGCCATAACCTTCTGCAACCTTAGCATAATCAACCGGGATCAGATCTCCGCAAGGCTTCTTGCCGTCCGTGTAACGGAACTCTGTCGCAAGGCTTCCGATTCCGTGGTTCATCTCCAGATTGTTGATACAGCCGAATCCACAGTTATCGAATACCAGGATATTTACCTTCTTCCGCTCCTGCATGATGGTCATGATCTCGCTATGGAGCATCTGGAAGCTGGAATCTCCCACTACACAGTAGACTTCATTGTCCGGCTCCGCAAACTTCACGCCGAGAGTTGCCGCCACCTCGTATCCCATACAGGAATATCCATATTCTGCATGATAACCGCCGCGCTTATCTGTGGTCCATACCCTCTGCATACAGCTTGGAAGGGAACCGCCTGCCGTGATGATCGTCGCATCCTCGTCGATGACTCTGCGGATCGCCGCAAGCGCAGCCGTCTGTGTGATCTTTCCGTCTGTAAGCTTCACGAATTCCGGGATCGTCCTTGGATCTCTTGCCTTGATCATCGGCTCGAAGTCGTCCCCGGTGTACTCGATGGCGCCAAGTCTTGCCATCTCCTTATCCCATGCGCCCTTCGCTTCCTCGATCTCTCCTGCGTAAGCAGATACATAGCCTCTGGCGCGAAGCTTCTCTGACAGCGCCGTTACCGTCGCCTTCGCGTCGCCCACAGCCTTCACGGCATCCATCTTATATGCGTGGTATCTGGAATTATTAATAGTAACAAATTTCACATTCTCATCTTTAAACAGCCACTTGGAGCTGGTCGTAAAATCAGACAGTCTGGAACCGATGGCGATCACTACGTCCGCGTCCTTTGCGATCACGTTGGATGCATATGTACCGGTCACACCGATTCCGCCCAGGCAGTATGGATGACTTGACTTACATGCGCTCTTTCCTCCCTGGCTCTCGCCGAACGGAATCTTGAATTCCTCACAGAACTGCTCTACAACCTCTCCCGCCTCTGAGAAGCGTACTCCGCCTCCTACGATCACCAGCGGTTTCTTCGCTCCCGCAATGATCTCGACAATGTCTTCTAATTCCTCTTCTACCGCTACAGGTCTTGTGATCCTGTGCACTCTCTTCTCGAAGAAATATTCCGGGAAATCATAGGACTCGCCCTCTACATCCTGGCAAAGCCCGATACAGCAGGCTCCCGTCTCCGCCGGATCCGTCAGGACACGCATGGCATTGATAAGCGCCGTCATGATCATCTCCGGTCTTGTGATCCTGTCCCAGTATTTGCACACTGGCTTGAACGCGTCGTTGGTGGTCGTTGCAAGGCTGTTGCTCTGCTCTAACTGCTGAAGCACCGGATCCGGCTGGCGTGATGCAAAGGTATCCGCCGGGAACACCAGAAGCGGAATGTTATTTACCGTTGCGGTGGCACATGCCGTTACCATATTTGCCGCGCCGGGGCCTACAGAAGATGCACAAGGGATGATCCTTCTGCGGTTGCTCTGCTTCGCAAATGCTGTTGCCACATGGCACATACCCTGCTCGTTCCTTCCCTGGAGAACTCTTAAATTCCCCGGATTTGAGTCGAGCGCTTCTCCTAATCCTACTGCGATACCATGCCCGAATATGGTGAAGAATCCTTCTACAAACTTTGTCTCCTTGCCGTCCATGGAAACATACTGGTTATCCAGGAACTTCACAATTGCCTGTGCTACGGTCATTCTTACTGTTTTAACCATCTCTTTTCCTCTCCTTCTATCTCTTTCTATTCCAAGCTCATTTTTATATCTATATATTAATCTGTCCTAAACTCTGATTTGTTCGAATATATTAATCTGCTCTATCTTCCGACAGATCTTGATTTTTAACTACCTATCTCCTGTCCGATCACAGATCTATCACTTAACTTCTCCAACATCTCACTAGTTCAGGATTATCCCTCACACTCTCTATACTCTTGCGATCATCTCGCCGAACTGTTCTTTCTCTTCCTTAATAAATGCGTGCACCGCATCCGGTCCCGGAAGGGAATCGGAACAATTGTTGCTTCTTACCATCATAGATGCTTCCGCAGAACCAAATTCCAGGCAGTCGATGATCTCCCATCCCTGATACAATCCATATAAGAAACCGGAGCCGTATCCGTCACCGCCGCCAAAGCCTTTTCTTGCCGTTACCGGGAACGGTTTGATGCTGAACTTCTGTCCGTCGCAGGTGTATGCCGTCGATCCCTTCATACCATGCTTGATCACAACGATCTTCGCATTGTACCCTTGCCACAGCGCCGCGCTCTCTTCGTCTGTCATGCCTGGTTTGATTAATTTCTCCGTCAGGTCAAACTCTTCTCTGGAGCCCATGATGATGTCCGCCTCCTTTGCTACGATAGAATAATAGATGGAGATCTCATCACTGTTCTTCCAATTGTATTCCCTGTAGTCGATATCGAAGATCACCTTCGTGTCATTCTTCTTCGCCAGCATCACCGCCTTGATCGCCGCCTCCCTTGACGGACTCTCCGAAAGAGCCGTACCGGAGATCAGGATAGCCTTCGCATTCTTGATGTACTCTTCGTCGATGTCGTCCACATGGAGCTGTAAGTCAGCGATGCAGTTGCGGTACATCAGGATACTGCTCTCCTTCGGAGATAACATCTCGGTAAATGTAAGCCCTAACTTCTCGCCGTTGGTGCATCTGGTGATGTGTGAAGTGTCGATTCCCTGCTCATCAAAATAATCCACTACATAATCTCCGAACTGATCGTCAGATACCTTGCCAAGAAAGCCTGCCTTCATGCCATGGCGGGTAACGCCTACTGCAATATTCGCCGGTGAACCTCCCACAAACTTCTCAAACATATGTACCTTCTTCAATGGCTTGAACTCTTCCTTCACCTGGTCGTTGTAAGCCGGGTTGAAATCAATTGCCACCCTTCCCAACAATACCAGATCCATCGGTCTGGATGAATCGAACTCTACATATTTCATCTTTGCTTCCTCCATTCTCTGCGTGCTATTTTTATTTGCGTGCTTTATTGCGTGTTTATTTGATGTCTATACAATAGCACGCGTGTACGAAAATTTCAAGTATTATTTTAAAGATTTTGAAATTCCCATATTATGTACAAATATTGTGGTTTCTATTTGTATATTTCCTACAAACACACACAATCTATAGCACGCAAATAGCACGCATTTAAAAGCAAACACTTTGGATTTTCTATTAAGAATATTGTAAGAATAAAGGTGAACGGATGTCTCCAAGCAGTTTGTTCACCGGGCTTTAGTCCCTCGCCAAAGACAACTCTGCTCTATTTGGGCGGGCAATCCTGGTTACGATCCATACTTTCACCTTCATAGAATAAAAGCTTTATAAAATTAGGATGGGTGTAAATTATAACCGAAATTGCAGACAGACACACAGATACACAGCCAAAACGTGCGTGCTCTTGTCAAACAGGAGTAAATTAGGATATAATCAAATCAATCTATGGAGGTGAGCCTATGAATGAATTAGAGAAATGTATGGCAGGAGAATATTATGATTGTCATGATCCCATCTTTTTGGGTTTCAAAGGTCATGCAAGAAAGCTGTTAAAAGAGTACAATGCTCTTGCGTATGAGCAGAAAGAAGAAAAATACAACATCCTGAAGCAATTATTCGGAGGTATCGGCGCAAATGTGACTGTCGGATCGCCCTTTATCTGTGATTACGGGCGGAATATTTACATCGGAGATCATGTATCTGTGAATATGAACTGTACCTTTGTCGACTGTAACGAGATCACCATCGGCAGCAACGTACTGATCGCATCAAACGTTCAGCTTTATACGGCAACGCATCCGGTAGAATTTGCCGAAAGATACATCCCGGACCTGGATTCCCAATCGGAAAAATTCCAGACCTATGCACTGCCTGTAGGCAATCCATGCCGTGTGATTCGGAAGATCAACGGCGATAAGTAATATTGTAAGATTCTAAGATTTTTTGAGCTTGACCGGAATCTGGATCTCTACGTGGCAGTAATCTTCCGCCTCGTTCCAGATCACATATTTCTCAATCGTCGCCATACATTTAACGTACTTGCTGTTGGGCAGAAATTCCTGATTAATGCGTTTCCATACATTTCCAAGCACATGATCGGATATTCTACCCTTCGCCTCAAAGATAAGCCACACAGCCGGCGGAAATGAAAAGCTTTCGAAGCCTTCCGCCTCGCCACCCTCCCACTCTACCGCGCACATATAATCATTGCTTCCGTCCTCTCCAAACCCAAAGCAAAGACCTAAGTCAAAAAAACGACCGCTTAATTTCTGGATCCTGTCGTTGCTTCCATCGCCTTTCACGACAGCCCATGTACCGCCGCCGTAAGGTGTGATCCTTCGTATCCCCAGAACCTTGAAAGCCTTCCGTTCCATGATCGTATATTCCATCTTCTCGACTCCCTTCATCACAATCTCAAAATGCAGACGGCAGTAAAATGTCAGCTTTACCTGATCCTTCCTGACCATTGTCGGCGTAGCATGATGCAGATTCTTGAAGGCAACCCGGAATGCATCAGCAGATTGATAGCCATACTTCACAGCGATATCAATAATCTTGTCCTCTGTATTCTGTAGATCATATGCCGCGCAGGTAAGCCTTCTCCTTCGGACATATTCCGCGAACGGAATGCCTGTAATCTGCGAAAATGCCGCTGAAAACAGAGAATACGGGCAAACCGCTATCCTGGCGATCTCATTTTCCGATATATTGCCGCATAAATGATGTTCTACATAATCCATGATCCGGTTCATGCGCTCTGTCCAATCCATATCTCCACCGCCTTTGTCAAATATTCTTAAATGAAGCCTTCCTGTGCCGTCTATATTCAGTGTAATATAATCTTCAGCATTTGTCCCGTCATTTTGCAGGTAAAAAATATCGGTTCTGGCAAAATGAGCGTCCAGTGTTCCTATTCCAAACTACTAAATTCAATATGATATGCTTCATACATAATTTATCAAAAGCACCCTGATTTCCTTTGAACTGGAAAACATTCATTCAGTTGTTATCTATCTCCTATGCAAATCCACTTCTAATTTCGACAAATTATTTAAACTTACAGCCTCTAACGCCTGCAACTGATGTATCGCCAATTGTCGCAACAATTCTATATGCCCTTTTTCCACTCTCATCATTTGCATAGATACATTTTGGAAATCAGTTCTTACCGTTTTTCTTTATTGTGCTGTGAATATTTTTAATGCTTTCCAAATATTCTTCTTCCACCGGCGATAAGCTCTGTTCCTGATATTTCCTATATTCTTCTGTTGCTTTTTCGATTGCCTGTGTATGACTAATCGTTCCGGATCCCTGCAACACCTTTTCTCCTGTAGTTTTTAAAACATTGTCAAGATGCTCCACATAATCTGCCATATACATAGGATTATGGCGCATAGCCTGAATCTCTGCAAAATCAAAATAGCCTGATACAATATTATTTAAAATTTTTAATTCTTCATCATTAAGATAATTTTTGGCAATACTTATATCCTTCAATGCAGGAAAATCACCTGAAAAACTTTTTAATCCCATAAAAGGCTGACTCGCATCCGCACGCTCATATATTACCTCCGCCGCTGTATGTCCATGTGCCGCATAATGTAACTTATTTTGAACCATTTTAAAAAACGCAACTGATTCACTGCCTTTGGGATTATAATCCACACTGGTAGCATAAAGGTCAAGCACCTGCCGGTACATCACTTTT
>OFGR01001600.1_pt1 | contig 17568 bp, 14 predicted proteins | sample 1521811 | NCBI WGS metagenome assembly OFGR01 (sample SAMEA3504098, study PRJEB24116) | mouse gut metagenome | biome: mouse gut; feature: mouse-associated habitat; material: faeces | place: Denmark | collected 2011
TTTCCCTTATTTTATCACATCTTCTATCATTTGGGGGAATTAAATCAGCGTTTCCTTAGCGTCGGCTTTACATACCGCAGGAAAAAAGGTGTTGCTGGTGGATAACGATCATCAAGGAAACCTAACCGCCGCTGTTGGGCTTACCCCTGCTGAGCAGAAATATACGCTTGCTAACTTGCTGCTGGCGGCTATCGACTATCCGGAGGATATCGCGATACATATGCAGCGAACCCTATTACAGATTAAAGACGGCCTTGACCTTATTCCCGCTAACAGGCGTCTTGCAGATGCAGCGGCACGGCTCCAGGTTATGCAGCTCTCACAATATAACGCAGTTGGCAATTCCGAACGGTACTGCGAGAAAGTAATGAGTGAGCTCCTGCTGTCTGTGACCAGCGATTATGATTATATCATCATTGACTGTGGATTACAGCATGAATTGCTCACAATTAACGCCCTGGCAGCCTCCGACTACTGCATCATTCCGGTTCAGGCCCATTTTCTGGCCAGTGAAGGTATTCCAAATGTGTTGGACATGGTACGTTCCGTTCAATCCCGTTTCAATCCAAACCTGAAAATTGCTGGTATTCTGCTGACTATGTATCAATCCCGCCCTCAACTCTGTCAGAGCGTTAGAGAAAGCGTAGGGGAAGTCTACGGCGGTGCATTCCATGTGTTCGAGCGGCCAATCGAATACTCTATTAAGGTAGCAGAGTGTCCCGCTGCGGGGCGGAGCATTTTTGAACACGCCCCCAAGAATGCTGCCGCAGAATCCTACCGCAGTCTTGCGGAGGAGGTGCTGCGGCTTGGCTAGGGGAAATATGAATCATCTCCTGAAACAGCGAATGGCCGCTACGCAGCAGGCATCGGAATTACAGGTCAGTAATGACGCTTACCAGAAAATCTTTCGTGAGGCTCCCTTAGCCAGGTCATCCTCAATCTGTGAGGTACCTCTGGATAGGCTGGTGCCGTTCTTCACAGCGGATATAGGCTTTAAGCCTTATCCACCATCCAAGCTGGAGGCATTTGCTGAACAAATCAGCGAAGAAGGACTTATGGTCCGCATCATCGTGCGTCCGGCATATAACGATGTATACGAAATCCTCGCCGGACACAACCGCGCTAATGCTGCAAAACTGGCAGGATGGTCAGAAATCCCGGCAGAAGTAGTGGAGGCGGATGACGCTCGGGCTATTGTGATCGCTACATCAACCAATCTAATCCAGCGGCAGGAACTGAGTATCATTGAGCGTGGAAAGGCATACCGGGCATTGCTGGACGCGAAAAATAGAAACGGTCAACGTAATGCTGCGGTACAGGAGCAGACCTTTGGCGATTCTCGCCAAAGGTCTGCTGACACCGACAATCACTCCACCTTTGGCGAAAATCGCCAAAGGTATAATGCCAGACAGTTGGTAGCAGAGTTTTTCGGCGTCACGGAATATGAAATCCGCAAAGCGGTCAAACTGACACAGCTCATACCGGAATTGTCTAACATTCTGGAGAGTAATCCCAAGCAGCTGAACCTGGCCTGTGCGGATATCATAGCAGACTACGATACTCAATCTCAACTGGCATTTGTAGAGATATGCAGCATTGAAGGATACCAGGTCAACAAGGCAGCGATGCAGCATATTGTCCGGCGTTGCCCGCCGCCCACCGCAGGAAAACAGGATATTTTTGAGGCTTGGCGGGAGGCCAGAGACGCGGCATACAGGCGGCTTGCTGCCCCGCCAAAGAAAATCTCCTTTGAGCGCAGGCAGTTTGCCCCGTACCTGGACAAGCTCGGCAGCGACAAAGAGCTTGAAAAGCTGTTCCTGGAGTTCCTGCGGGAACGAGTGGGGTGAATACGAATCCAGAAGGGGCTGCGACGTTCGCAGCCCCTTCCGGATTCAGAAAACAGCCGGAAATGCTCCATTCCCTTTGCAGCTCTCACGGTTCCATTGTCATTATGGCTGACACGACAGTTTACCACCACAAGCGATCCTGTACTGCCAGCTCAATTCCAACTAATATGGAGCTGCCGGTTGTTTGCGGCGCAATCCGAAAGATATAGGTTAATAAGCGTTTGGTAGGGGATTCCAGACGAATTGGCCATATTTTTGAAAAACTGAATGGTATCGCTGTCAATATTGATGGTTATCTGCTTTTTCAGCTTTTGCGTATAGGGATTTTTTCGTGCGTTGGTAAAATCGTATTCTTCTCTCATTGCATCACCCCCTAGCTAAAGTATTGCGCACTCTCATTCTTGGTTGCTTTCCTGGCAGAAATGATCCTGATAACGGTTTCGGACGCCCTATAGCAATGGCAAACCACAAGCAAATTCGCCTTTTTGCTAAATCCTAGAATAATGAAACGATCCTCCTCCCACGAGTGTTCCGGGTCATCAATTACTTTTGCCTCATCATCGTAGAAAACGGTCTGGGCCTCTTCAAATGAAACGTGATGCTTTTCTTTGTTGATCTCGTTTTTCTTTGGGTCCCACTCAAATCTTATTCCATCCATAATTATATTATAATTACCGGATGTTATTTTGTCAACAACGCCAAACTGAACCGGCGCCGCATCAGCAGCGTCGGGATTTTTATATCCTGGAGGTGATATCCATGCAAGAGCTATACCAGCGTCCCCACAGCCCATTCGACGACACCGCCATAGAGCGGCTGCGGCGGATGGGGCTGGTCACAGCGGAGGACAGGCCGGACCGCGACGTGCTGGCCGTGTTCAGCACAATCTTCGCCGGCCAATTCTATGATGACCTCTGCGACTACTACCAGGACTACACAGACGTCCGGGAGCTGCTGGCCCAGATATTCGACACTGCGGAGAATGCGGACCCCAAGCAAAAGTTCCTGCTTATCTGCCTGCAATACGACGGTATGTTCCGGGACTTGCCGGACCCCGTGTGGTGGGTCAGCGGCCAGCCGAAATTTGCCGAGCTGTTTGCGGACGGTTTTTTGTCTCATCTGCGGCAGCTGAAAAATGAAACAAGGGAGGATGTACTATCGTGAAAGGCATATCCATCTATCAGCCGCCGGGCAAACCCGCCCAGGCAGCTTTCTTTATTGAGGGCCTGGAGCCCAAGCTGCGGGAGAAGCTGCTGCGGCAGATCATTCCTCTCCCCCGGATGCCCCCCTCCGTCCTGCGGGAGCCCCACTACAAGCATTTTACCCTGGAGCGGTACCGGGCCCTCTATGAAGTCCGGGAGAAGAGCGGGATTGTCGTCCGTATTATCTTTACCATTCTCCCTGGAGGGGAGGTCCTGCTGCTGCACGGCTTTGTAAAGAAACAGTCCAGAGATACCATGCGGGCTCTGGAACAGTCCCTTCGTATACTGGCGGAGTTCCGGGCCCACCCGGAGCTCGCGGTAGAATATACAATCAAAGAGGAGGAACCACAATGAAACAGAAAATTTCTATTGCCGTCATTCTGGCAACCGTGTCAGCGCTGGCCTGCGCGGTGTTCTTATGGAAAGGCCGGGTGAGGCAGGTATGAAAAGGCTGTTCCTGTCGCTGCTGGTTGCGCTGGCTCTGTCGGTCAGCGCCTTTGCCATGGAGGTACCCACGGATACCGTGGTGCAGAACCTCAACGGCAGCCAGCAGCTCATCAAGACCTACACCCTCCCTCCCGGCGGCGATCCCCAGGCCCTCATTGAGGAACCCTTCCAACTGGAAGGCTATGTCTACACATTTGCGGATATTGTAAAAGCGGAGAACCATGTGTCGGACAAGGACAGCCATACGGAGACGGTGACGCTGGAGACCGGCACAAAGGAGCTTTCCGACATTCTGGCGCAGCTGGCCCCCACCATGGAGTACGATGACGGCGCGTATGCCGGCACACTGTCCCTGGACCACACCAGCATCCGCACCGAGGCTTCCGGCTACACCACCCGGAGCCGCACTATCTCCGCCACCAAGACCATCGGCCCGGTGGACCGCAACGACATGTCCTACGTCCCCGCCACCACGGTCAAAGATGGCGTAACGCTGAGCCTTTCCAGCGTGGACTGGCAGATCACCGGCACAGACGTGGTGGGGGAGTCCCTGGCCCCCTGCTCCTATCAGGCGGTTGCCAAGTATTCCGGCAAGACCTACTATCAGGCCGCCACGGGTTATATCACCACAGCGAACTACGTTGGGGAGATCTCCCGTGATGATGTAGAGAGTGTTACCTACCGTGTGACATACATCGGAACAGAGGCGGCGGCAGCCTCCGATGAACCAGCAGGGCAGGCCCCTGCATCCCCCGCGGCGGCGTCTGGCCGCAGCAGGGTGTTCGTCTGCGCTGCAATCGGGGCGGCTGTCGTGCTGGCGGCGCTGCTGCTGATCTTCCTTCTCCGCAGGAGGGCACACCGGCTCCATACTGCGGATGACGATGGAGAACATGATGAAAGCGAGGGCGAAATCAGATGAAATGGATGAAGCGGCTTTGCAGCGCAGCTTTGACGGCTGTGCTGACCGTCTCCCTGGCCTCTACCGCGCTGGCGGCAGACTATTCCTTTAATACGGACGCACCCCAGGATTACTATGGAGATACGTCCTATGAGGATATTTACGGCTCACAGTACAACTACGGCGGACCCAATGTCGTTGATTTCCAAGCGCCGGAGCTGGAGTACGGTCTGTTCAGCACCACCCAGACCGGCATTATGGAGAAGTCCATGCTGCCTGGTCTCCACGCAGAGGTTGCTGTCTGGGATGGCGGCGAGGGCAGCTATGGTTTTACCGAGAGCGGCGGCCTGGCAAGCGCCGCCTTCCCGGATCTATTCTCCGCCCCGGGCCTGGGAGCGGGTACCGCCGGCTATCAGTACCAGCAGACAGCCTATACCAGCGTGGATGGCCTGATCCGGGAGGATGGCAGCATCGGTACGGTGGAAATTCCGTCCCTCGGCATCTCCATGAGGCTGTGGGAGGGTGAGACCAACGAGAGCATGAAGAAGGGCCTGGGGCACTACAGCTCCACCTCCGCCTGGGATGGCAACGTAGGGGCCTGCGGCCACAACCGGGGCAGCAAATATGTGATCGGCTCCATCAAGGATCTGGAGTATGGGGCCGTCATCACCTATACCACGGTTCTTGGTACAAGGACATATCAGGTAACTTACGTGGGCCAGATTGACAATGAGGACTGGAGCTATTTGCAGTCCACCCCCGACAATCGCATCACCATCACTACCTGTCTGGCAGACCATCCGGAGAGCCGTATCTGCGTCCAGGCGGTGGAGGCGGCAGGATAAGAAGTTTTTGTGAACATCGGGCCAAAAAGGAGGTGATATGGGTCAAAACGAGGAAATTCTGGAACAAATGGAGGTGAGAGCGTTTTTTCGGCGTGAGGAAATAAAATAAACCTTTGACAATATCGGATTTCTGTATTATGGTGGATTCAGGAAAACTTTTTGCAGAGAAACCGGCATTGTCAGGTTGTTTATCGGCACTTCCTATCCGGCGGCGGAGGCGGCGCGCAGCTTCTGTCAAAACCTTGGGAATGGGCGGCAGCGCCAGCGGTGCGGTTTCTTCTGTGCAGTCTGCAAAAGTTTCAGGACATGTGCTGCGGAATAGAAATGGAGGAACATATGAAGAAAATGAAAGAAACCGTCCTGATCGTGGCAGGCATCGTGGCCGGCGTGCTTCTCAGCGGCCCGGCGGCAAGCGCGGTAGCCCGCCTCACCGCCACCCCCAGCAGCCAGACCTTCTACCTGGATGACCAGCGCATCCAGTTGGAGGCGTACAGCATCAACGGCAGCAACTATGTCAAGCTCCGGGATATCGGACAGGCGGTGGGCTTCGGCGTCACCTATGACGCAGCCACCCGCAGCGTCCGCATTGAGCCAGACAAGCCCTACACGGAGGAGGTGACAGACCAGGCGGATACCCAGACCACCCCAGGTGCGCTCAGCAGGAATGCGGACGGCAGCATCAACGTGCCCCAGGACGGCTCCCTCTACACACCCCAGGCGGGCGATGTGATCCGATGTGACGACGGTACCAACTACACCATCACAGATGTGAGCCGGTACGATAAGAACTACTTCGCGGATGGTCCGGTGGGGCCTCTGCCAGAGCCCACCTGCGATTGGTCACAGTTCCATCAGCCAGATCTGCCCAGAGCCGAGGTGCGCAGATTTCATGATGAAGCCGGAGATGACATCTTTGTGCGCAACCTGTACGAAATCCGCCGGATGATGTATACCCTGTATAACGCCATGGGCGAGGACGACTGGATTATGCAGGGCGGCAAACCCAGGCTCCGCGGAGACGGCACCCCCTGGATTCACCTCCACTACGGGATGCCGGAGGGCAAATCTATCCCCGGCTTCTGGCCCTGGAGGGAGGATCAGGTGACCGAAAGCCTCCATTCATCTCCTGGCGGAGAATACTACCTGGACGTCTGGGACGTCTACAGCAATGGCATATTCCAGAGAACGGAATATAAGCTCTATTAAGAACATATTTGCTCGGAAAGCGGCGCACACACCCTGTTTCAGGGTGTGTGCCCTTTTTTACAAAACTATGAGGAGGAACCATATGAAACGACGGCTAATCGCGTTGCTTCTGACGCTGGTGACAGTGCTGGGCATGTTCCCAGCCACCGCCTTGGCCGCTTCTAACGAGGATGAGGCGCTGGGCGAGGTGAACATCTTCCATAACGGCAGGAAGGTGTCCTATCTATCCATCAATGGCAGAGTCCGGGAGCAGACCTACACTTATTATAATTATAGAAGCGATGACGGCTCCATCCGGCAGATACCAGCGTACTGCGTGAACCCCAACACGGCGGGCGTGCCACAGACGGTGCCCGCAGGTACCAGCATCAAGTACATGGCAGACCAGAAAGCCAACGATCCCAAGGTGTTCGGCATCGTGGCCTCCGGCTATCCGCATAAGTCCCTGGAGGATCTGGGCCTCTCCAGTGTAGATGAGGGCTACTACGCCACCAAAATGGCCCTGTGGTGCTACCTGCTGGACAACTGGGATATATCCAATCTCACCATCAACCCCAGCGCGGATCAGGCTGCGGCCCAGCGGGTACTGGCAGCCGCAAAGGATATCTACCAGACCGGCATGTACTGGAATACCATCAAGGCCCCACGTATCACCGCCGCCCCTGACCAGGATAAGCCCTACCCCGCCACAGTGGACGGCAAGGAGTACCTCCAGCAGGTCTATACTGTGGAGAGTGAGACCTGGGTGGATGGCGGCGTTATCAACATCTCCTTTTCGGACCCCAGCTCTGTCCCCGAGGGCACCCGCATCGTGGGCAAGAGCGGCAATGACATTACTGGCATTTTTGCCACTGAGTCTACTGGCAGCGGCTTCTCTGGAGAATTTACCATCCTTATCCCCAAGGACGCTGTGACTGCGGAGACTAGCAGTATCCAGCTCTCCCTGGATGCTATTGTCCATGAGTTTGCCATCTTCTATGCTACCTGCGCAGAGAAGGGACAATACGGCGATCTACAAAATTACATGGTTGACACCGATCCCCGGAAACCCATGGATCTGGATATCATCATCCCCTTTGACGGAGAGCCTGGAGAGCCCGGTGAACCTGGAGAACCCGGTGAACCTGGAGAACCCGGCGAACCTGGAGAGCCTGGAGAGCCTGGAGAGCCTGGAGAGCCGGAGCCGGAGCCCGGCATACTGCGGATCATCAAGCGGGAGACGGGCACTTTGGATCTGCTGGACGGCGCGATTTTTGAAGTGGTCTCCCCCAGCGGCGATACTATTGGGAAGCTCTCCACGGTCAATGGCGAGATCATCATTCCCAATGTGGAGCCTGGGAATTATACCGTCATTGAGAAAATTCCCCCCAAGGACCACCTGCTCAGCGCCCATCCCGCTCAGAATATCACCGTCCGAGAGGGGGAGACTGCGGAGGTCACCTTTGACAATGATCCCTACGGCGAGCTGCGGGTGGAGAAGATCAGCAACACAGGCGAGAAGCTGGCAGGCGTCCACGTGCAGATCAAGCACATCGAGAGCGGCAGGACCTACTCCGGCTTCACCGAGCCCAGCGGCGTGGTACAGTTCACCAACCTGAAGCCAGGGGCCTACGAGGTGCAGGAGATCGCCGGTATACCGGGCTGGAAAGCGGATACGGATACCGTCAAGACCATTACCGTGGTCACCGGCCAGACCTCCACCGTCACCTTCACCAACAAGGAGCTGCCCGGCCTGCGCATTGAAAAGTACGACAGCAGCAGCAACAAGGCACTCTCCGGCATCACCTTCCGCATCTGGCGGGACGGCGAGCTGCTGGACGACTACCGCACAGGGGAGTTGGGCGAAATTTTGATTCCCAACTTGCAGCCAGGTACCTACCTGGTCCAGGAAATCAAGGCGGATGACAGCCATATTGTGGATTCCACGCCCCAGCAGATTGAGCTCCACGCTGGGGACGGCATCAAGCAGCTCATCTTTTTCAACGACAGAAAGCCCGGCATCCATCTTATCAAGGTGGACAGCGCGGACCCCTCCAAGGTCATCCCCAACGCCAAGTTCACCATTGAGGCGGTGGACGGCAGCTTTGGCCCCCAGGAGTTCACCACCCTGGAGGACGGAACCATTGACCTCAGCAAGCTCAATCCCGGCGCATACGTCGTAACAGAAATCTCCTGCCCGGGCTATGTCATAGACGACGCCCAGCGCATTATTGAGCTCAAGGGGAACGATACGGCCCAGTTCGTGTTTACCAATTCCATCAAGCCCTCCATCCGCATTGTCAAGCGCAGCTCGGATGGCTCTCCCCTGGGCGGGGTCCATTTCCGGATCGCCAAAATTGAGGACGGCACCAGATACCTGGACCGTATCACAACAGCCACAGGTGAGATTTTGATATCTGATCTGGAGCCCGGCGTGTACTCCGTGCGGGAAACGGATACTGTATCGGACCACATCCTGGATCTGCGGGAGTACCATGTGGAGCTGTTCCCCGGCAAAACGTCTGAAATCTGCATCGAGAACCAGAAGCGGCCAAACCTCATTGTCTACAAGCACGATGCGGACACCGGGGAGCCGGTACCGGAGACCGTATTCACGGTCCGGGCAGCGGACGGACATTCCGTGGATGAAATCCGGACGGACAGTACCGGCAAAGCCAGGCTGGACAACCTCCTGCCCGGCGTGTACGAGATTTCCGAAAAGTCCGTCCCCGCCCCTTGGCTGAAGGATGCTCCGGCGCAGCTTGTCACGCTGTATCCCAATCGGGACCATACGGTATACTTTAAGAACCACAAAAAGCCCACCCTGACGGTGAACAAAATCGACAGCATCACCGGCAGCCCCATCAAGGGGGCCAAGTTCCAGGTTTGGTACGGCTCCAACAATACCACTACCGGCGAGCTCAATGACCTGGGCATCCACTACTCCGATGAAAACGGCCAGTTCGTGCTGGACCTGCTCCGGGACGGATGGTACAAGGTGACCGAACTGGAGCCGGCGGCAGGTTTCTCCATCAAGGAACCCGCTACACAGGAGTTCTATGTGAAGGGCGGCGAGAGCAAGGTCCTGACCTTTGAGAATGTGCCGCTCCATGCGATTATTGTGGAGAAGTACGACAGCGTCACCGGGGAGGCCCTGCCCGGCTGCACCTTCCAGCTGAAATATCTGGGCGGGACCTCCGGCACTGGCGGCACCGCCATCGGCCAGAAGGTGACGGGGAAAAATGGGACCGCCATATGGACCGGCCTCCAGCCGGGGACGTATATCTGCGAAGAGGTGGACCCTGCGGACGGGTACAATATCATCCAATCCTCTGAGACCATCTTCCTGGCGGACAGCGGGGAGCAGAGCGTTGTTACCGTCCGCTTCACCAATTCCCCGGACGGCATCCTTCTGATCCGGAAGGTCTGCTCCGTGAACCCCAGCATCACACTCCAGGACGCTGAGTTCAAGGTGACATACGCGGACGGCACACTCATAGGCGACAGCAACGGCGTTTACCGTTCGGACGAAAACGGAGAAATCCGTATTCCTGGTCTGAAGCCGGGAAAAAGCGTAGTGGTCACTGAGACCCGGGCTCCAGACGGATTCATTCTGGACAGCCAGTCACAGACTGTCCAGGTCAAGGAGGGCCGGACGGTCAGCCTGACCTTCAAAAATCAGCCGAAGGGTTCCCTGATTATCCAGAAACGGGACAGCATCACCGGCCAGCCCCTGCCCGGCGCACAGTTCCGCATCACCACCGCCGCCGGCTGCGAGGTAGGTCTGGACGGCGTGATCGGCAGCAGCACGCTCACCCAAAACGGTATTTTTACCACCGATTCCAACGGCGAAATCAGGGTATCCAATCTCGCGCCGGGGGCGCTGGTATTGACTGAGGTACGTGCGCCGTCAGGCTACGTGATGGACGCCCCCAGCACCAACGTGGTCATCGGCTCCAACGGGGATACACAGACGGTCATTATCACCAACACCCCCAAGGGCTCCCTGATTGTGGAGAAATATGACAGCGTGACCAAGCAGCCGTTGGCGGGAGCGCAGTTCCGTATCACCAACGCCAACGGCGAGCTGGTGCCGGACGATGAGGGCATGACCAGCTCCAACGGCCTCTACACCACCGATGTGAACGGCCAGATCGTACTCTCCAAGGTAAAGCCTGGAACATTCGTGGTGGCAGAGGAAAAAGCGCCCGATTTTTACCGCAAGGACCCCACGCCCCAGACTGTCGTTGTCAATGCCGGGGACACCCAGACCCTCCGGTTCTATGACGATCCCCTCTGCACCCTCACCATCCTCAAGCGGGATGCCGTTACCAAGAAGCCCCTGAAAGGCGCGGAGTTCCTGGTCCGGGACAGTGAGGGCAAAGCGGTGGGCCCCAACAATGGCCGGTACATCACCGGGAGCGATGGGACCGTGACGGTCACTGGTCTGGAGCCCAACGCCACCATCGTGGTGTCTGAATGCCGTGCTCCCACAGGATTCATTTTGGATGAGACGCCGCAGAATATTGTGGTGCGCCCCGGCGTGGCCAACAGCCTGATTTTCGACAATCAGCCCGGCACCACGCTCATTATCCATAAGTACATCGAGGGCACAGAGAATGAGCCCCTGTCCGGTGTCGCCTTCAAGGTGGTGGACGGCAGCGGCGCGGCGGTAGGCCCTGACGATGGCGTTTATTATACAGATCACGCGGGCGAAATCGTGCTGGACGGCCTGGAGCCGGGTACTACCGTTACCGCACGGGAAATCAAGACAGTAGATGGATTCGTGCTGGACGGCACACCCCAGGATATCCTGATTAAGGGCGGCGAGGTCCAGGAGCTCACCTTCTGGAATAAGCGGGACTGCTCCCTGACCATCCTGAAGCAGAGCACCGATAAGACCCCGCTGCCCGGCGCGGTGTTCCATGTCACCGATGAAGACGGCGCGGCCATTGGCACCAACAACGGCAGATACACCAGTGACCGCAATGGCCTCATCACGATCACCGGCCTCCAGCCCGGACAAATCCTGATTGTAACCGAGGAGAAAGCGCCGGACGGATTCATCCGGGATATCACCCCCAAGACCATCAAGATCAAGCAGGGCGTGGCCAACAGCCTAATCTTCGAGAATGCCCATGCGGGCAGCCTTATCATCAACAAGCGCAGCTCTGCGGACAAGAAAACCCCGCTGGAGGGCGTGACCTTCAGGATCACCACCACAGACGGGACATTCCTGCCGGATGAGAACGGGAATGTCTCCAGCAACGGTCTCTATTATACAGATATTGCGGGCCAGATCGTGCTCAAGGGCGTGGTAGGCTCTCTGGTGGTCACGGAGGTGGAGACCATTGACGGATTCATCATCCATGAGGCCAACCGGACCCAGACGGTTGTGGTGAAGCCGGACGACACACAGACCCTCTACTTTTACAACGATCCCCTGTGCAGCCTGACGATTCGGAAGCTGGACTCTGTCACCGGAAAACCTGTCCCCGGTACGGAGTTCACGGTAAAGGACGGCAATGGGAATATCATTGGCCGGTATACCACAGGGAAGGATGGGACGGTGACTGTGACGGGCCTCATTCCCAATTCCACCGTTGTGGTGGTGGAGACCCGGGTGCCCGCAGGATATGTCCTTAATTCGACGCCGCAGACCATCATCGTCAAAAGTGGCGCTGGAAACAGCATCACCAGCGGCGGCAGCTCCAGCGGTTCTGGCAGCACAGGCGGCGGTTCTGGCAGCGGCGGCGGAAACCATCTGGATTTTGAGAATGATCCCACCACCACTCTCGTGCTCCAGAAATTTGTGGACGGCACAGACAACGAGCCCATTCAGGGGGTGGAGTTCCTTGTGACGGACGGCTCCGGCGCGGCTGTGGGGCCCAACAACGGCTACTTCTACAGCGATAAGGATGGCCGCGTCACCATCCCCAATCTGGAGCCCGGCGCGGTCATTACCGCGCGGGAAACCAAAACAGTGGACAACTTCCTCCTGGACGGCACTCCCCAGACCATCACCATCAAGGCGGGAGAGAGCCAGACCCTGACCTTCTGGAACAAGCGGGCAGGGAACCTGATAATCAATAAGGTGAGCGGCGATGACCAGAGGACGCCCCTGGCCGGCGTGAAATTCAAGATCACCTATGCGGACGGCTCCTATGTGGACCAGGATGGCGGCAAGACCTCCAGCAATGGGCTCTACACCACCGATTCCGCAGGCCAGATCCGCATTTCCAATGTGGTGGGCACGATCATCGTGACAGAGCAGGAGAGCATTCCGGGCTATCTCATTGACCCGGACAACAGGAGCCAGACCGTCACCGTCAACCCGAATGACACCCAGACCCTCACCTTTGTCAACAAGCCTACCCAGACGCTGACCATCCAGAAGCTGGTCACCGGCACCAAGGACAAGCCTCTGGCCGGGGTGGAGTTCCTGATTACCGACAGCACAGGAGCTTTTGTGGGCCCCAACAACGGCGTCTACCGCACGGACCAGTATGGCCGCATCACCCTCACCGGCCTCACCCCCGGTACGGTCATCACCGCCAAGGAGACAAAATCGGCGGACAACTTCGTGCTGGACGGCACACCCCAGAGTATCACCATCAAGGAGGGGGAGAGCCAGACCCTGACCTTCTACAATTCGCCCATCGGCGGTCTGGAGCTGATCAAGGTCAACGAGGCGGACAAGTCCCAGCGCATTCCCGGCGTAACATTCGAGATCAGGAAAATGGACGGCGCTCTGGTGGATACCATCACCACCGGGGATAATGGCCGGGCTTTCAAATCGCTGGACGCGGGGGATTACTACCTCATTGAGATCGAGACAGCATCAGGATTCAAGGTGGATAGTACCCCCCACTATTTCACTGTCAACGACAATGCGGCCACAACCGTCACTGTGACCAACAAGGCGTTCTCCGGGGTAATCATCCATAAGACGGATGCTGTCACCGGCGAGGGCCTGTACAATGTCAAATTTCTGGTCTACGACGCCAATAAAAATCCGATTGGGGAGTACAGTACGGATGACCAGGGCTATATCTATATTGATGACCTGACCGTACAGGGCAAGGGAAAACTGTTTATCCGCGAACTGGAGGCTGCGGAGGGCTACGAGCTGGATGAGCAGTACAAAACGGTCTATGTCCAGCCCGGAAAGACTGTGGAAATTGAGTGGACGAACACCCCGATTACCGGCCAGTTCCAGATCTACAAGTACGCTGCGGAGTACAACGAGGTGACCGGCACGCCCGCCGGCGCTCCGCTGAAGGGCGCTGTGTATGAGATCTCCCAGGCCCGCAGCGGGAAAGTCGTCGATTACATCACCACCGACGCCAGAGGCGTCGCCGCCTCCAAGCCCCTGCCGTTGGGCCGCTACAAAATTGTTGAGGTAACACCCCCGGCCTACTGGCAGATCAGCGGCATTACCTTTGATGAGACGCTGGAATACTCCGGACAGATCATCAAAATCTCCGACTATGACAAGCCGTCCAATCTGGGCGTCACCCTCACCAAGCGGGGCAACGCCGAGGTACTGGCGGGGAGCCAGATGCGTTATGATCTCACAGTGGCGAATACCAGCAATGTGCCGCTGGAGGGCTTCTATTGGCATGACCGCATCCCCACCGATGCGGCCACAGCAACTGTGCTGACCACAGGCACATACAGCACACGGCTCAACTACCGCATTCTGTATAAGACCAGCGGCAGCGCGGACTATCAGGTGCTGGCCTCCAATCTGCTCACCAACAACAATTACTCCTTCAACCTGAACGCCATCCCCACCCAGGCGGGGGAGGCCGTTACCGATATCTATTTTGAGTTCGGCAAGGTGCCTGTTGGGTTCCAGTCCCTGTCTGGTCCTACGCTGACGGTTACGGTTCGCGGAAACATCCCCAATAACTACCAACTGGTGAATCGGGCGGATGCCGGCGGAAAGTATCAGGGCACGTGGCAGACCGCCCAGGCGGGGTGGGTCACCATCGTCCGCAAGCTGGAGGGAACGCCCAAGCTGCCCAAGACCGGCTATTAAGAAATCCACCGGGAAATGCGTCTCACCGTGAGACGCATTTCCCCCCTGCATGAAAGGAGGAAGTATGTCCGAGAAAAAGTATATCCGCTTTATCAACAGCGACTATGAAACGCTGTTCCATATCCCGGACGGCGGGCGCATCCGAATCACCTACCCTGACAGGGAACCGGCTGAACGGGTATGTCGGTTTATCGACGAGTACCACACGGCAGTTGGGAATTGTCACTACCACATCTGCGAGTTTGCCGAGCGCATGGAGCAGATCGGCGCGAAGTATGAGCCGCTGGACTACATCCGGGAACCTGAGTTTTACCCCAAGTATTATCTTGCGGCAAGTGAAAATGGCCCCGGCCCTGCCTACCATATCATCGACACAAGGCAGGAATACGGTTTTGCGTTCGCACCCAAGGGAGCCGCGAGGGGCCAGAAGTATTGCATTTTCAGACGGCGGGTGGATGAAAGCGGCCATTATCGCGTTAGCTGCGTTGTCCAATGGAGCGACAATCTGAAAGACATCGCTCCCCAGGACTGGGGCTTTGACATGAAGAAGATCAAGGCCGTAACGCAGAAGCCGAAAAAGCGGACTGGCCCCAGGCGGTGAGCGGAGGCGATGCGCCGGCGTCCAGCCCAAACGCGAGAGCGCCCCCATAGCTGTGGCGCGGCTTTTCTCAGCACCAATTCTGAGCGGAAATGCGTCTCACCGTGAGACGTATTTCCGCTCTCTTATAAGGAGGCGAACACCATAGACGATTTTAAGGCAGTACCCAGCAGTCTGGACATCAGCAAATATCTGAAAGAATTTCTGATCATGTGCGACCCCGTAAAATACCCGCCGGGGGATGACGCTAAAATTGTACGGCGCTTGAACGATACCCTGCAAGGACGGGGGGAGCAGACGGTTCAGGAAATGCTGGCTGAAATAGACACGGTATGCGGACGGTTGGGAATCTACAATTCGGAATGGCTGGCATTTCAACAGAAAATTGAAGATTTCCAGCATCAGAAATCACTGTTAGACCAGCCCTATACCAAAAGCAGCAGCAAGCAGTACAAATATCGGAGCTATGACCCGCCCATTGGCCGCAAGTTAAAAATCGTCAATCAGCGGCTTTATGACTGCGCGGCAAAGGCGGGCTTTCCCCCGAACTTTTTCCGGGAAACTTACTTTGACCAGGTGACATTCTACTGCATACCCGACCACACGGATTTTAACTTTTCCTATTTCAGCAACTGCACCTTTGCCGTGTGCCGGATCAGGGAGGCCACCTTTGACGGGGCAACTCTGTCCAGTTCTGAATTTCATAGCTGTGTTATGCAGTACGCCACATTCTTTAATGCGTCCATCGACCACACCCATTTTCACGACAGTACCCTGCGAAATGTTTCATTCCAAGAGGCCCGCCTCAAATCCTGCAATACCGTTGACTGTGAATTGGATGGCGTCGGCTTTTTGAACGCGACATTGGACGGCTGTTTTTTTGGACGTGTCGCCGCCCGCAGCATCCGGGGCCTGCACACCGCCACCATCACCCAGGGCGGCGCGACGGACAGCGAGGTGAAGCGTAACCGGGAATCCATTTTTGCCGCCCTCCGGCCTGAGCAGGGGCTGCGGCTGGAGTTTCCGGCGAAAAGGCGGGGTGGGCGGTGAAAAATCAATCGGACAACAGCTATTCCAAGTGGCTCTTCCTCGCCCTGCCCGTGCTGTGGATCGGCGCGGGGCTGGCCTCCGGCTATGAGGACGGCATGACGGCATTTGAAGTGCTGGGTAAGTTTTCCGAGTGGGCCGACCACCCGTTTCTGCTCCGCTGGACGCCCTACACCCTCAAATTCATGCTGGGGGCGCTGGTGGTCTATACCTTCGCCATTGTGCTGTACATTTCCTCCAAGCAGAACCGCCGCCCCGGAGAGGAACACGGCTCCGCCCGCTGGGGGAACGTATACCAGCTTGACCGGAAATACCGGGACAAGGACCCTCACAACAACGCCATCCTCACCCAAAACCTCCGCATGAGCCTCAACGGGCGGAAGCACCAGCGAAACCTCTTGCAGATCGTGGTGGGCGGCTCCGGCGCGGGCAAGACCCGGTATGTGGTCAAGCCCAATCTTTACGAGGCCAACGCCTCCTATATCGCGACTGACCCCAAGGGGGAACTGGCCCGCTCCGCCGTTCCGCTGCTTCTGCGGGAGGGCTATACCATCCGCGTCATTGACCTCGTGGACCCGGAACACTCCGACTGCTACAATCCCTTCCACTACATCCGAAATGACGCAGACGTTTTGAAGCTGATCGCCAATTTCATCCGCAACACCACGCCGAAGAACGCACATTCCAATGACCCGTTTTGGGAGAAAAGCGAGATCGCCCTGGATTCCGCCCTCATGCTGTATCTGCTCCACGAGGCCCCGCCGGAAGAACAGACCATGGAGATGATGCTGACCATGCTGGAATACGGCGCGGCCAAGGAGGGAGACGGGGACTATCAGTCACCCCTGGATTTGCTCTTTGAGGCTCTGGAGGAAGAAAACCCGAACCATATCGCCCTCCGCCAGTACAAGGTGTTCAAGCAGGCTCCCAGCGAGACGGCCATGAGCATCCTCATTACCGCCTCCGTCCGGCTGGCCCCCTTCACCTTGCCGGAGGTCCAGCGGATCACCAGCAGGGACACCATGGAGCTGGGGAAGCTGGGGGAACGGAAGCAGGCGGTGTTCTGCATCATCCCGGACAGCAACGATGCCTCCTTGAATTTCCTGGTGGGTATGTTGTATACGCAAGCCTTCCAGGAGCTGTACTATCAGGCGGACAAGGTGCATGGGGGCAGTCTGCCCATTCCGGTCCGGCTCATGTTTGACGAGTTTGCCAACGTCGCCCTCCCGGACGGCTATGCCCGGCTCCAGGCCACTATGCGCTCCCGGAACGTCATGGCCACCATCATCCTGCAAAATATCTCGCAGTTGAAGGCGCTGTTCAAGGACGACTGGGAGGGCATCATCGGCAACGCGGATACCTTCATCTATCTGGGCGGGAATGAAAAAGACACACACAAAGTGCGCACGTAAGAACAGCCCATTCGCTGTTCGCGGTGCAGCTAAAACACTGCCT
>OFGR01001601.1_pt1 | contig 17562 bp, 10 predicted proteins | sample 1521811 | NCBI WGS metagenome assembly OFGR01 (sample SAMEA3504098, study PRJEB24116) | mouse gut metagenome | biome: mouse gut; feature: mouse-associated habitat; material: faeces | place: Denmark | collected 2011
TCCCGAAAGTCTATGAGCGGACTTTCGGGATTTTTCTTTTCAGGATTGTCTCAATAATTACCCAAGATTTCGCCAATTTTTGGCACCTTCTGAAGAAGAGACCATTACTGGAAGAAGGTATCCTTGGTATCAAGCGGGGCGCAGGGGAAACGTCGCAGCGCATTTGTTCCCTTCTCATTCATATCTAAAGATGCCGATATCAAAGTTTCATGGAAGGTTCTGTTACCATCAGCAGGTTTATACACTACCATAAAAAAATGTCGGTAAAGGGGATCAGCGTATTGGTAAAATCCTTCGGTGACTTCAAGGGCAGATAGACCCTGTAGACAAGTGTCGCCCCGCGCCGAGCTCCTTAGGTCGTGCTGCGCCCCGCCGGGATACGCGAGGCGGGGCAGGAAGAAATCCCTCTCGATACTGCCGATGGGTGTGCTCCTTTGTACGTTTGCCATCTAAGAGGCAATAACCACAAATCCATAGGAATACTGTCGATTTTCAGGGGTTGAAGGCATTTCAGAATAAGCTATCAAGATGAATTTATTACATTTTCAGGAATATCTGTGCGGGAAAATCTTTTCTGAAGAAAGATTCTTGCTAACAAGTACACTTGAATATATTATTACGTAAGTTGCCAGTGACAGTGCTTCTGTCAAATCCCCCAGAAGTCATGGCGAAGAGCCTGCAAGCCTCTTTTGGTAAGGCAGTGGACAGCCGGCATATACGGACCCATTGTAGATAGCCCAAAACGGACACGGGGTCGCAAGGTGATGGACACGCTTGTTCCACGGGTTCTTCCCGTCTTTTCATCCATCCCGCCTGAGCAGGGTTGTTTCCAACGGCGTTGTACCGGTTCCTCCACTGCCGACAATGCGGCAGGGCTTGCTACTCCACGCCGTCCGGGGGTTCCCATTGTGTGGGCATCACGCCGACAATCTGCTGAGTAAACAGGCCAAGCGTCTACTCCTGCATTCCGCCGTACTCGAAGCCGATCCCCTGAACAAGGAATCATTGTGTTACGGATAAAACATAGCGCTCAGGAACAATGGCGATTCTCTTTTGCGCCCGTGCTGAAGGGAAATCTTGTGCTTTGCCTTCTGGTCTGCCTGCTCATCGCCCTTTTCGGCCTTTTTCAGGCAAAGCAAAATGTGACTTCTGCCGTCCACTCTACCCTGCTGAGCGGCAAAAATCAGATTGCCTACCGCGTGGCCCAGTCCCTGAACCTGCTGGAGTCTCTCGCCGCACAGCCGGAATTCTACGAACCTCATCGGCCTCCAGAGGCAAAGGCGGCGGCCCTGAACGTGATCAGCAAGCAGTTCGGCTATATGCTGACGCATTATGTAGACGCCGATGTCAACGTGCACTCCGTCGGGGAGGAACCGGCGAGTCTGGCGAGCCGCGATTATATGCAGCGCCTTTTCTCCACCGGAAAGCCGCAGGTTACGGACAGTTTCGCGGCCGGGGCCGACGGCGTCACGCTGAATTACACTGTGGCCGTGCCGCTTTTTTACAAGGGCGAAATCGTCGGATGCCTGTTCTGCGCCATCTACTTTGATGAAGTTGAGGACCTGATGCGGGAAATGGCCTTCGAGCCCGGCATCGAAGGAATCCTGATCGGAAGGCGGGGGCAGATCATGTCCTCCACGGAAAAAGACAAGTTGCATTACGGGGACCCTTTCCTCGACGAAGTCCGCGCATCCATCCTGCTGGGAACGTCAAAGGACAAGATTGAAGAGCAGTTGCTGGGCCGCGTTTCGGGAAGCTACTGGAGCATCCGCGGGGCCGACCTTTCCTATGTGGAATATGCCCGCGTGGAAGGCACGGAGTGGGACCTTATCTGCATGGGCAGTCTGTGGGCGGCCTATGCAAAACTTTTCCCTGTCCTGCTGCCCTTCATGGGCCTCGTCGTTCTGGCCTGCGGGGGGCTGCTGTGGGTGATGCGGCGCTATGTCCGGGCGCAGATGCAGGTCGTCGACATGCTGGTGCAGTCCGTGCAGGAGCTGGAGGAAAAGATTTACCGGGACGAGCGGCCTGACAATCTGGATTTCAAGGAGGTGCTCCGGCTGACGAGCACCGGCCTGTCGGACGGGCTGACGGGCGTGGTCACCCGTTCCGTATTCCTGAGCCAACTGAAGGAACAGTTAAAGAACGTCAAATGCCACAGGCTGCTTGCGCTCTGCTTCGTTGATTTGGACGACCTGAAAACCCTGAATGACACCTATGGGCACGGAGTCGGCGACAGGGCGCTGAAAAGCATCGGCTATGTCCTGCGGGAATTTGAGAAGAAGTATGACGGGCTTGTGGGGCGGTACGGCGGCGACGAGTTCATCCTGCTCCTCGATGATCTGGATGATGAAAAGGAACTGCGGGATGTTCTGGATGAACTCGTGCTCCGGCTCCATCTTGATGTCGGGGAACAGAACAACTCCATCCCCATCCATTGCAGCATCGGCGTTTCCCTGTACCGGGCCGAGGCCGGCATCGATACCCTGATTGCCGAGGCGGACGAGTCTCTGTACTTCGTCAAGCAGAATGGAAAAGGGTATTACAAGATATATCAGTCCTGAGAGCGTCCATGAAGTCCAAGCGTTCGCGCCGTTTTCTCCTCCTCGCCGGGGCCTTGGCGCTGATCAGCGTCCTGATGCTTGTTGCCAGCGTTACGCTCAGCAAGCGTTACAAGGCCATACGGGAAAGCGATGCCGAGAGCATCCTGCTTTTCTACCGGGAGACGATCCTCCTCCAGTTGCAGCACCGGTTCAACGTGGCGGAACCTCTCGCCGCGCTCCTTGCCTTCGCTCCCTCCTGTTCCGACTGTTTCGACAGGGCCGCACTGGACGTCCTCAGGGACGAAAACGTCATCTCCGTCATCCTCCTCCGGGGCGACGCCGTCGCCAAGGTTTTTCCCCCATCCTTCCGCCCGGCCTATCAGGGGAAAAAGATTAAGGAACTTCCCTACATCTATACGCTGGCGAAGCTCACGAAGAACCTTCTCGTCGACGGGCCGACGACCCTGCCGGACGGCCAGCCCTGTTTCCTTTTCCTCCAGCCCGTCTTTTCCGGGGACGAGTATCTGGGCGAAGTCGCCGTCGCCTTCCGGGAAGAGTATATACACGAACAACTGAACCTCGAATCGTTGCAGGGCAAAGGCTACGACTATGAGCTGTGGCGGATTTCCCCTCAGACCGGCAACAAGGAAATCCTCACGCTTTCGCGCGGCGTCGATTTTTCACATGCCGTCCGGGAATCCTTTTATCTGCCGAACCAGTGGACGTTGAGCATCCAGCCCGTGGACGGCTGGATATCCTCTTTCGACTATGCGGTATGGTTCGGCGGATGCGCGCTGCTGGGAGGGCTGCTGTTCGGGATCGGGTACGCGCTCATGCGGATTTTCCTGCTGCGCGAAAAGCTGCGCGCGGCTTCGAAGGTCGATCCGGTAACAGGGCTGTACAACCGGACGGGCTTCATCGACCGGCTTGACGGCTGGATAGGCTCCGGCACAGAAGCGTTCGGGGTGTTCCTCTTTATGATCAGCGATTGCCAGCGCATATCGAGAACAGTGGACAACACGCAGACGATGGCGTTCCTGCGGGGGGTGCCGGGGCTTTTCGCGAAATACATCAAGAACGACTATCTCGCGGGGGTCATGGGAGACGGCTGTTTCGTTGTTGCGGTGCGTGAAGGAATGACCGCCGAGCAGATGTCCGATCTGGCGCAGGGGCTTTCGCTGCAATTGCTCTGGAAAGTCAACCTGAACGGGACGAAAGTCTTCCTTGAGGCGCAGTACGACTACCTCGTCTACCCGCAGGGCGGGAAGACGGCGGAGGAACTGCTCAGGAACCTCTTCAGCCAGTTCTATGAACGGCTCCAAAGCGAATCGCCGCTCCGTTCGCTGTCCGAAAAGTGCAGGCTGCTGGTCGAAGGACAGACGGACGTCACCTTCAACGATTCGTCCAATCTGGACATCATGCAGCTCTCCATGGCCCTCAACCAGTACCGCAGCCATGTGGAGCAGCTCGCCTATTATGATCCGGTGTACGCCGTGGGCAACCGCATCAAGTACCTGCGCGACGTGAACATGCTCATTTCCTACAACAAGAAGCGGCGGTTCAGCCTGTTCTGCATCGACATCAGCTCCTTCAGCAACTACAACGACCTCTTCAACGTCCAGACCGGGGACGCCATCCTGCGCGAGGTTTCCGAACGCCTGAAAGGGTCCTTCGGTGAATACATCTACCGCATCAGCGGCGACGTTTTCCTCGGCATCGGTTTCCAGGAGGAACATCCCGAGGACGTCGCGGGCCGACTCCGCGAGGTGCTGGCGATGCCCATTGAGGCGGGCGGCTCCATGTTCACGATCAGCGTCAACATCGGCGTCTGCACCTACCCCGTGCACGCCGACACGCCGGAGGAACTGCTCGAACGGGTTCAGGTCGCCTTGCGCTACGCCAAACGGCAGGGCGGCACGGTCATCTACAACAGCGCGCTGATGCGGCTGCTTCGCGACGAGGCCGCTATCCTGCGGCTGCTGGAAACCAGCCTGAAAGATGGGACGCTGGAAGTCTGGTACCAGCCCCTCATGAACCTGCACACGGGCACGTTTACGGCGGTCGAAGCCCTGCTTCGCCTGAGGGATGCGCAAGGCGGGCTCCTGCCCACGGATCAGGTGATCGCCATTGCGGAACGGAATGGCCTTGTGGTGCGCATCGGCGAATACGTCCTGCGCCGGGGGTGCTCGTTCATGCGGCGGGCCGGGCTGGGCCTCGGACTGTCAAGGGTGGGGATCAACCTTTCGGTACAGCACTTCGTGGTGGAAAACTGCACGGACGGCATCCTGAAGGCGATCCGGGAAAGCGGCGTGGAGCCGGATGTCGTCTCGCTGGAGATCACTGAGACGGTGCTCATCCAGTCCTTCGACAAGATCAAGGACATTTCCATGCGGCTGCAAAAGGCCGGGCTGCGCATCGCGCTGGACGACTTCGGGGCGGGGTACAGCAGCCTGAACTACCTGTCCCGCCTCCCGGTGGACGTATTGAAGATCGACCGGGGGCTGACCGGCAGCGTGATGGATTCCCCGAAGCAGCACGCCTTGTTAAAGGCCATCGTCGACATGGCCCGGATCAACGGCATGGCCATCGTGGCGGAAGGCGTAGAGACGGCGGAGGTTCGGGATATTGTCCAAGCTTCCGGTGTGGACTACATTCAGGGCTTTTTCTACGCAAAGCCCATGCCGGAGGAAGAACTGATCCTCAGGTTGTCCACTTTCCAAAAAATGTAACCATTCCCCTCCAGAAACTCTTTCCCAAAGACCCATGAAGCCCTAAAAAGGTTCGTGGGCCTTTTCTTTCCAGATAGTTACACTTCCATCGTATCCCGCTTCGTCCCTAGACGAAACTGGACGGCCCCTATTTTTGGGGCAACAAGCCTACCCCCAAAAAAATGGCCCTCCTTGCCCATTTGCTTGGCCTTGGAGACTCCTCATCTCAAAGGATACCACGATAAGCAAAGCCGACAGAAAAAAGTATAAAGGGTATCCCCGGCCTCCCTGCCAAACCATTGTTCGAAGGTCCTGACCTGAGGCGTCCAGGATTTTTCTTTGCGGGGCTGAGGTAGGTCCTTCCATAAAGATGTCTGGCGAGACCCGGCTCCAACAACCGCCTTTTTCACACGGGTCTGAAAACGCGTTACAAAAGAATAGCCTCCCCTGTTCCAGCTTTTTGAATGGCTCCACCGCTGGGACTTTTTCCCTCTTTGGGTATCCGCCTCTCCTCGAAGCGGGAAGCCTGTAAAGGGGTTCCAGCTTTTTGCCGCTGCGTCCCTCCCCTACCCTCCCAGGAAAAGCCCGCTCGTTTCAAATATTATTCTATCATATCAGCCTGTTTTAGGTAATATATTGATATGGAATGATATTATTTCGTTGATTTTATAGACAGATCAGTCTAAAAATCACGCCATGACAGAGCCAGCGCCTCAAGCCAAGGGCCGGGGGCGGCCTCCCAAGGAACGCCGCAACAAGCTGTTCACTCGGGAAACGCTGCTCCATGCCGGAATGGAAGTTGTGACGGAAAAAGGATTTTCCGCCGTGGGTGTCGATGAAATCCTGCAACGGACGGGCATTTCGCGATGTTCTTTCTATTATTATTTCAAGAGCAAGGAAGGGTTCGGCGCGGAGCTCATAGACCTCTACCGTGACGGCATCCTTCAGGAGCTCGAAAACTGCCTTGCCGACGAAAGCCTTCCGCCCCTGAACCGCCTGCGCGCCTTCGTGGGGCAACGGCGACGGGCAATCATGGAAAGCGGTTACCGCTGCGGCTGCCTCATGGGAAAGCTCGCGCAGGAAGTCAATACCCTGCCTGAGCCCTTCCGCCAGCGGATCGTGGTCACGTTCGACGTCTGGCAACAGGCCTTCGCCCGTGGCCTGCGGCTTGCGCAGGAGGCCGGGGAAGTGGCACCTACGCGAGACTGTCAGGAAGAGGCCGCCGTCTTCTGGTACGGATGGGAAGGGGCCATCCAACGCGCCAATCTGGAACGGACGGCCCGGCCCCTTGATCTTTTTACGGACAGGTTCTTTTCCCGCTTAACCGGATAGGACGTCGCGCAAAAGAGCGCAAGGTCCCTCGCTTGCCCGTGTCCTTACAGGACGCCGGGGTCTTTAGTTGCGCACCGCGCATTCGTGCAGCGGCGTCCCCCCTGTACGCCGCGCACGTTTCAGAAAGGAGACGGCACAATGGCTTCTCAGGATTCCGCCAGCTCGCTGGCGACCCAGTCTCTCGGCAGGCTCCTCGTGCGCTTTGCCGTGCCCAGTATCTTGGCCCAGATCGTCAACCTTCTCTACAACATCGTGGACCGCATCTTTGTGGGCAGGATACCGGACATCGGGCCACTGGCGCTGGCGGGGCTCGGCGTCTCCTTTCCCATCATCCTCATTATTTCGGCCTTCTCGTTTTTGGCGGGCATGGGCGGGGCGCCTCTGGCCTCCATCGCGATGGGGCGTGGCGACTACGCCAAGGCCGAGCGCATCGTCGGCGCGTCCTGCATCTTTCTTCTGCTCATGTCCTTCGTGCTGGCGGGGCTGTGCTTCCTGACCATGCGGCCCATGCTGCTCATGTTCGGGGCCAGCGAACAGACCATCGGCTACGCGATGGACTACTTTTCGCTCTACCTGCTCGGCACGCCCGCCGTACAGCTCTCCCTCGGCCTGAACTACTACATTTCCTGTCAGGGCTTCGCCAAGACCAGCATGATGACCGTCCTCATCGGCGCGGCCCTCAACATCATCCTCGATCCAATCTTCATTTACGGTTTCGGCATGGGGTGCAAGGGCGCGGCGCTCGCCACCATTTGCAGCCAGACAGTGAGCGCCGTGTGGATATTCGCCTTCTTCTTCGGCAAGCGCACCCTCCTGCGATTCCGCCGCCGTTACCTGCGGCTCGATTTCAAGGAGCTTACGCCCGTAATCCTTCTGGGTCTTTCTCCCTTCTTCGTGCAGGTGACGGACTGCATCGTCCCCCTTGTCATGAACGCCCAGATGCAGCACTACGGCAACGACTATTACGTCAGCACAATGACCGTCCTTTTCAGTATCGAACAGCTCCTGCGCCTTCCCGTGGATGGGCTGTGCCAAGGTGCGGTACCCATCATGAGCTACAATTACGGAGCCGGAAAGCCCGAGCGCGTCCGAAAAACCTACTTCCTGATTCTGACCTTTTCCTTTGCCTTCACCAGTCTCTGCAGCTGGCTGATCCTGCTTTTCCCTCAGGTCTTCATCCTCCCCTTCACCGACTCTCCCCGGATTATGGACATCGCCGCCCACGCCGCCCGGATATATTTCGCGGGCATGATGTTCATCGGCGTCCTCTATGCCTGCCAGCGCACCTTCATGGCCCTTGGACGGACCAAGCTCTCCCTGCTCGGGGCCATGATGCGCAAGCTCGTGATCCTGCTTCCCCTCTGCATCCTCCTTCCCCGGCTCGGGTATGGGACGGACGGCGTGCTCTGGGCGGAACCCATCGCGGACTTTGTGGGAACCGCCATCGTATTCCTGATCTTCATCTGCAACTTCAAGTCCATGCTCGCCACCGCGCCCGGAAAGAACAACTCCAAATAGAACCTCTGTGATAAAGCCTCCTCTTTATGGACGGCTCCTTATGGATTCCAAGAGGCATCCGCCCGTGGCAGGCGGCTCCTATTCCACATTTCCTCCGTAAAAGGCAGATGCAACCTTGCGTGGGGCCTCGCCATCCCTCCTCTTTAGGTTATTGTAAGAAAGGCAGCTTGGGTTTAGAGTAAGAATCCTTCGCCACGTCCTGCGTTACATGGAGCGAGAGCTTTCTCCCTCTCCGACGGGCACAGTACGTCCCTTTCAGCAGTCCGCCGTGGCAGAGAAAAAAGGAGTGGAGCCGGAAGCGGTTTGTTGCCGTTCTGCGCGTCCGCACCGTTTCAGGGAACCGGGAGGCCCTCTGTCATAGCCTCGATCAGCGTGCATGACGGAGCCTTTTTATTCTTCAGGAGCGATGATGACCTTCCCCGTACTGCGTATTGACGATTCCATCCGGCAGGCTTGGCCGCAGGCCCGTTTGGGCTGTCTCTTCTACTCCGTCGAAGTCCGCCCGAAGGACGACGCGCTCTGGGCCTATCTCGGCGGCACGCTGGCCCCGCACCTGCAAGCCATGCTGGAAAAGACCCCGCTCGCGGAAATCCCCAATCTGGCGGAATCCCGTCAGGCGTACAAGGCCATCGGCAAGGACCCGGGCCGCTTCCGCGTGTCTTCCGAGGCGCTGTACCGCCGCATCCGGCAGGGCAAGGAACTCTATCAAATCAATACGGTGGTCGACGCCAACAACCTTGTTTCGCTCGAAACGGGTTTTTCCCTCGGTTCCTACGATGCGGCGAAAATCGGGGCCGCCATTGAGTTCCGGCCCGGCCAAACGGGAGAAACGTATCCCGGCATCGGCAAATCCGATATTGATCTGGAGCATCTCCCTCTGCTGGCGGATGCCGAGGGAGCGTTCGGCAGCCCGACGAGCGATTCGACCCGAGCCATGATCACGCCCGAGGCCCGGCGCTGTCTCACCGTCATCTTTTCCTTCTCGGCGCGGCCCGCACTTGATGACGCCCTTGCGCTGGCCGTGCGGCGGTTCACGGACTACGCGGGCATACGGGACGTGGAAACGCGCGTCGTGGAATAAGAGGTCCTCAACGGATGGATGGGAGCGCGGCGGCGGACGGCGCGTGCCCCTCCCGCGGGGAGGCCTGCGGGGATGGAGGGGCCTTATCGTGCCGACGGGACGCCGCCCGCCGCAGACAGGACACAGGAGGCCGCCATGTCGCCGCGCTCAACGGAAACGACGGGGTATCTTTATGTATTCGCGGCCGCATTGCTGTGGTCGATGATTGGCCCTTTTTCCAAAAACTGCATTGAGGCCGGACTCTCGCCCCTTGAGGTGGCGTTCTGGCGGGCGGCCCTTGGCGGGGCCTGCTTCTTTTTTCAGATCGCGCGTTGGGGCGGGCTGCGCCTTCCTCTCCGGCACGCCCTCCTCTTCGGTGTCTTCGGCCTTTTCACCATCAGCGTCTTTTACAGTTCCCTCCAGATCGCCATCGAACTGAGCGGCGCGGCCACGGCCATGGTGCTCCTGTATACCGCCCCCGCCTGGGTAGCGGTCTTCGCGCGCGTGCTGTTTCATGAGTCGCTCTCTGGCCGCAAGCTCCTCGCCCTCCTGCTCGCAATGGGCGGTACCGCGCTGGTCTGCTTCTCCGGAGGGAGCCTTGCCGCCGCGCCCTCAGCCCTCGGCATCGCCGCCGGGCTGATTTCCGGCCTGACCTATGCGGCCCATTTCCCCATCTACCTGTGGTGGAAATCACGCTACTCCACGGCCACCCTCTATGCCTACATGCTGCTGGGCGGCGTGTTGGCGCTCGCGCCCTTCGTCGACTTCGCTCCTACCCGCTCCGCATGGGTCTGGGCCAATCTGCTGGCTCTCGGCGTCCTTTCCTCCTACGTCGCCTACCTCGCCTCCTGCCGCAGCCTGCAACTCATCAGCCCGGTCAAAGCCGCTGTCATCGGCAACATCGAGCCGGTGCTCGGAACCTTTTGGGTGTGGCTGCTGTGGCATGAAAACTTTTCGCCCATCGGCTGGACGGGCAGCGCGCTGGTCATCTCCGCCGTCTTCCTCCTGACCCTCGAACGGAAATGACGTCGTCAACAGCATACGAAGCGGCCTCCTGCCTTCAAGACAGGGGGCCGCTTCGTATGCCATAAGCCGATCCGTTCCCCTCCATCTCGGTGCCGAGGGCTGCGTACGGGAAATCGGGCGGATCAAAGGACCGGGCGTCTCTTTGGTCCGTCCGAAAGGGACCTTTTACATCATGATCACGCTGTCCGGCTGGGAAACGCCCCGGGAGGCGGCGGAGGCCCTGCCTGATGCGGGGCTGGCAGCCGTCCCGTGGGATGACCGACATCTGCGGATTTCCTCCGCCAACGCCTCCGACAAGCTCGCGGCATGGACCGCATGGAAAAGGCCCTTGTGCGGCGATGGGACTAGCGTGGCGGAAATGAGCCGCCGCTTTCCGGCTTTTTTCCGCCGCTCCCCGGCCCTGCCGCACGTCTCAACCGATTTGTCGGCTACGAAAAGGCGGCAACGGTGGCCTCGTCGAAAAGAGACGCCAGCGTGCGCCGGACCACCGCCTCGCCCATCTCCCGGCTCGGATGCATCCGGGCCATAAGCTTGATGGCCCATACCTGCATCTGGACGAAGAGGGCGGCCTCCTCCGGCGTAACGCCGGGACGCAGGCCCGGAGCGGCGGCCAAACCGTCCCGCAAGAGGCCCCGGATGCGCTCCATATAGCCTTCCACCGCCTCGGTGAATTCCGGCATATCTTCGGAAATGCTCATGATACTGTTGACCAGAAAGCAGCCCCGCCGTCTGGGATCGTCAAAACTTTCCAGCGCGTGATCCAGCACGGCCCGCACTTGCGCCGCACCCGGCGGCACCGAGGCCAGCAACGTTTCGATGCCCTCCACCGTCTTCTGACCATAGGCGTCGAGCGCGGCCAACATGATGCCCTTCTTGCTGCCGAAACGGGCATAGAGGCTCGGCGCGTTGACGCCCGTCTCCTGTACGAGCGTGCTGACCGGGGTGGCCGCATAGCCCCTCTCCCATAAACATTCAATGATTTCCTGTAACAATACATCCTGATCATAGGATGGGGGTCTGCCCATGACGTCCTCCTTCACCGATGCGCGAAAAAAACCTTGACAAGCACGGCAACAAGGGTATTTTAATGATCATTAAATAAAAAAACAACTCTTTTTTTCCGCCCCGGCGCAACCCTTACCTTCGGAGGAACCATGAAACGCCTTACCGCCCCCTGCCTTGGCCTTGTGATGGCCTGCCTGCTCCTGCTCACCGCCGTCCAGATCACCCCTGCCGCCGACCTCCCCGCTTCGGGAGCCCTCACGCCAGCGCAGGCGCTTGAGGTCATGAAAAGCCTCGGGGACAAGCTCGCCGTCGTCGATGTGCGCACTCCCGAGGAATTCGCGCAGGGCCACGTCCCCGGCGCTCTCCTTCTGCCCGTCCAGACGCTGGAAGAAGAGATGGACAAGGTACCCGCCGACCGGCCCGTCCTGCTCCTCTGCCGTACCGGACATCGTGCCGGCATAGCATACAAGATGATCCGCAAGGCGCGGCCTGATCAAAAAACGCTATGGTTTCTTAAGGGAATCCCCGTCTATGCCGCTGACGGTACCTTTTCTTTTCGTTAAGATCGATGAAAAAACAAAGGACGCAGCATGAACAGGCACTATGACGCTATCATTATCGGATTCGGGAAGGGAGGCAAGACGCTCGCCGCGCATCTGGCCGACAAGGGCCAATCCGTCGCGGTCATCGAACGCTCGGAAAAAATGTACGGCGGGACCTGCATCAATATTGCCTGCATCCCCACCAAAACGCTGGTGCACGACGCCAAGCGCAGCGCCTCCTGCGGGGAGCTGGATTTTCCGGCCAAGGCCAAGGCGTACCGGCGTGCCATCGCCCGCAAGAACGAAGTGACGGCGTTCCTGCGCGAAAAGAACTATAGCATGCTGGCGAACCGTGACAACGTGGACGTGATTACGGGCACGGCTTCGTTCCGTTCCCCGCATGAGGTGGAGGTCGCCGCAGCCGCCGGGACGCTGGTCCTTTCGGCGGACAGCTTCTTCATCAACACCGGTGGGGAAACGGTCATCCCTCCCATTGAGGGCGTGCGCGACAGCCGCCGCGTCTACGTCAGCACGACCATGCTCGATCTTGAGGAGCTTCCCCGCCGCCTTGCCATCCTCGGCGCGGGGTACATCGCGCTGGAATTCGCCTCCTTCTATGCGGAATTCGGGTCGGAAGTGACGATCCTCGAACGCGGCCCCCGTTTCCTCCCCCGCGAGGACGCGGACGTCGCACAAAGCGTGCGCGACTCTCTGGAAGCCCGCGGCGTGTCCATCGTCACCGGGACGGCCATCCGCTCGGTGAAGGACGGGGAACACGACACCACGGTCCTCTATACTGTGGACGGCGAAGAACGGCGCCTCGCCGTGGATGCCGTGCTTCTGGCCACGGGCCGCCGCCCCCATACGGAAGGGCTGCATCCGGAAGCAGCAGGTGTCCGGCTTGATGAGCGGGGGGCGATTGTGGTCAACGAACGCCTGCAAACCTCGGTCCCCCATATCTGGGCGCTGGGCGACGTCAAGGGCGGGCCGCAGTTCACCTATATTTCTCTGGATGACTTCCGCATTGTCCGGGATGCCCTCTCCGGGAAAAACACCCGCTCCATCAACGACCGCGATCCTGCCTACGCCGTGTTCATGGACCCGCCGCTGGCCCGGGTGGGGCTGACGGAAGAGGCCGCCCGCGCCCAAGGGCGGGATGTCCGGGTCGCCGTGCTCCCCGCCGGGGCCGTTCCCCGCGCCCGGGTCATCGACCAAACGGAAGGGCTGCTCAAAGCCGTGGTCGACGCCCAATCAGGGGCCATCCTCGGCTGCGCCCTGCACTGCGCCGAAGCGGGAGAAATGATCAATACCGTGGAAGCCGCCATCCGGGCGGGCAAGGACTATACATTCCTGCGGGACATGATCTTCACCCATCCGTCCATGACGGAAGCCCTTAACGATCTCTTCGGCAAGATCAGCTAGGCTTCCCCGGCAATGAGGCTTCTTCCTCAAAAGGATTTTTTATAACATAGGCCAAGCGTTAAGCTTTTAAGAACCTCCCGCCTAGCGGGAGGTTTTCTTTCCATACAAAAAGGGAAGGTTCCGTAGTGGAACCTTCCCTTGAAAGAAGCCTTGGCGTTGTTCTACTTTCCCACGTAAGAATGCGCAGTATCATCGACGATGGAGAGCTTAACTGCCGAGTTCGGAATGGGATCGGGTGTACCCTCTCCTCCATGAACGCCAAGACAAATCTCTATGAATATTAATTGATAGGGGGTGGGAAGGGATTTTTGAAAAATAAGCCGCTCGGGCTATTAGTACCGGTCAGCTGAGCATGTCGCCATGCTTGCACCTCCGGCCTATCGACCAGGTAGTCTACCTGGGCCCTTCAGCTCTTTCGAGGGGAGAACTTATCTTGAGGCAGGCTTCCCGCTTAGATGCTTTCAGCGGTTATCCCTTCCGCACATAGCTACCCTGCTATGCCGCTGGCGCGACAACAGGATCACCAGGGGTGCGTCCATCCCGGTCCTCTCGTACTAGGGACAGGCCCTCTCAATTCTCCTTCGCCCACAGAAGATAGGGACCAAACTGTCTCACGACGTTTTAAACCCAGCTCGCGTACCACTTTAAACGGCGAACAGCCGTACCCTTGGGACCTGCTTCAGCCCCAGGATGTGATGAGCCGACATCGAGGTGCCAAACCGCATCGTCGATGTGAACTCTTGGATGCGATCAGCCTGTTATCCCCGGCGTACCTTTTATCCAATGAGCGATGGCCCTTCCATTCGGGACCACCGGATCACTAACGCCAACTTTCGTTCCTGTTCGAGATGTCTCTCTTACAGTCAAGCTCCCTTATGCGTTTGCACTCAGCGCCTGGTTTCCGATCAGGCTGAGGGAACCTTTGCATGCCTCCGTTACTCTTTAGGAGGCGACCGCCCCAGTCAAACTACCCGCCAGACACTGTCTTTCTCCGGGATAACCGGTAGAAGTTAGGATCTTAGACATGCAAGGGTGGTATTTCAAGGATGGCTCCCCCCATACTGGCGTACAGGGTTCACTGCCTCCCACCTATCCTACACATGCAGGCCCAAAATCCAATGTCAAGCTATAGTAAAGGTGCACAGGGTCTTTCCGTCTTTCTGCGGGTACACGGAATTTTCACCGCGACTGCAATTTCACCGAGTCTCTGGCCGAGACAGTGTGGAGATCGTTACGCCATTCGTGCAGGTCGGAACTTACCCGACAAGGAATTTCGCTACCTTAGGACCGTTATAGTTACGGCCGCCGTTTACTGGGGCTTCAATTCGGAGCTTTGCTTGCGCTGACTCCTCCTTTTAACCTTCCAGCACCGGGCAGGCGTCAGTCCGTATACGTCGTCTTTAGGACTTCGCACAGACCTATGTTTTTAGTAAACAGTCGCCACCACCAATTCACTGCGGCTCCCCGGGGCTTCATATGTCAAACATGTCACCCTAGAGAGCACCCCTTCTTCCGAAGTTACGGGGTTATTTTGCCGAGTTCCTTGGCCAGAGTTCTCTCGAGCGCCTTGGATTGTTCATCCCACCCACCTGAGTTGGTTTGCGGTACGGATTGCTGTGGATATACTTAGGAGCTTTTCTTGGCAGCATAGACTCAACGGCTTCAGACCTTGCGGTCACGGACTCGCGTCTCAGATACATCCGGCGGATTTGCCTGCCGGACAGTCCTACACGCTTGCACCGGGATATCCAACACCCGGCCCGCCTATCTTCCTGCGTCCCTCCATCGCGCTACACAACAAGTACAGGAATATTAACCTGTTTACCATCGGTTACGGCTTTCGCCCTCACCTTAGGATCCGACTCACCCTGGGAAGATTACCTTTACCCAGGAAACCTCGGGTTTTCGGCGAATATGTTTTTCACATATTTTATCGTTACTCATGTCAGCATAATCACTTCACTGCAGTCCAGCATGCCTTCCGGCACACCTTCAGCCCGCAGCGAACGCTCCCCTACCCAATCTCAAAGAGATTGCCAAAGCTTCGGTACCATGCTTAGCCCCGTTACATTTTCGGCGCAGAGCCATTAGACCAGTGAGCTATTACGCTTTCTTTAAACGATGGCTGCTTCTAAGCCAACGTCCTGGCTGTCTGAACGGTTCCACTACCTTCACCACTGAGCATGGATTTGGAGACCTTAGCTGTTGGTCTGGGCTGTTTCCCTTTTGACGACGAACCTTCGCACCCGCCGTCTGACTCCCGGGATACGATTAAGCGGCATTCTGAGTTTGATAGAGTTTGGTAATCTGGTAGGACCCCTAGCTCTGTCAGTGCTTTACCTCCGCTAATCAATTCCCGAGGCTATACCTCAATATATTTCGGGGAGAACCAGCTATCACCGGGTTTGATTGACCTTTCACCCCTATCCACAAGTCATCCGGAACGTTTTCAGCCGTTGACGGTTCGGTCCTCCACAAGGCTTTACCCTTGCTTCAACCTGCTCATGGATAGATCACCCGGTTTCGGGTCTGCTCCGACGTACTGAACGGCCTGTTCAGCCTCGCTTTCACTACGGCTACGCTTGCGCTTAACCTCGCACGGCAGAGCAACTCGCTGACTCATTATACAAAAGGCACGCGATCACTACAAAAGTAGCTCTCGCAGCTTGTAGGCAACAGGTTTCAGATTCTATTTCACTCCCCTAACAGGGGTTCTTTTCACCTTTCCCTCACGGTACTAGTGCACTATCGGTCGCTGAGGAGTACTTAGCCTTAGAGGATGGTCCCCCTAGATTCCCACGAGGTTCCACGTGCCTCGCAGTACTCAGGTACCGGCTGCGTCCTTTTCGGTTTCAGGTACGGGGCTGTCACCCGCTCTGGCAGAGCTTTCCAGCTCATTTCCCCTGCCTACTCCAGAATCACGTATGCCGGCCCTACAACCCCGGGCGGTCGAAACCGTCCGGTTTGGGCTGATCCCATTTCGCTCGCCGCTACTTTGGGAGTCTCGTTTGATTTCTCTTCCTCCGGGTACTGAGATGTTTCACTTCCCCGGGTTGGCTTCTCCGAAACTATGTATTCATTTCGGGATACTGGGACATGACTCCCAGTGGGTTTCCCCATTCAGAGATCACCGGATCAAAGGATGTTTAGCTCCTCCCCGATGCTTATCGCAGCTTACCACGTCTTTCGTCGCCTCTCAGCGCCAAGGCATCCACCTGTTGCCCTTTCTATCTTATTTCTCAAGAACTTTCCCTTCCCATTCCCCTATTCAATTGTAAATGAGCAGCGGCCTCCGGTTTTTCCGGCTTGCCGCGACCAGACCATGTCTGGATGACTACCGCATTTGCATGCGTCAGCGACCAATCATGGACTCGTCATATGTCAGAAGCGCTGGTGGAGGTAGGCGGAATCGAACCGTCGACCCTCTGCGTGCAAAGCAGATGCTCTCCCAGCTGAGCTATACCCCCGATAAGTGGTGGGCCTGGAAAGACTTGAACTTTCGACCTCACGCTTATCAGGCGTGCGCTCTAGCCACCTGAGCTACAGGCCCCTGACAACTTCTTCTCAAAGAACTCGGGGCACACCCTCGTTCCTTGCAAGTGAAGAGCGAAGCGGGAAGACATATTCCTGTAAAGGAGGTGATCCAGCCGCAGGTTCCCCTACGGCTACCTTGTTACGACTTCACCCCAATCATCGGCCCTACCGTAGACGGCTGCCTCTCTTGCGAGTTGGCTCACCGGCTTCGGGTAAAACCGACTTTCGTGGTGTGACGGGCGGTGTGTACAAGGCCCGGGAACGCATTCACCCGAGCATGCTGATCTCGAATTACTAGCGATTCCGACTTCATGGAGTCGAGTTGCAGACTCCAATCCGGACTGGGACGCGTTTTTTGGGATTGGCTCCACCTCACGGTCTCGCTACCCTTTGTGCGCGCCATTGTAGTACGTGTGTAGCCCCAGGCGTAAGGGCCATGATGACTTGACGTCGTCCCCACCTTCCTCCCCGTTGACCGGGGCGGTCTCTCCAGAGTGCCCAGCCTTACCTGCTGGCAACTGAAGATAGGGGTTGCGCTCGTTGCGGGACTTAACCCAACACCTCACGGCACGAGCTGACGACAGCCATGCAGCACCTGTCTCAGGGCTCCCCGAAGGGCACCCCTTCATTTCCGAAGGGTTCCCTGGATGTCAAGCCTGGGTAAGGTTCTTCGCGTTGCATCGAATTAAACCACATACTCCACCGCTTGTGCGGGCCCCCGTCAATTTCTTTGAGTTTCAGCCTTGCGACCGTACTCCCCAGGCGGGGTGCTTATCGCGTTGGCTACGGCACCGAGACATACATCCCAGCACCCAGCACCCATCGTTTACGGCGTGGACTACCAGGGTATCTAATCCTGTTTGCTACCCACGCTT
>OFGR01001605.1_pt1 | contig 17538 bp, 12 predicted proteins | sample 1521811 | NCBI WGS metagenome assembly OFGR01 (sample SAMEA3504098, study PRJEB24116) | mouse gut metagenome | biome: mouse gut; feature: mouse-associated habitat; material: faeces | place: Denmark | collected 2011
TCCTGCGTTAAGCCGCATAGATATTTATATATCATGGCGGCGTTTTCACGATATACTTCATCAAATTTTTCTTTATCCATATCAGCACCTCATGTTGTTAGTTCTTTTCAAGTGCGATTTGTTACAAACAATTTTATATTTTTTTCGTTTTTTCCAATAGTCATATTTATAATCATATACGATTAGGCGAATAAAACAAGAAAAAAACCGGAAAGCAGCAGCCCGTAGACTACCATTCCCCGGCGTTCTATACGATATTAAGAACATTTTCTTTACAATGGATAATTTTGTCAATGGGAGCGATAATCAAGATATGAAGGATTTCTTTTGGGAAAAGAGATATACAGCCAAAATCCCAAATGGTATGATTGAAATAGGAATCCAGAGCAATAACACTTCATGTTCCTATATCATTAAAAATCTACTCATTCCGCAGCGCTGCAAGCGGGCTTAAATGCATCGCGCGAAATGCCGGGAAAAACCCCATAAGCACTAACTTTTTCATATTTGATCTTTTGCGGCTGATTCTGTTTTATCTTTCTGGCAATAAATCGCTCATTGATGTAAGCCAGTTTGCTCTTATGAGCGGCATTGGTAAGATCAGCGATGTTGGATTTATGAAAAGATTTCTAAAATCATGGTGCTTTTAGGCGTTTTAATTTTGCTAATATTGTATATTCAGAGTTATTTTCTTGCAGTTGCAGGCGGTACTATGATTGAGAAACTACACTTTGAAAATTATGTGGAAGAATTTATACGAAGCGGAAAATCTATTGATATTGAACAAGAAGAACTACATTTTAAAGACCGTATGGGACTTTCGGTAGACGTGGAATATGTAACCGATATGCAGAAAATTATGGACTACGGCGTTATTCAGTCTTAATTGGTGTACCCGACCAGTACATCATGCAGCACGGTGGTTGGAGTTCTGACAAAACATTAAAGGCAATTTACAGGGACACAATTAAGGATTATGAAGAAAAATATACAGACATGACACTCTCACATTTCGAGGATATGCAACACGAAATGCAACACAAAAAAGAAAAACCCTAGAAAATCTAGGGTTATCACATGGAGTAGACGGGAGTCGAACCCGTGTCCAAAAAACCATCCCATGTACTTCTACAGGCTTAGTTGATTATTTTGGGCAAGCCCATTTCCCTTCTGTTCCGGCGAATCAGCTCCCCTGAACAGTCAGTAGCTTCATAATACGCCCACATACGCAAAGCTTTGCATGTGTCGTTTCCTACATAGTCGATGCCTGAGTCCTAGTGTGTAGGTGCACTAGGTCAGACAGCAGCCATTAGGCTGCGAATGCTAAATTGTCTTCAGCGTTTAATTTTAATTGTGGAATTGACGCATACCTGCGACCTGCTTCTCCATCTTCAGATTCCCTGTCGAAACCTTTACTACCCCTTAAATATAACCAGGGCAACATCATATTAACATAAAGCACCAAAAGCGTCAAGAGTAATTTTTGTTACTTCAAAATAGGGTATCTAATAACCTAGATTTTTCTCTAAATCATTAGACACCCTATCTTGAAAATAATTCATCAAATCAGCCATAAAACATGTGTGTTGGCATATAAGGGTATTGGTTCACATCCTTTATAGCTGTTTTAACTAATATTTCACTGCGCAATATATATATCGGTGAATTTTTGATTTTTTTTATATTATTCGTAAAAATTATGTAAATTTTGCACATTTGCTAATTTGAGACGGTAAAAATTGTAAAAAAGGACGAAAAATCGTCCTTTTTTCGACTATTTAATTTATTATCTATATTTTGTCTGATAATTTATTTGATTTTGTGCACACTTTATACAATTCTGTTATCAATATCGAAACAAAACGTGCAGCTTTTTTAGATTTTATCAAAAGGATTCAAATATTTAGAAACAATATCAATTTCCTCTTCAATTCGCAAAAGCTGGTTATACTTAGCTACTCTGTCGCTTCTGCATGGTGCTCCTGTCTTTATCTGTCCGGCATTCATTGCCACAGCAAGATCTGCGATAAAAGAATCCTCCGTTTCACCACTTCGATGACTAATGACTGCTTTGTATGCATTGTGCTGTGCCATTTCCACAGCTTCTATCGCTTCACTCACCGTACCAATTTGATTTACTTTCACCAATATTGCATTGGCAACCTTTTTCTTGATGCCAGCATCCAATCTCTTTGTATTTGTCACAAAAAGGTCATCTCCCACTAACTGGACTCTGTCCCCAATGCGTTTTGTAAGCTCTGCCCAGCCATCCCAGTCATCTTCTGCAAGTCCATCTTCGATAGAAATAATCGGATACCGTTCTATCAACTGTTCATAATATGCTATCATCTCTTCTGTTGTGCGCTTGATGACTGATTCTTTGTCCTTCAAATCAAATTCTTTTCCGGCCTCATAACATTTACATGCCTCATTGCCATTTAAAGATGCTTTTCTACGTTTTAATTCCGTTTCTCCGACAAAATGATACGTGCCGTCAGACTCATCATACAATTCTGATGCTGCCACATCCAATGCAATCTGAACTTCACGGCCTGGTGCATAACCTGCCGCCTTAATCGCTTCAACGATAAGGTCCAGTACCGCAAAAGCATCTGGTAAATCTGGAGCAAAACCACCTTCATCACCTACGCCTGTTGACAAGCCTCTCTGCTGGCAGATTTTCTTGAGGTTATGATAGATTTCTGCGCATATCCGCAATGCCTCTTTGAAGTTTGCTGCTGAGACAGGCATAATCATAAACTCTTGAAAATCAACCGTATTGGTGGCATGTCTGCCTCCGTTTAAAATATTCATCATAGGTACAGGCAGCCTGTCCGTCTTGACTCCGCCTAAATATCTGTATAATGGCATACCAAAAGCATTGGCGGCGGCTCTAGCTGCTGCCATAGAAACGCTCAGTGTTGCATTAGCACCCAAATTACCTTTGTTGTCTGTGCCATCGGTATCTACCAATATATGGTCTATCAACTTCTGACAGCACACATCTACCCCCATCAGCTTGTCTCGTATTTTGGTATTGACATTATTTACAGCCTTTTCCACGCCAAGTCCCATATAGCGCATCTCACCATCCCGCAGCTCTACTGCCTCAAATTTTCCAGTGCTTGCACCAGAAGGAACACTTGCTCTTCCCTCACAACAGTCATTGACAATAACAACTGCTTCTACGGTAGGATTTCCTCTTGAATCCAAAATTTCTCTGGCGTGTACATCTGTAATTGTAAGTTTGTGTGGTACTGCATGTATACTTTTCATGATATCCTCTCCATTTCCTGTTGCATTGATACATTATATCCTTTCTCAGTATTTCCAAAAAAATAAAAAGAATCCACATTGCGGATTCTTTTTTACTTTATAGGAAATTGCGCCAGCGCGCTCAATTCTAATTTATTTTTTTATCAACAGAGATTTTCCAGTCATTTCATCCGGCTGCTGCATTCCCATTGTCTCAATCAGTGTTGGAACAATGTCTGCTAGGCATCCGCCTTCTCTCAATGTGTATGCCGGATCATAATTTACAAGGATAAATGGAACTGGATTGGTGGTATGTGCAGTAAACGGAGCGCCTGTCTCATAGTCCACAAGCTGCTCTGCATTGCCGTGGTCAGCACAAATAAACATCGTGCCATTTACTTCAACAATCGCCTCAACTGCTTTTCCAACGCACTCGTCAACTGCCTCAACCGCCTTGATTGCGGCATCTTCCACACCAGTATGCCCTACCATATCAGGGTTTGCAAAATTAATTATAATAACATCATAGCTGCCAGATTTTATCGCTTCTGTAAGCTTATCGCATACTGTATATGCACTCATCTCTGGCTTCAAGTCATACGTTGCCACCTCTTTTGGAGAAGGCACCAAAACTCTGTCCTCGCCTTGATTTGGTTCTTCCACGCCACCATTAAAGAAAAATGTAACATGTGCGTATTTTTCTGTCTCTGCAATTCTTGCTTGTGTCATATTGTTTGCAGCAAGCCACTCGCCAAATGTATTGGTCACAGAAATCTTGTGGAATGCAACGATCTTATTTGGTATCGTAGGATCATAATCTGAGAAGCAGACATATTTTAAGTCAAGCCGTTTTCTGTCAAAGCCCTTGAAATCATCATCACAAAAAGCTCTGGTGATTTCCCTTGCACGGTCAGGTCTGAAGTTAAAGAATATTACAGAATCTCCATCTTTGATGGTTGCAACAGGCTTTCCGTTCTCTGTCACTACTGTAGGAAGTACAAACTCATCGGTTTTATCATTATCATAGGACTGCTGTATACCTGCCGGACCAGATGCCGCCTGCTCTCCTTTGCCTTCTGTCAATGCAGCATAAGCCATCTGTACACGATCGTAATTATTATCTCTATCCATTGCATAATAACGTCCCATTACAGATGCGATTTTTCCAACGCCAATCTCTGCCATTTTTGCCTCAAGAGCCTCTGCAAATCCTTTTCCTGACGCTGGAGGAGTATCACGTCCATCTAGGAAACAATGCACATAAACATCAGAAAGCCCATTTCTTTTTGCAAGATCCAATAAGCCATACAAATGTGTATTATGACTGTGAACACCGCCATCAGATAAAAGACCAAATAAATGAAGCGCTGAATTCTTTTCCTTGCAGTTTTGTACTGCTTCTAAAAGTGCAGGATTCTCAAAAAAAGTGCCGTCCTGAATTTCTTTTGTAATTCTAGTAAGCTCCTGATATACGATTCTTCCGGCACCCATATTCAAATGGCCCACCTCAGAATTTCCCATCTGTCCATCAGGAAGTCCTACTGCCATCCCGCTTGCATTTCCTTTAGCAAACGGATATTCCTTCATAAGCCTGTCCATAACAGGTGTCTTTGCAAGTGCCACGGCGTTATGATCGGTCTTTTCATTTAAGCCATAACCGTCAAGAATCATTAAAACTGTTGTCTTCTTGCTCATTTTTTACTCTCCTTTTCTATGTTCTTTTCCGTATGGAAAAAGTATACACTTTTTTCATATTTTACGCAACATTTTTAAAAAAATAAGTTGACAGAATACAAAAATAAGAGTATGTTAAATAAACAACCATTGATTACAGTTTTTGGAAGAAATGCAAACTTGTTATGATATATTTTTGGAGTCAGAATCTCATACAAAATTATCCACACAAGAAAATTTTTTCGACTACTGAAATGGAGTGAACGGCAACATTTAGCAAGTACACTTATTTAGGAAAGGAGGTAGTAATGATGAAATGTACATTAACTTTTACAAACAAAAAAATAAATCATTTGAATATTGTTTTTAACAGTAAAATTATCTCCCGGCCCTATTGTATTTGATATATTATACAATACCCACGCTTTAGCAGACCTCATGATAATTTTATCATGAGGTCTTTTTATGCGCAGCCCCGCGCGGCGAGGAACTTTTATGAGTGCCCTTTCGAATGAAAGTTTCTCTCAGTACAAATGTGCTGAAGCGACTTTACACTTTAGTGCTATCGCGCAGCGATTTTAAATAAGGAGGAATAAACTATTATGAGAAAGAATTTATCAACCTACCTTTGGGAGTACAAGTGGTACTACCTATTGGGAATTATGTCGCTCATTGTCAGTGTCTCTCTTGATATGTTAGCACCAATGCTTACAATGCATATCATTGATGATGTGATTTTAGGCGGCCAGATAAATCTTCTGCCCCGCTTACTTGGCGGAATCCTGATTGTTGGCGTAGGCCGGTGTATTTTTCAGTATACAAAAGAATACACCTTTGACAGAACAGGTTCTGCTATCTCCTCAGACATGCGAAAGAATTTATTTGATCATATACAAGGTCTGAGTACCTGTTTTTTTGACAAAACCAATACCGGAGAACTGATGGCGCGCGTCAAAGACGATATTGACAGAGTATGGAACACGATTTCATATGTTGGTATGCTAGTGATTGAAGTCGTTTTTCATACCTGCGTAGTCCTTTTTTGTATGTACAGACTCCATCCGCTACTTGCTATTATCCCAACCATTGGAATGATGTTGTCTGCTTTTATTGCTGTCAGTATGGAACGAAAACTTGGCAATATATATGAAGATATCAGTGAAGAAAACGCTATCCTAAACACTGTAGCAGAAGAAAACCTAGCTGGTGTCCGAACCGTCAAAGCATTTGCGAGAGAAAAATTTGAAATTCAGAAATTTTTATCACACAACAAGCGTTACTATGAACTGAATATGAAGCAATCCAAAGTATTTGTACGCTACTATCCGTATCTACAGATTATTTCAAAGCTTTTGCCTATGCTGATTCTTTTGCTTGGTGGAAGGTTTGTCATACAAGGAACAATTACGTTAGGCGTACTTGGGGCATTTCTTGAGTATTCCAACAATATTGTATGGCCCATGGAAATGTTAGGCTGGCTGTCAAACGATTTCTCCGCGGGCATTGCTTCCAACAAAAAACTCAACAAAATTTATGAACAGCAGCCTGTTATCACAGAAGAAACAAGCCCTGTTGTTCTGGAAAAAGTTCATGGAAAAATAGAATTTTCTCATGTATCTTTCCACAAAGAAGATCAGCATGAAATCCTTCATGATATCACTTTTGAGGCAGAACCAGGCTCCACGATTGGCATTATGGGTGCCACTGGTGCGGGAAAAACTTCTGTAATACAACTACTGCAAAGACTCTATGATGCAACCGACGGACGAATCTTCCTAGATGGCGTTGATATTCGTCAAATGTCTTTAAAACAGCTTCGCAGCAGTATCTCGGTTGTCATGCAGGATGTATTTCTGTTTTCTGATACAATCAACGAAAATGTAAAGCTTGGCAAAAAAGCTCATACAAATATAGAAGTTGTCAGACAAGCAGCCAGAGACGCTCAGGCAAGCGAATTTATCGAAAAAATGCCCGACACATATGAAACAATTATTGGAGAACGCGGTGTAGGACTTTCCGGAGGCCAGAAACAGCGTATCAGTATTGCAAGAGCGCTTGCCAAGCATACACCTGTATTAATTATGGATGACTCAACCTCTGCGCTTGATATGGAAACAGAACATGAAATACAAAAGACGTTGAACGCTCTGCCAAATACGACAAAACTGATTATTGCCCACCGTATCAGCGCAGTACGCCATGCAGATGAAATACTGGTGCTTGAAAATGGATCTATTGCAGAACGAGGTACGCATGATACCCTTCTTGCTAAAAAAGGACTGTACTATACTACGTATGTATCACAATATGGAGACAATCGTTCTATCCAAGCACCTTCTGATAGCGAAATTGCATAGCAACAGCAAACTTGTATTCGAAGTAAATAATGACCTAAATTCAATATTATACAGAAAGGAAACCTATTTATGGCAGTTAATTCCTTCAAGCAGGATGAAAACCTGACGGAAGTCAGCAAAATAAAAACCCTGGGCAGACTTTTTTCTTATCTGCTCGCACACAGGCTACCTATTTTGGGCGTACTGCTTATCATGGCATATTGCGTATTTGTTAGCCTGGTAAACCCTTTAATTATAGAATCCGCTATTGACAATCATATTACTATTGGCGATTATGCTGGGTTGGTTCGGCTGGTTTGTATCGCGCTAATCCTGAACGCGCTCCTTATCATTCTCGTGAAAACTCGTATGTATATTATGGCAAGCGTATGCAATAAGGTTCTCGTTACAATCCGCCAGCAGCTATACACACATATTCAGACACTTGATTTTAAATTTTTTGACAGCAGGCCAACAGGAAAAATACTTGCGCGTATTATAGGGGATATCAATTCTCTAAAAGATGTCCTCTCAAACAGTGTTACAACACTGATACCAGACTTTATCACCATTTGCTCTGTGGTTGGCATTATGTTTTTCAAAAATGCAAAGCTTGCTGCCGCTGCATTAATCAGCATTCCATTAATGGTTGCTGGGATGTGGTTTATACAGAAACACTCGCATAAACGATGGCAGATTCACAGAAAAAAGTCCTCCAATCTAAATGCTTTTATTCATGAAGATTTATCTGGAATCCGTATCATACAAAGCTTTACTGCTGAGGAAGAGACCAGAAACACTTTTCATACGCTTGTAACAGAACATAGAGGATCTTTTATGGACGCAGTACGATATTCCGATGCTTTTGGTTCAGTTATTGATTTTTGCTGGGGACTTGGCAATGTCTCTTTATGGTTCACCGGCATTATGATACTTGGGATTGATACTGTATCTGTCGGCACACTCATTGCTTTTGGAACCTATATTTCGATGTTTTGGCAGCCGATTATGAATCTTAGCAACTTCTATAATCAGCTTATTACCAATATTTCCGGAGCAGAGCGAATTTTTGAGATTCTTGATACCAAACCTGAGATTGAGGACGCTAAAGAAGTCTCTCAAATGCCTGAGATAACTGGAGCTGTAGAATTTGAACATGTAGGATTTTCCTATGATGAAACTACCCGTGTACTGAATAATGTCAGTTTCTATATCAAACCAGGGGAGACAATTGCACTTGTTGGACCTACTGGTGCAGGCAAAACAACGATTGTTAATCTAATCAGCCGGTTTTATGATATCCAGGAGGGTACGATAAAAATTGACGGACATGATATCAAAAGCGTCAGCATCGAAAGCCTTCGACAACAGATGGGTATTATGACACAGGATAATTTTCTGTTTACAGGAACCATTCGTGAAAATATTGCTTATGGAAAACTCGATGCTACCGACGCGGAGATTATCGCCGCTGCAAAAGCTGTCCATGCACATGAATTTATCACCAAACTTCCAGACGGCTACAATACCAAACTGGAAGAACGCGGCGGCGGATTGTCTGTTGGTCAAAAACAATTGCTTGCCTTTGCACGAACTATGGTTAGTATGCCCAAAATATTAATCCTTGACGAAGCGACTTCAAGCATAGACACCAAAACCGAATTGCTTGTGCAAGATGGCATTGAAGCTTTATTAAAAGGGCGTACCTCCTTTGTTATTGCGCATCGTCTCTCAACTATCCAGAAAGCCGACCGTATCTTTGTTATTGACAACGGCGGCATTATGGAAGAAGGAAATGCTACGGAACTGATGGCAAAAAAAGGCGCTTACTACAGATTATATACAGCTCAACTTCAAGACGTCATATAAAAAGTATACCAGCTCACCACAAAAATTTGTTTTAATACCCCCTAATGGGTCAGATGATTAATCATCTGGCCCATTAAACGCTTCTCCTTCTTTCTTTCGAATTTCCATAAACCTTGAGAATGCTTCTTGGTGCATCTTTGATGTTGCCTGCGGATTACGGTTTAACAATGAATTGATGCGCTTATACTCTTTTTTTGCTCTTGCATGATTGACTTTTTCCATGATTGACTGTCTTGTGATTCTACTGTTTTCCTCCATTTTTTCATACATTTCTTTTCCAGTTCCAATCGCAGAATTGATTTTTCGAAGCCCCGCTTCTGACCGTTCTTTCAGCTCGCTGCCATAAAATGCCGCAGCAATTTCAAAATGCTTCTGGAGCCTTCGAAATTCTTCATTGTTTTCCTCTAAACTCAACAATACTTCTTTGAAATTAATCGCCTCACGAACACTCTCTGCCATATCAATCGAAATGTATATGGTAAGTACAAATACCACACCCTCCAAAACATTCTGGTTCATGCGAAATACAAACCGTTCTACTGGAGTATGCCCATATAATGTCAAAATCACAGAAAATATCCCCCATGCCAATGATGAAAACAGGCAGATATGCCCGTTAAGATTCAGGGGTTTATCACTGTAATCCCAATACCGCACATGAAATAATTTTTCCATTGTAGCACCCGTAAAATATTCCAGTATTGTAGCGCTTGCCATTCCTGCTACAAATACAAGTATCGCATTGGTTCGAAATGGCAAAGTAAAAATCAAAACAATCACTGCTCCTGATCCATAAATAGGTAAAAAGGGACCTTTCATAAAACCTCTGTTTACCCATTTTGTTTTGCATACCGAGACATAGCAAGTCTCCCATATCCAGCCCAAAAAACAATAAAAATAAAAAAAGAAAATCCATGCACAAAACGTATATCTCATTCCTATCCTAATCCTCCATGTCAGAGCAGTTTATTGCGCTCAAATTGACAAACACTTCCGTTCACCTGATTTCTGAATTTCATCAATGTCTTTGTCAAAAATCTTTTCTCTGATCTTCTATGCACAGCAACAAAGTGCCATTTTTAACTTCTATCGCAGCATCCATTCCCATAAATTCATTGCTTATTCCAACAGGAAATTCTTGTTGGAGTATCACATTGTCAAGGGTATATTTAAGCCCTGTTTCAGATACTCCATATGCATCTTGTCCAAAAGCAAATACAGAAATTATTTGTCCCTTTTCGTATGTATTAGGCGGAAACATTATTTTCTCATTTCTCATTAACAGTATCCTTGTATCATTTCCAATAATTACACCTCTTGCACCACGGTTCATCAAATATAGAAGACACTGCAGATTCGCTATGGTATGGTCAATCCGTCCGCCAAGCGCCCCATAGAATTCAAAACTACGAAACCCCAGCGTCAGTCCTTTTTTAATCGCAGCAAGCATATCTGTATCATCTTTTTCCACAGGAAGTCTCTGAATCGGAAGTGTTGCAGGAATTTCGTATTGTTTCAAAGAATCCATATCCCCTAGTACAATATGCGGCGTCTTGCCTGCCTGCAAAAGATGCTCAACTCCGCCGTCTGCTGCAATACACAAATCCCCCTCACGAACAACAAGTCTTTCCTGAAGTTTTTTGATACTACACTCTCCTGCTCCAACAATAATACATTTATTCATAAAAATCTCCATTCCACAGCGGCTTAAATTGACAAAAGCAATATTCCGCCAAAACCAAAAGTCCGCCAAAGTGAAACTTTTAGCGAACTTTTATTTTTTATTTAAAAGTTTTGAAATACATCTGTCTCTTTCTGAAGCGCTTTTGCAATCTGCTGATTCTCACCCATTCTATTGCTGATGTTTTCCATATCTTCAACAAGGATTTGTGTACTCTCAGCGGCTCCTGTTACTCCTCTCGCACCTTCTTCAATCGCGTTCGTAATGGTATCTATCGAAGCAGCAATTTCATCGACGGCTTTCTTTAGATCATCTGTCTTTGATGTAAATTCGTCCATGACGCCCTCTATGTAAGTCGCGTTATCTCTATATTGTTCACCGCTGCTTACAAAATTCTCAAACTCTGGAAGAATCGAATCTGTCATATATTCCACAAGATTATTGGAATGACCTGCTAAATTGTGGACTGCATTGATAACAACACCATTTATCTGCTGGATACGATTTGCCGTTTCACGGCTTGAGGCCGCAAGCTGCCTGATTTCATCTGCAACGACTGCAAAACCTTTTCCCGCTTCCCCGGCTCTTGCTGCTTCAATAGAAGCATTTAATGCGAGAAGATTCGTTTTATTTGAAATATTAAGGATATCATTGGTAAGACCATTTACTTGTTCAACATTCTTGCTTTCATCAATTGCCTGATTCAATACAGAAAGGATTTCCTGTACTTTTGTACTTGTCTCCTGCATATTCGATTGCGCATCTGCTTCCATTTTATCTGCATTTTCTTTCATTTTCTTGGAGTAAACATTAATGCTGTTTGATTTGTCTGCAATCAACTCTACCTCATTACGAACAGACTCTGCATTTTGATTAATAATACCTGCTGAATGCCCTACCTCCTGCATGGTAGCAGACAACTCCTCTGTCACTGCAGACAAGTCTGAAGCACTGTCATTAGACGTTCTCACGCTCTGCTGAACCTCATTTACCACTTCCTCAAGCTTTCTGGAATTGGCAATAATCACTTTCATGATATTTTGGAGTTTTTCCATAAAAGTATTGATACCCTTTCCCAAATCTGCAATCTCATCATTGGAAAGGATGCTTACCCGTTTGGTCAGGTCGCCCTGGCTTTTATCAAGGTCATGAATGATATCATTAATCTCATGATTTGCAATACTGAGTTTTCTGATAATCAGTATAAATACTCCATATAGTGTTATCAGCAGTGCAATCATGCTAAGAATAACAATGATGGTATTCTTTAGCACTGCCTTTTTGTACTCTGTTGTCAAATTTTGACTTGCCTGATCCGCACTTGCCTGCGCATTTTCCATCATAATTTCAACTTGATGCTGCATTTCATTGCTGTATTGTTTGATTGTTCCATTTGCAAGTGCAAACGCAGTCTGCTTCTCTGCATTGCCGCTAAATGCCATCAAATCCTCTATCTCATATTTCATATGCTCATAGTTTGATACCAGACTATCATATGCGGCAGCATCTGTCGCGATTAGATTTTCTTTGTACTCCACTAAATATGCATCAAGAATCGCTTCTTCAGCCCGCACCTCAGCAACGGTTGCTATTAATGTATCCAGATCCGTTGCAATAATATGAGAAAGTGCTTTCTTATGAATTTCTTGCAATTCCTTTTCAATATTACTAAGTTCTGAAATATTTACCATATGTTCATTTGCTATCATTTCAGCAGTTGTATTCACATTCTTGAGATTTGTTATTGCAGCCAAATTTGAAAAAATTGCCAGTGCTCCGAGAATAAAAACCGGAACTAAAATGATTACCTTTATACTTAATCGTTTCTTCTCCTTCATTTTGTTCCCCCTCATTTATTTTAACATACTCTCACTCTTGTGCTTGATTTTTTATCAAAACCAATGAGACTTTGAGAATAAAGATAGGCATGCGGCCTAGATTAATACAAGACTCGCTATTGTACGACTGAAGCCGTAATTCCACTCACAAGCCTGTCAAGCAAATCCTGCAGCGGCATATTATCTGGATTGCCTGCCGCAATCGTATCTCCGAAACTAGTACATGCGTCCCAATAACTGTTACCCACTCGCTGCAACACGCCATACTGCGACTGTTCTATAACTGCTACGATAGCTGGAACTTCTTCAACCGCATCAGAAGCAGCGGCAACAACATTCGATGGTCCCTGGCTTCTCTCTTCAAATCGAAGAATCTGGTTCTGCTCATTCGTAATCCAATCTGCTAATTTATGCGCCCACCCAAGATGCTTTGAATATGTATTGACCCCAAACATTTTATATCCTTTAAACGAAGCCATCTGTATCTGCTGTCCATTGCAGGTATAGGTAGGAAGCTTGCAGGCGCCATAATTGCTGCCCCATGCCTTCTGTATTGTAACTGCATTCCACACACCGCTGATACCCGCGATACAAGTACCGTTATTCACCCCTTGTATAAATCCTGCGTCTGCTTGTGCCACAAATCCCGGATGACTTGTAATATTAAGCAGTGCCTGCGCGACATCAACACCCTTGATTTTACCTTCCGTGGCATTCCAGTTGCAATAATTTGTCACACCATCTTCGTTAAGACCAAAATCAAGCCCTGTATTACCAAAAAAAGAATATAAATACCACCCAGAATTGAACTCCATAGATATTTTCTTCTCATTTTCGGCGGCTACTTCAAGAATTCTGTCAAAGGTCTGAACATCAGAATCCGAAAAATATTCTTTATCATAATACAAAAAATACCCATTGTCTGCCGCATAGGGATATGCATACACGGTTCCCTGATACGAAGCAGCATCAACTGCATCTGGCAGATTTGCCGCTTTCACTTCATCCTGATTTGCCACAGGGGAAAGCGCACCACCTGCAATCAGGCTGTAAAGCTGATCGTCCGGCATAGAAAAAACATCTGCTGCATTGTGGATATCACTTAGAACATTTTTTCTGGTATCCGCATCTCCAGATGCCTCTATTGTAATTTCAAAGTCAGCCTGTCCTGCATAGTTTTGTTCGAAACTGTCAATCATCTTCTGCAGATTGTCAATATTGGATTCCTCTACCCAAATTCTTAATGCAACTTTGCCTGATTCTAACGGTTCATTTTCCTTTTGAACTGCTGGTTGAGATCCTGCTTCTTGTTCTGTGGTATTATCAGCATCCGAATTCCCACATCCTGCAAATAATGCAGACAATAAAGAAACAGACAGTACAACAGCTAATAATTTCTTCCTCACGGCAAATCTCCCCTTCTATCTCATTTACTATTTCCCGATAATTATTTACCTAATATTTTATACCATCTGTCTATTGTTTTCAATATTTATCTTTGTTTTATACTTTCTTTAGTAATAACGCACAAAAAATAATGAACTATAGTTCTTTTATAAACTCCTATCATCTGCTATCGTTACTTTTGGACCTTCAAAATTTCCTATAGAGTGGTTCTCTGCCAAAATCACTCTAGGCTTCATTCCCACCGCACTCTGTACTGCTCTTGCAATCTTACTTTTTAATATTTCATCATCTGTATATGAAAAACAGCCTGGTTCATCAGGCTCTGCAAACACCTCCACAATATCAAGATTGGCTTCTTTTTTGACAGATACCATATAATGTGCCTGAATATCTTCCAAATCCATAAGAACAGATTCGATATAAGACGGAAATACCGTGTTGCCTCTTATCAGAAGCACCTCATCTGCCCTCTCACAAAATTTTTCGATCCGTGCAGTTGTCCTTCCGCACTCACATCGTTCATGATGAATACTGGTAATGTTTGTTGTCTTGTACCTTATTAAAGGAACTGCCTCTTTGCTGAGTGTCGTAACTACCAACTCTCCCTTGCACCTATCTGGAACCGCAGTCGATGTATTCGCATCCAGCACCTCTGCAAGAAAATAATCCTCCTGCACATGCATACCCTTTTGATATTTACATGCACCTGCAAACCAAGAACCTGCAAACCTGCATAAGTCACATATTATATTTTCTTTTACTGCTGACTTTTGCAATGCAGATTTTTCTGCCCATAACATATCATCCTGTATCAATGATTGCAGTTCTTTTGTATTTTGCTGCCCGGCTGTATGAATCGCTCTCTGTGCACACTCCTTCCATATACGCAAATCATTCTTGGTATATCCTATCATAACTTCCGATCCAGCGGCAATGCATGTAGTCTGATATCTGATAATTTCATTTTGCGGCACCGCAAACAGCTCCCCCCAATCTGCCCTTTTCAAATCTTGTTTGGTCGTAAACGGAAGCTTATCTAAGTCTTCCATCCCCTGAATATCACCTGGCTCAATTCCTAGCAGCTTCATCTTCATTCTATAATATTCTGCATTATGATACATATGCTTTACAAGCTTTACAAGCTGTCGTCCCTGTAGTTCATTCATCTCATCACGACTCATACATTCTCTTGATTGATTCCATATCATAACGGTCTCCTCTCCATCAATACAAACCTGTTTACATTGCTATTGTAGTGGCGCCAAGATAAATCATAGATATTTTGTTCTAATTATCGCTTATCTATCTACCTATTGCAAGTAAATTTTTTGTTAAACCGGATGGCGCGATTGCCTTTTTTAGCCTGTATACAATCACGTAGAGAAGATTTATTGTGCGGCGCTTCAGCAGTATATTTTTATTCTGCGTTTGTGTGCAATCGAGTAGGGAAGAGCCATCTTCCCCTACTCGCCGCGCGGGGCACGTGCAGCAAAGCTGCTAATTTCCTTACGTGCCCCTGTGCATAAAAAATTGAGCGCCAGCGCGCTCAATCTGCAAAAAACTTCGTTTTTTGTTACAATGATTTTTGTATTCGCAATTTCCTATTCTATAATAAAAGAAGCCGCTTTAAATTCGCCGCTTCTTTTATTTAGGAATTATATTTAGGATTATTTAGGAGCACAATTATTAAATATACCAGCTTCCGCTGTTCATATAACTTCCATAATTATTGAAGTAACCACTATTAAAATAGTTGTTACTGCCAAAGTAGGAATTGCTTGTTCCATATTTGTTATATGTTGAGGTCGCGCCATACATCTTATTCAAAACGGTGAGACTGCTTGCTGCAGAACTCTCTACTGCTTCCATCTTGCTGCTAATCTTATCTGCAAAGCTGTTTTCTTTTGCAAACAAAGCCTTTACTTTTTCTTGGTCTGCACTTGTCAAAGTCTTTTCATCAATGGAAAGCTCCCCACTCTTTGAGACTGTAATTCCAATCTCTTTGAGCTGGTCTGCATTCGCTGATACAATATTGTCCAGTGTTTTCTTCTGCGCCAGATTTGTTGCACCTGCAATATCATCAAGACCATTAACAACCGTATTGAAGTCTGACACAAATTTCTTGATATTAGAGACAAGACTTTCCCAGCCCTTTTCTTTGGCTGCCTTGCCTGCCTCGTCATCGGAATATGTCATATTTCCAACAACAATCATGTTTTTTGTAGTATTTTGTATATCACTTGCAGCTTTCTCAATCTTTTCATACAATGAAATCTGTTTTGACTGTGATGATGAACCTATAGAAGAGGGTCGTTTTATCGAATTTGTATTAGAACCTCTATTCGTTGTATTTGTTCTGCTGCTCATCACTCTTCTACTGCGGCTTCTTTTTGCATTTCTTAAATTTCTTGCTCTTAAAAGTGCATTTCTAGTACTATTTATATTCATTCTACATTCATATCCTTTCCGATATTTCAGAAATGTAAATTACTTTTGTGTTTACGTAATATATATCGGTAATATAACACAATTATTTAATAGCCATTCTGAAATTTTTTATAATTTTCTGAAAATTCTATACAATTTATATGCTGGAATCAAACCGATGCCCTTCCTGTGGTTCCTGCATCCCCATCATACTGTCATTTCTAAACAGGTACTCCATACTTTCAATCTTTTCCATCAGTTCATCAATCGAGTCGGCGGTAAATGTTATCTCGTCATCGGTCTCTTCGACATCTTTTCTTTCTGCCCTGCTCTCCTCAAGTTTCTCCTGACGTTTTTCTTTCTGCGCCTTTTTCTCTTCTGCTTTTTTGGCAGCTTTTTTTGCCGCCTGCCGCTCTTGTGCCTTTTTCCGCTGCGCTTTGAAAGACTTCTCCATGGTAGCAAAGAAGGATGCCGCTCCATTATCATTGACTCTAATGCCACAGCTCTTTACGTTCAGCCCTTTATTGGCTAATTGGTTCTTGAGCTGGGATAAGCCGCTTGCACCCTTGGCAATAATCCCTTCATACTGGCTACGGTACTTCTCGTCCTCAGCCATACGTTCAACCTTTTCTTCATCAATAAGAACCACCATTTTTCTGGAATTTCCATATTTTGAAGCATTGGCCTTGGCAAATTCTTTTTGGTCCTTGCTCACAAGAATAAAATCCAAATGAGAATACTTTTTTCTCAACTCTTCATAATATTTTGCCCCTTTTTCACTAAGCTCTGGCGTTCCAATTGTTTTGCCGCCTACCTGTGTCTTTTTCTCAGTCTCTTTGGAATCCTCTGGTTTTTTGATTACCATTTCTTCTTTTGACTCTTCTGCCTTGGTTTTTTTGTTGGTGTTTGATGTGTTGTAGTATGTAGAAACACTTTCTACTACGCTTGGCATACCGCTAAGTATTGTACTCATATCTCATTCCTCCCCTATTTATACGGTAGTGTCAAATCTACCTCTATGTTTTTTATTACAAACCCCATATTTTCAAGG
>OFGR01001608.1_pt1 | contig 17515 bp, 20 predicted proteins | sample 1521811 | NCBI WGS metagenome assembly OFGR01 (sample SAMEA3504098, study PRJEB24116) | mouse gut metagenome | biome: mouse gut; feature: mouse-associated habitat; material: faeces | place: Denmark | collected 2011
ATCAACCGAAAACGGATTGACACACCATGCCCAATCGCCATCAAAATAAGCACTGTTCTCATAAGAAGTAAAAAGTTTCTGTGTCACTGTCGTTTTCCCCACACACGGAGAGCCTGCTATAATAATCAATTTTTGTTTTGACATCTATAGTCCTCCCATCAATCATTTGAAATTCCACAACAATATGTCTGATTATACCACTTCCATTTCCAATTTTCCACAAAAATATAGGGCATGACAACCGCCACGCCACACATTTCTTATCGCTTCAACGACTTATCAATCTTTTGTTTCTGCCCTTTCAAGTCATTCTGCTTCTCATACAAATTATTGCGCTCTTTGCAGAGTTCTTTCATTCGCTCCAACTGCACCCGCACTCCCTCCCGGCAATCCGGCTCTATTTTCTTATATTCCCCTGTCAGATTGCGGATTGTATTATTGTTTTCTTTTATCTGTTCCGACAAGCATACCCAGTCTATTAGGTTTTACTTCCTTATCCGTTTCGTAAAGGTCTGTTTCTACCACAATCTTAGCACACAGCCGCACCATGACTTTCTTCTCCATATCCTATCAATCCCCTTTCCTATCGGCTCATTTCAAAGGCACATTTCGGGCGTTTATTAGCCCTTTCTGCCTGTTCTAACGCCTTTGACCGTTCCACTATCGACTGCACCTGCTCTCTGCCTAAATGACGTTCCAAATGCCCCAAATCAGACAATTTTTCCTGCAACCGGTCGCTCTGCTCCATGACCTTATCCGTCAAGCGGCTAATCTGCTTTTGTTGCCCGTCCACTTTGGCGGTCATTTTCTTGCCCTGTTCCGTAAGTTGCACACATTTGATAGTCAGATTTTTTACTACCTCTTTCAATCTCTCCACAAGTGGAAGTGCCTTTTTATCCCAATAATTCTTTGCACTCACCAACGCCCCCGGCTCTGCCAACTGCCATTTCACATCTTCATCACAGGCGTGAATATTGCGCTCCATGGCTTCCTTAGACTGCACCATTTTATTGATTTCCTGCTGTAACGCCTCATAGCCTTTCCCCCTATCTTTTAATTAATGAAACAAGCCTTGTATCTGACGTTTTGGGAATTTTTGTTATCACAGAGCAAATTGCGTCTGTTTCGCTTTCAATGCGTTTTTAAATGCGTCTCCCACTCAAAAAACGCATTTAGAACGCATTAAAAACACATTGAAACACATTAATTTCTATAATACTTAGCTACACGTCCTTGCCCTTCCAATCGCAATATTCCTTCAGACCTCATTCTATCCAAAGTACTTCTAGCCTGCTGTCTCGTAAATCCACATAGTTCTCGGATTTTTTCATTCGTAATAAATTCGGCAGACTGCAAATATTCCTCTATCAAACTTTTGGCTTTTACATATCGAATCACAGTATCTTGGGTGTATTCTACATCTGATTTAATTGCGTCATAGACTTTAGCTGTCAGCATATACTCCTTACCGGATAATCCAATCAAACCATCCTTCACAAGATTATTACAGCTTTTTCGTGCCTCGGCTATAGGTAACTGTGTCAATCCCTGAACCTCCGACAATATGATTCTTTTATTATCTGTCAAATACCGCAATATCATTAGTTCTGGCAACGGCAGAATCTTTTGCAGCTTGTCTTGCTCGCTAGCAATAAACTTAACAAAATTCACATCGTCAATCGCACTGAAAATCGTCAATGACACTGCTTCACTGTATGCGTAATACTGCGGATATGGTTTCCCCGAAGAAATCATCTCGCGAAAGATAATATCGACACCCTGTCCCGTCCTTTGCACATATTTAAGCCTTTGTAATGTCTCTGCAATCAATTTATTTCTCGGCGTAGACGGATGTGTAATTATATTTTTCTCATTCACTCCCTCCGGAAATGCACCCGGATTTTCAATCACAATTCTATCCGGATAATGCTTTACATACACTGCTCCCATATTCAGATAATCTCTGTGTGATAACGCATTCAAGAGCGCCTCTTGAAATACCTTTTCCGAGAAGTCCTCAACCTCCAGCCGAAACAGACCTACTTGTACATTTACAATCTTATTGGTATTTTGTATCTTCTCAGTTAAACGTTCAATCACAGATATTATCGGCTGTTTTAAATCCAACCGGGAATCATACTCTTCCATATTGTCTGTTGAATAATGAAGATATATCACTTCTGCCTGCGGCAGCAATCGGTTAATCGCCGTCTCTTTACCCACAAAAAGCAATCCTGCAATTGTAAGTCTGTCAACACCTCCATCCTCTTTTATCAATCCCAAATCTCTCAAAAAAGACATATCTTCCAATTCAGGTAAGGAAGATCTCGGATCACGCACTTTCAATTTTTCCTTTAGATTATATATCTCCAGCACATTTATGTCTTCTATTGTACTATCCGCCAAAATCTGCCCTGAAAAGTCAGGACTTTGAATAGAAGCATACTTATTACTCATTTCGTCCGGATAATAGGGTTTTGAATTCTTGCCTAATCGCTTTAAGCACCTACCATCCGAAGTGGCATATGTCATTCCATCCCTCTCCACTTTTATTGCCAGTACATCTTTTCCTTCATAGTGAATCACCTCTATTTCCGTAAATAACGCCGGGCGAGTCCTGTCATAGATAGATTCCATAATTCTCTGTGCATCATATTTGTTACAGCCTGTCACTGTTCCATCATCTTCAACGCCCAAATAAACAGTACCGCCTTTTGCATTGGCAAATGCTACAAGTTCATCTACTGCTAAAGAAATGCGCTCCCGCATATCCTTAGCATGTATCCATGTTTTAAATTCAACGGTTAAATTCTCCCCTTTTGAAAGAACCTGCTCAAACTCGGCTATTGTCAAATATATGCCCTCCTATCATTTTACTTTATTTTTACGAAATATTTGATATACCAAGAAATTATTTTATACACTCTTCGCACATTTTTTCACAGTCCATCATCTGATATCTTTCATTATTTCTAACAACTCCAACATAAGGAACACCTTTTCTTTTGCATATATCAATAATTTCTCTCCGCTGATTATTTATCATATTCACGCCTAAGTATACTCTGGTAATCGGATAAAATTTACAATTATAATTATCCGCCAGCAAGTTGTCACATGATACCAAACGCCACTCATCCTGTGATTTCCACATAGACTTACTTTTTGCCAGCACTCCATACTTATAAACTGCAGACAAATACTCTTCGTCCAGTTCTTTTTCACTATACTCCAAACATCTACCTAATACATCTGTTCTTGCATCGCTATAAATGACTGGAAATAAGTTATTACACAGTTTATCCGTTCTGCAAGTCAAATCAGGCATTTCATACTCAATACAAAATCCTTGGTTATTGTCAGCATATTGGTTTGACCACATGTTAATCATATATGGAGATGTAGTAAAACATGCTATTCTAAAACGATTCATCATCTTTGCTATTTCAGCATATTCATCTGAAATCGCCTTATAAAAAGCAGTTTGCCAAATATTATCTTGTCCTTCACAACTCAAAAAGACTGTTTTTAAATTCAAACAAAAAATATTCCTTCGATAATCTTCCTTTGTTGACAGTTGTTTAATTCCAAATATTTGTTCTAAATCTATTCCGCCACACATCTTATTATATAAAAAAGTGGAGAGTTCCACCACATATCTGTTATAGCTCCATTCCTCATTTATTTCCATTCCACATATCTTTGCATAATGCGCTATACGCAGTCTTGCAAATTCTTCTATATTAATTGACAACGTGCAATCATAATTATCATCAAATTTTTTAATCTCTTGCAAATATACCGTATTATTCTCCAATGCTTCTTTAGAATAATTTATTCCATCAATCACTTTATTTGAATAATACTTGTATAGTTTAGAGGGCATACTTCCGTGCCTTCTAAGTCCAAACTCCTCCCAAGTCATTTCATCCAGTTCTTCATATGTATATCTTCCTCCACATACATAATAATATGGATCTAGTCTTTCAATTTCAGGCTTACGAAATCCTTCCTGTAGGAAATTTGTTTCTTTCACATTGCCTCCTATCTGCCATTACAGTCTCATCTACGCAATCTAATTCTATATTCTTCCTTTAATCTTTCAAAAATCTCAAAAGCTACTGGACATATTTCTATCGTATCCAATATACTCAGCAAACTTGATAATCTTTCTGGCTTACAATCTCCCAATTTACAGTTTCCATCCTCCTGCAAAAAATCACAGGGTTTATGCTTGGTCTGATAGTTTATGCCATACTCTTCTTTTTCCAAGTAAATACCAATAAACTGTTCGGACGTTATTTCTAAATATTGTGCATCCCTGTCAATATCTTCCACCGGAATGCTCCCTTTATACATCTTGCAGCAATTTCTGCATTTGCTGCAATCATAATCTGCAAAGAACTCTTTATGTAATCGTAAAAATTGCCTGTCTAACTTGTCTTCATCTGCATGACATTTCAAGAAAGTACGAAACTTAAAATTTTCGTTCTCCTTTTTCTTGGCTTCTGCTCTCACTTTATCCGGCAATATCATATATAGTCATCCTTTCCGTATATATCTACATTTCCAAGTACAACATCCCCAATTCTATTTTGACATTATCTCAATATATTCATACATATATAGCAATCCTAGCAGCCCCATTGATAAATTTTCCTATGGATAATCTCTAAAACAAGCATTACACGAATGCTTTCTCGCCAATATGAATATATTTATACCTCTCCGGTTCTAGGTTTGAAATTACATTTTTTATATCAGCATTGTTCACAGTAATGCCAACAATAACCTGACACTTATTCCCTAGCGCAATAATACTTTTAAAAAATGCATTCGCATCTTCCGCACCTATACTATGCTGTGTTGGCTCATCAAATATTAATACTCCGGGATGATTACCGATTTGTTTTTCTGATGTTTGCAGCAATGCTAACGTATATGACCAAATTGCACGTATATTATCGCTTGCTGAAGAATCAAATTTCATATCAAATCTATCAATCACAGGCATATAATTATCTCTTGAGATCTCTATTGCGCCAATATTGGATATACTTGTATATTTAAAATCTTTCAAATTGGCAACAAAATGATTTTCCAATACCTTTATTGTTTCTTCATCACTTTCCGCAAATCTTTTCTGTGATAGCATTTCCTTTTCCTGTAACAGCTCATGCCATTTCTCACTCAAACCAATAAACTTATTTACAATCTCTTTTATGCTTTCTTTAAATTCGTTCAAATCTGCAATATGGTGTTCAATACTCATTCTTTTATAAATAATTGTTTCTGATAAATCTTCGTCTACCGAGTACAAATCCCCCCTTATTGTTTTAGCAAGCCTAAACAAAGTCATAGTCTTGGAATGAGGCATCAAGTGAAAATACCCCTGCCAGAAACATGGACATTTCGGATGCAGATTAAATTGGTGGAACAATTTAATCTGTAAGGATAGAAGGACAAGCCCTTCTATATAAATCCTGCAAGTTTATTATAGCAGAGGCTTGTCTAAATTAAAAGAAATTTTTATATGCTAAAGATATTTTGCAAACAAAAAAAGGAGGACAATCTATATGCAAAAATATAACAGCGGAACTAAAATAATTGTCGGTGTAGATCATGGATATGGGAATATGAAGATTGCGCACAGGGTATTCCGGACAGGCGTGGAATGTATGGAGGACGAACCGATTGTCAGCAGAAATTTCGTGAAATATAAGGACATGTTTTACGTAATTGGAGAGTCGCACTTGGTATATCAGGGCAATAAAACGGATTCCGAGTTTTTTATATTTTAACGCTTGCGGCACAGGCGGAAGAATTGAAGTTCAGGGGGCTGCATGAAGCAAATGTGACACTAGCGGTTGGACTGCCGCTTGCATGGATGAAACGTCAAGGCACAGATTTTAGACGCTATCTGATGAAAGAACAGGAACTGCATTTTGAGTTCCGAAAAGAGAGATATCATGTGCATTTGTGCGGCGTAGAAATATTTCCACAGGGATTTGCGGCTGTTGTTAATTTAGGCGCAATGCAGGGAATGAATATGCTGGCGGATATTGGAAAAGGAAAATATCAATTCGGTGTCCTCCACCACCCTAATCAACAAATGGGAAGCTGTTAAATTGATATCCACCAACACACTCCATATTTGTCAATAATAGTAGCACAACATTTACTCCACGGCAGTTCTCCAATAGGTTCGATAATTACTCCCCCATCGCTAAAAACTTGTAAAGCATTATAAACTGCGTCTTCTGTTCCCATTTCAAAAACATTAAAGGTCATGGCTTCCCATTTGTATTTGTGTACCATATTTATATCACACGGATTTTTTGCTTCTGCCAGTGCCAAAAACCCTTCTCCGTTTACAGATAACTCACAATGTTCATAAATAGTGTTATCCTCGTTTTTAAACTCGCGAGTTATTTCTGCACCAAAGGCTTTGCAGTATGTTTCTGCTGCTTCAAAACTATTTTTCACATAGACTTGTGTATAATTCTTCATTGTAACCTCCAAATTTGGAATTTGTACAATTCCTTATTTCACAAACAAAACACTTAATATGTTTGCTCCCACTCATTTCGTATTATTCCATATAAAGTACAATCATGAAATCCATCTCGTGTTTTATAGTAATGGCGTAAAAGACCTTCATAGCGCATTCCAACCTTCTCCATCACTTTTCTTGAAGCAGGATTTTCCACCGAGCTAAATGCATCAATCCGTTCAATATCCGTATTACGGAACATATAATCAATAACCGCTCTCGCTGCTTCACTTGAATAGCCTTGATTCCACCAACGGTTTCCAAGCTTATAACCTAATTCACCTTTGAAATCAAATTCTGAGATTATAGTGATACCAATCGAGCCAATTATTTCCCCATCTTTTAGATACATTCCCCAGTAATAAGTGGAATCACACTGATAGTTATTAACCCATTGTTGAATCATATTCTTTGTATCATCTATTGTTTTATGTGCATCCCACCGCAAAAAACGTGTAACTTTATCGTCACTTGTCCAATTACTAAACATCATTTCTGCATCGATAAGTTCAAGTCTCCGTAAGGTCAATCGTGTAGTTTCGATTGTATTTGTTCCTACATGCTTCATGTGTATATTCCTCCTTTTTTTGTGGTTGTGGGTGGTTACAGGCTTTCGCCCGGTTTGAATGAATAGGGGTCGTGCGGCTCCTGTGGCGCAAGTGCGCCGCTTGCCATATCGTGAGCCACAAGGGACGTGTAATAGTTGCCGATTGTGGACGGGGCATTGAAAAGCACCGCCCGTAAATACTGCTTGATGTTGCGGATTTTGGTTGTGTTCTCTTTCATACAGTCCAGCACAAAGCGGATATGTTCAGCGTCCAGCTTCATAAACTTTGCCTTTACCAGCTCGGCGGGGTAGTCGTCCCCGGCAATCCGTACCGTCGCCCTCGCGGTGCAGACGGTTTCCAGCATAATGTCCACCAGCTCGTCCAGCCTGTCCCTGTCAACGTGGCTGTCGGTTATGAGAACGTCATAGCTGATATTGTCCATAATGATCTCCCGGTAAATCTCAACCGCGCTCTGTGTTGCCGCTTCCTTTCGCTTCCGTTCCGGCGGCTTTGCCGCTGCGTCCCCGCAAGGTGAGGGGTCAGGGGAAAGGATAGGAATGGAATCGGTACTTGATAAATCCGTAATTGATTGGTCTTTTTTTGGTAAATCAGTTCTTGATATATCTTTATTTAATTGCGTTGGATTTTCCGTCGTCGGTTTAGCCGTTGTCGGAAAATCCAATGACGGTTTAGCCGATGTTGGATTTTCCAATATCGGTGAATCCAACTGCGGCGGCTGGGGCTGCTCATAGATGGTGTACTCAATGGCGGTCATTTTTCCCCTCTCGTCACGTCCTTGCCGCCTTGTGATATATCCGGCCTTTTCAAGCTCCCAAATGGCGGTGCGGATAGCGTCGATACTCTCCTTGTTGATAAGGGACAGGCCAGCAAGGGTATAGTCCCAATCTTCGGGGAGTGAAAGCATTTGTGACAGCAGCCCCTTTGCCTTTAGGGACAGCTCTTTATTGCGCAGATGGTGGTTTGACATGACGGTGTAGCCACGGTTGCGCTCCACGCGGAAAACTGCCATAGCTCCGATACTCCTTTGCGGTAGATTTTGTTACGCAGTAGAAGCGCGATTTTGAGGGGTAAGGTATAAACACCCTGCCCCGCCAAAACCGCGCCCGAAAAGCCGCATGGCGCAAGGCTCCTTATGCCCCTACTGCGTAACAAAGGGCATAAAAAAAGCGGCGTCCCTTTTCTCCCCGCGTGGGGAGTGAAGAAACGCCGTCATGGTCGGTATATGAAATTGTCATTGTAGGGGGTTATCTGTGTGCTGCCCCGTCCGGGCGGCTGGCTCTCGCGGTGCTGCGCATATCAAGGCTCTTTCCTCAAAAGTAGTAAATCGGTAGTAAATTCCTTGTCCATACCCGCGAAAGTGCCTGTATTTCAAGGCTTTTCAGAGATAATCAAGGTTGTACATTAAAAACCCAAGTATTTGATGCCTTCTCCCTTAAAGTTGACGGAAATGGTTTCGCTGCTGCCAGGATTCAAACTAAGGGAACTCGTTGAGAAAGTTAGGCTTGATTCAACCTTATTACGCTCCCAAACGGCGTATAGCGTCAGATCTTTGTTGCTTGAGTAACTGCTACCGGGTTGATATTGCACACTGGATGCGGCGGAGGATGTTGCCCAGCCTTTAAAAGTATAGCCAGCCCTGGTTGGCTTGATGGAACTGAGCGTTAACGTCTTGTCATACTGTTTGGCCTGTGAGGACGGTGCTCCGCTGCCGCCGTTGGCGTTATAGGAAACAGTGTAAGTCGGCGCTGTGACGGTAATGCGAACCGTCGTGGTTGCGACAACCTTTGTTTTTGTTTCATCGTACACTTGGAAAGTAAAGTTATCGGTTCCAACTTTTACTGCGGTGAATTTTGCCACGGCGTAGCCGGAGCCATAATCCAGCCACTCGGCCCGGACTACGCCGTCGCTATCCCCCGTACCTCCTGCGCCCCCATATGATCCGTTGATATTCAAACGGACAGTCCCGGAGCTATTGGAGGCCAGATTTAATGATAGAGAGGACGGGTTTGCGGAAACAGAAACCCGATTGCTGTTTACCGACACAGTAAAACTCTTTGTGTACAAAATTTTCCTGTTGCTGTCTATAAGATTTATCTTGATAGAAGTGCTGCCCGCTGTCTTACCCGTCACGATCAACGCGGCTTTCCCAGTGTTCACATCTACATCACCCCAGGTCGCGGAGCAAATGCTGTCATCGTTGATGATGAAAGCCGGCAGATAAACATTATCGCCCTTATAATTGATAGACACCGTTTTGCTCTCTCCGGAATTCATTGTAATCGAACTGGGGGAAAATGATATGCTTAATGGGACGCTCAAATTTTTCACAGTGACCCCGCTGCTTTTAGCGTTCAGCCACAGCGTCACCGTCTTGCCATTATCAATCGCCTGAATTTCATACCAGGTAGAACCATCGCTCAGTTTAGCCCCACGGGTGCTGTAGGCAGTTTGTCCTTGGTCAAAGTAAGTCTTCCGACTGGTGTCGGTGGGCTTGTTGAACAGGTTGACAGTCTTGCCCTTAGTAGTGCGTATTTCAACATTGCAGGAAAAGTATTCTTTGACCGTAGTGGGGGTAGAACTTGACCCGAAATGTATGGCTACCATGTGGGAATAGTGTCTGCCGCATTCATAGCAATTCCCTACCCAGGCAGGCTGGTTGTTCACGGCCCCATTATCCTCACCTCCGGCACCCTGGCAGTGGGCAGAGACTTCCACCGCTTCAAAGAGGAAACCGGCCTGATGGCCGATGGACGGGTAACGGAGTCCGTCTCCGCCTCGCCCTTCGACTACAAAGCCAACTGCCTACTGTACCTGCCGCTGCACCCGCCCGAGCAGGCGGACAGCGGCTATGTTGATGAGCTGGCGGCTGAGATCGCCGCCCTGCTGGACGCCTGCTGGGGCCACGCCCTGGTGCTGTTCACCTCCTACGCCGCCATGTCGGCCATCAAGGGGCGGCTGGCGGACATGGACCTGCCCTGGGACATCTTCACCCTGGGCCGGAACGCGGTACATACCACCCAGGAGTTCAAAGCCAGCCCCGGCAGCGTCCTGCTGGCCACCGGGGCCGCCTGGGAAGGCTTCGACTTCCCAGGGGACTGCGTGTCCCTGCTGGTGATCCCCCGCCTGCCCTTCTCCCGCCCGGACGCTCTGAAGGAGAAAAAGCGGGCAGAGTACCCTACCCTTCGAGCCTTTATCAAAGCTGTGGTAGTTCCGGAGATGCAAATCAAGCTGAAGCAGGGCTTCGGGCGGGCCATCCGCACCGAGACGGACACCTGCGTGGTGGCCATCCTGGATGAACGCTCGACGCCCGGCCAACGGCACCACGAAGCCATGCTGGCCGCCCTGCCTGACATAAAAATCACGGACAGCCTGGAGGACGTGGTGGAGTTCATCTACCGCCTCAAAGGACCGGACTATTTCAAGGAGGCCGGGTCATGAGTGCAGCGAAAAAGAACAAAAATACGGTGGAACTGACCATCTCCGGCCATCAGGTCAGCCTCACCTTTGCCCCGGAGCAGAATCCTATCATTGCCCAGCAGATCCGCGCCAGTCTTATTGACTCTTTCATCCGCCAGCATGGGAACGGTGAGGAACATAGCACTTAGAATTCGTCTCTGGGATGCCAGAGACGGCAAAGGGCATATACTCAGTTTTCCAGCCCAGGACAGTTTATTGTAGACTGTCCTGGGTCAGACATTACCGCCACACCTTGACAGAAAACACATCCCACTGTAAAATAATTGCAGATAAAGTTTGCTTTTATGGGGGGATCGTCGTGGTGGATATGAAGCAAGCGCAGCGGGCAGAACAACGTCTGCTTTTGACTCAGGCCATGCGTCAATCCCTTGGAGTTTTACAAATGGCTCTTCCTGAGTTACGGGAATATATCCAAGATCAAGCCCTGTCCAACCCGTTGCTGGAGATAGAGGAAACCCATGAGCACCTGTCTGTGGAATCTCTGCTTCGCCAGAACTCCGACACGATCCAAACCTCCTGGCGGGACGAAAGCCTCGACGATTTGACAGCACGGAGGACAAACTGTGACGGCTGGAAGGAGTTAGAGCTAGGCTCCAAAGACGGCGAAGGTGATTTCACCGACCAGCTCTATGACCAGTTGCTGGGTATGAAGTGGCTCAGCGAACCAATGAAAGGTCTATGCGAGTATTTGATTTTGTGCCTGAACGACCGGGGATATTTGGAGTTTGAGCTTTCGGAAATCGCCCATGAGCTCCAAGTCCCCATGTTTGATGTGGAGCAGGCGCTGTACATTGTGCAAAGCCTCCAGCCCGCTGGAGTAGGCGCCAGAACGCTAAGTGAGTGCCTCGTCCTGCAACTGACACAAGGAAAGGACTTCAACGCCCGGACGCTGCGGGCCGTCCAGGACGGTTTAGAACTCGTTGCCAAAAACAATATTGCCGGGTTGGCCAAGCTGCTCTCCTGCACGAAAAGAGAAGCCCAGGATACAGCGGAGGTGATCCGTAAGTTAGAGCCATTTCCAACCAGGGGGTACGGTAATGACTGCCCCATCCCCTATCAAATCCCGGAAGCCTCGATCCAAATTGAAAACGGGCAAATTCGATTGGAATGGAACCACCGCTTCCTACCCCGCCTGACATTGAACAAGGAAATCACCAAACTACTGCAGCAAAGCGACGATGTGGCTAATCAAAAATATCTGGAAAAAAATACGAATGATGCTTTACAGTTGATGCGGTGCTTAGAGAACCGGCAATCGACAGTAGAACGGCTGATGAGGGAAATCCTGCGCTATCAGGAGGACTTTTTTCTGCGCGATGAGCCATTAAAAGCCATGACCATGGGATATGTGGCGGAGCACCTGGGGTTGAGCATCTCTACCGTAAGCCGTGCGGTCCACGATAAAAACATCGTGTTCCAGGGCCGGTCCATATCGCTACGCGACCTGTTTACAGTAAAGCTCACCACGCCCCAGGGCGACTTGTCCAGCAGCACTGTAAAACGCCACATCTCACAGCTCATCCAGGCGGAAACGCCCTCCAAGCCTCTCTCCGACGAACAGGTGCGCTCCGCATTGGAGGATTTGGGCGTTGCCATCTCCCGCCGGACGGTGGCAAAATACCGAGAGGAACTGGGGATACCCGGGTCTTCTCAGCGGCGGCAGAGAGGAAGCTGTGAAAAGGGTGCATAGAGAAAAAACAGTGGATTTCCCATGCCGACTGTGGTAAAATAGGAACAGAGACAGGAGAGATGCGGATATGGAAGTCAACACCCCGATTGCGGACGACATTCACGCTACGGATCAGAACGCTCAGTATGACGCCGCCTGCAAAAAACTTCTGTCGGAGAAGATCATTCTCGCCTGGATCATGAAAAGCTGCCTGGACGAGTACCGGAACTGTCACGTCAAAGAAATTGCGGAGAAATACATCGAAGGTACGCCCCAGGTGAGCGAGATAGCGATAGCACCGGGAGAGACCAACGTCGTAAAGATCCGGGGCATCAGCAACGAGGACACGTTCCAAGGGGAAGGAACAAACACCTACGATATCCGATTTATGGCGTTGGCCCCGAAATCTCATGAGATGATCCAGCTTATCATCAACGTGGAAGCTCAGGGCAAGTTCAACCCAGGCTACCCCATACCCAAACGGGCGATCTTCAACTGCAGCCGAATGATCTCCGCTCAATACGGGACAGAGTTTATTCATTCTGAGTACCAAAACATTAAAAAAGTCTACTCCATTTTTGTCTGCATGACTCCGCCGAAAAGACGGCAAAACAGCATCACCCGTTATCGCATGGCAGAGGAAAACCTGATTGGCAATGTGAAGGAGCCTGTTGAGAACTATGATCTGCTTTGTGTTGTCATGCTGTGCCTAGGTGGAGAAGATCAAGAAAACTATGACGGAGTGATAAAGCTGCTGGATGTACTGCTTTCGCCCAAGGCGGACGAGGCAAAAAAACGGCAGGTACTGCAAGAGGAATTCGACATTCCCATGACGGAAACACTGGAAGCGGAGGTGCATCAGATGTGCAATTTGAGTGAAGGTGTAAGAGATTTGGGCCGTGCTGAGGGCCGTGCCGAAGGGTTCTTGGCCTCCATCCGCAGTTTGATGGCCAACACCGGCTGGTCGTTGGAAAAAGCGATGGAAACTCTGGGTGTACCAGAAACCGACCGTCCCAGGTATGCCGATCTGCTTCAAAAGCAGTGATGGCTTTTTCCCAAAAAGAAAATACGCAGTTTGAAGCGGCGTTGTTCCCGCACTGGGACAGCGCCGCTTTTCACACATCCAGGTTGCCGAAGCTGTTCGGCGAAATGATTGGACATTTCCCGCGGACTGTGGGATAGTCGGTGTGGCGCAAGCCATGGCACCTTGAAAATTTCAGATTGAAGGTATCCGATCCTCCCACCTGTTTGCACATGATGATTGGAAGGATGGATACAAAATGGCTGAAAGAGTGGATTGTTTATATCGTGTTTCCACGACCAAGCAGGTCGACCACGACGAGCTCAACCAGGCGGACATCCCGGTCCAGCGCAAAGCCTGCCGGGACTTCGCCGACAAAATGGGCTGGGTCATCGTGAACGAGGAGCAGGAGACCGGCGTGTCCGGCTACAAGGTCAGCACCAATGACCGGGACAAGCTGCAGCTCATCAAAAAGCGGGCCGAACAGGGCAAGTTCGATATCCTGCTGGTGTTTATGTTCGACCGTCTGGGCCGCAAATCGGACGAGACGCCCTTCGTGGTGGAGTGGTTTGTAAAGCACGGCGTCCGGGTGTGGAGCGTCAACGAAGGGGAGCAGCGCTTCGAGTCCCACACAGACCGCCTCACCAACTACATCCGTTACTGGCAGGCGGACAGCGAGAGCCAGAAAACCTCCATCCGCACCAAGACGGCCATGGGCCAGATGGTGCAGGAGGGCCGGTTCCGGGGCGGCGGCGTCCCCTACGGCTACCGGCTGGCGCCCAGCGGCATCCTCAACAAAAGAAAGCATGAGGTCTGCAAGCTGGAGATCGACGAGGATGAGGCTCGGGTGGTGCGCATGATGTTCAACCTCTGCGTTGGCTCCGGCTATGGCCGGTCCAAGATTGCCAACATGATCAGCGGCCAGGGCATCAAAACCCGGAGCGGCACCAACTGGCATGAGGCCACAGTGGGGCATATCCTGCACAATATCGCTTATACCGGCGTCCTGCGCAGCGGCGAGAGCCAGTCCGAGATTTTTGAGGAGCTCCAAATCGTAGACCCGGACACCTTTGCCCTGGCTCAGAAGCTGATGGCGGAGCGGGTCAACGAGTTCAACGCACAGCGGACCATGCCAAAGAACATCAGCGGTCAGGCGCTTCTCTCCGGTAACGTGTTCTGCGGGCACTGCGGAGGCAGGCTGACGCTCACCACCAACGGAACTGTCCGGCACAACCTGAAGGGTGGGACTGTGTTCCGGCGCCGGGTACGCTACGTCTGCTACAATAAGACCCGTCACCGGGTGGACTGCGACGGGCAGACGGGCTACACCACCCACATCCTGGACGGGCTGGTGACCAGGGTGCTCCATCAGGTTTTTGACAAGATGAAGTCGATCCGTGAGGACGAGATCGTCTCCAGAACGCAGATGAATGTGGAGGCCAGCGTCAAAGACCAGTTGGCCGCTGCCCGGAAGGAGTTCGCCAAGGCTACCAAGGAGTACGAGGCGGTGAAGGCCAAGCTGTACGATGTGATCCGGGGCAAGAGCAATTTGCCGGAGAGCGTGCTGTCCGAGATGGCGGATGAGGCCAAGGCAAAGATGATGGAGGCCAGCGAGAAGGTCATCGAACTGAGCAGCGAAGCGGAGAAGAACAGCAGCCGGGCCGAGGAGATCCGCAGGGACTACCGGCGCATTTTGAAATGGTCCGAACTGTTCGACGAAAGCGATATGGCCACCAAGAAGATGGTGGCGGGCTACCTCATCAAGCGGATCGACGTTTACACGGACTACCGCCTGCACATTGAATTCAACATCAACTTCGCGCAGTTTGAGCTGGGGCTGGAGATCCCCAACGAGTACAAGGGACAGAAGCCCGCCTGAGAAAAAAGCCCTGCCTGGTCGGTAAGACTCCTTCAGCGCAAACTTCAACAGAGTTATATCTCGGAATGTGGAAACGGGGGTGCTTCACCGCTAACGTGGGAGAGCACTTGAATGGCATTCAAGAGGTCAGCGGTTCGATCCCGCTTATCTCCACCAAAGCAACATAATCCGAACTTGTTTCCCATCGGGGACGGGTTCGGGTTTGTTGTCTATCTGGACAATATCAGCACATAGGAAAGCGGCCCCTGTCGGTTTGACGGGGGCCGTTCCTTGTTATGTATTCTCTTGCTGGTGCTTCCATTCCTCAAACGCCGCCTGCCCTTCCGGGCTGGCGTAGAAAGCGCGGAGCGCCGGAAGCAGGACACGGGCCATTGCTTCTATCTCAAAGTCAGGTATGACCGTCTGTGTATCTTCCGTCTGCCTTGGCTCTGCCAGGGGCACTTGTTCCACCTCCTTTTTCTCGGTTTTCAAAGGTGCGGCCCTGCGGGGCCGTTATTAAATAGGGAGGCAAAGGTAGCCGCTACGCGGCGATTTTATTTTCCCCCTCTGCCCCCTGGTCCTCCTGCTCCTACGTGAGCACTTCTTTCGATGCTTCTGCTTCCCGGACCCATGCCGGGACCCTCCTTTCTTGCGGCGGGGGTTGGTCCTGGTCCGTAGCGGTGTTTTGCTCTTTACCGCTGGTGTATCCTTTCACCTGATTTAGCACCTGCTCATAGTCCTCCCGGCTGATTTCCACCTTTTTTACATGGTCTGCCATCAGCACCTTGATTTTCTCCCGGGTTCGCCGCCCAAGCTGGTCCATCGTCCCGCACCCTTGAAACAATGCGTTCATTATAAATCGCTCCGTTTCAGTGGCTTTGTAACTGGAAAAACTCATTTGCATATCGTCCAAGTAGTACGCTGTCGGAAAATTTATTTTCTCATATGGCGTTGATGGGTCCAGTGTCATTTCTAAGCGTGTCAGCGGATAGCACAAGCCAGCTTCCACCGCTTTGTTGTATAGTTTCACTCTGCCCACAGTGGAAGACTTCGCCCCAAGGTATTGGGTCCACTCCCGCCCGTGTCGGCGTTCTAGGTATGCCCGCGAATCTTTCACAAGGAAAGCGTCTTGACGTGTTACAGGTATATCTACAGCTAAATCATACCGCCGAATCTTTCGGTGCATTGGCCGCGCACTACTTACACAATGCCTCAGCACCGTTTGGAACGCCTTGTGATTAGCAACCTTGTTTGGGTTCATATCCAGCCGGACACGCCCCCATTCGGGCTTGCGTCCATTGAGTACCGCCCCTACCCAAAAACTGTTGCCATCCTGAAATCGGATTGTGAATTGCTCCCGAAAACTTCCTATCCGAAAACTATCCCAGTGCGTTACTTCTACGGCATGAGTGATAGGGAGCTTTTCCAGCAGGTGCATGAGTTCGTCCCTGGCAGTTGGGCTAGAGATATGTAAATCTAATACGATGTTGTCGATAGATAATATAAGATTACGGAACTCATCAAAATAGAACTCTACTAGTTGTCCAACGAAAGCAGAAAGGTCTTTGTCCGTCAATTCTTTGCCGAAAATTTCAGTAAGAACGCTGTATCTGACCTTGTAGCTCTTTACCTTCTCCCCGACACCCTCGCCATCCTCAAACGGCTCTTTGCCGTGAAAATTGACGTTGTCGTAGGGCCGTCCCTCGTAGTCTCCCGTTTTGCGATTCACACCAATAATTTCCATTTTTGCCTCCATAAAATTTCTTGTCCGCTTTTAGCAAGGGCATACGCTCCCTTGCCGTCTGCGGTATATGTAAAACGCTCGTCAGCGCCCTTTGCACCAGAGTATCACAATAGAAATCCCCTAGCAAGACATCTTGAGCCAGTATCAACATGGTTGCCATGTTTGCAAGAGAGCAACTTCTCCTTGACATAGACCTCAAAAGAGTGCAGTATATTTTTAACAAAAGAGAGAGGTGTTGTATATGGAAGGAAACTCATCTACTATCGGTACATAAAGGGCACAAACATCAGCGCCCAGAGCTTTTTGATGCCGGGTGCGGCTTACGAAAGCGAGATAGCTTTTCGCGATCTTAGTGGCCGCTTTGGACTCTGAGATCATTTTCCCGAAGACACCGCCCAAGGCAAAAATCAAAAAGAACTTTTCTATGAACCCTGAGAATCCTTCCATAAATGCCGTCGTGAGCAGGTCAAAGGGATTGATGCCGGAAAAAATGGAGACCGCAGCTGCGGCAACCACAGCGCTGATAATCAGATTGACCCGTTTCATAGAAAGCAGAACAAATATTGCTATTGCAGCCAGGATTCCGATGAAACTAACGACCATATTAACCCTCCCCATGCGCAA